>JGI24723J26617_10001047_pt1 | contig 25289 bp, 16 predicted proteins | sample Cruoilmetagenom6_FD_26617 | JGI IMG/M metagenome (IMG submission 26617)
TACATCGTATTGAGCCCGCCGAGAATCCCGCCGCTCGCGATGAGCGTTGCTGTGATGATAATCATGATTCGGATCGGTCCATAGAACGCGGCGATCGACGCATAGTAATCACGCTCACGCATTGCAGTAATTTCCAGATCAAGACGACTCTTGGCAAACAGATCCGCGTCCACAAAGCTCGCATCTTCAAGCGTGATTAGTACGCAGGACAGTGATGATTCACGATTCGTTGCAATTTGAAGATCATTGAGCGGGATCCAGACCTCGGCATTCATCACCGTATTTGGCGCGGAGAATCGCCCGACGATGGTCCAGTCTCGATCATCGAAGTACAAGCTCTGACCAATTCCAAGCCGCTCAGCTGGAAGCCCTAGACGGGTTGCGGCCAACTGCCCCACCATTATTTCGTCGATCCCCTGACGCGGTATATGCCCCTCGATGATCTCGATCTCGGGATGGACGAGCAATGCTTCTGTTCTGATACCACGCATGACCGCTGGGTGATCGGTTTGGCTCATTGCGGATTCACGAACGGGGAGAGCGGCGTGGATCTCTGGTGATACAAAGAGTACTCCCGCACGTTGCTTGATCCCCGGGATGCTTGCGCCAGCGATGCCCGCGACCGAAGCATCGATCTGTGATCGCTCGACACCTTCCTCGCTTCCCGTGCCGAGGATCATGACATTCTCATTTAATGGTTGGGTCTGGGTTAGTGTGCGTTGCATCCCACGTACAAACCCACCGGCAGCAAGAATGAGCAGAACGACAAGCGTCGAACCCAACAATGACGCCAGCAGACGCACACGGCTGCGTCCAAGATTTCTGAATGCGTACTGGAATGGGAGTTGTCTCATGCTGTTTACCTCATGCTGCCCTGAAACATGCCGCGATTTCACGACGGGACGCCTGCCATGCCGGTACAAGCCCAGCGACAACTCCGATTAAGCCGCACACCGTCATGCCCCAGAGGAGGAGTGCGGTGTCTGCAACAATGGGAATAGTTGTCCCTTCCACTGAAAGCGCAAAGCTCCCGTACTGAGCGATGAGAACCGCCGCGATTGCACCCACCCCACCTCCTACTACTGAGAGGAGTACTCCCTCAACAATAATCAAGGCAGCAACAAGACGTCCTGAGTACCCCAGTGTCTGTAGCACGGCGTGCTCCGAAACCCGGCTTTGCACACCAAGAATAATTGAGTTTGCGACGAGAGCCATCACAGCAGCGAGGCATCCGAGCCCCAGCCAACGGGCGAACCCAACGAGCTCGATAATATCGTCGGCGACGCGCCCGATGAATGCTTTTTCACTAAAGGTCGCGGTGGGCTCTTGAGCAGTGCTGAAGAGTTCGTCGATGTCCGCGGCGACACGATCAAGCTGAGATGAGTCCGCCACCTTCACATTGAACTGCGTCACAATCCCCAGCTGGTCTCGCCCCGCGAGTTGAACGAACTCCAGCGCGGTGTACGCGACATTTTGATCTTGCGGATTCGATGAACGGATAATCCCCGCAACATACGCTGTAATACCAGCAGCATCGAACATCATCCCAGGCCTGAGACCCCGGCGCTGGGCGAGGGTCTCGCCCAGCAATGCTGCGTCTGTTCTAGAGTACCACTCATCAAGTGATCCATCAATAATGGATAGTTTCGAGCCTGGACCATTCATGAACTCGCGTCTCTGAACACCCCGAAAGGTGACCACATCAAGACTTGTTCTGCAGTTGGAAACCACGATTTTCATCGGCGTTGCGGTTTGTACGCCATCTATGCGCTCAATACGGGATTGGTAATCCTGTGGCAGCTGGCTCGTCGCGGGGCAGTACCGATCTTCACGGTATACCACGAGAGTTGTGTCATTTGCGGTTGCTGTTGTCGCGATCGTAACACCCTGATTCATAGCCTGGACAGAGGTGAAGAGAAACATGGCGATCGCAATTCCCAGCACGGTGAGCAGCGAACGAACTCTGTTACGTGTGATTTGCTTGAGTACATAGGGGAAGCAGTGGAGCATGTTCATACACCAGCCCCCTCTCGTTGTGCGTCCGATTGTTCGATAAGCCGGCCCTTGTCAAGATGCAGCGTCCGTTGTGCGTGCTGGGTTGTTTTGGGATCGTGAGTGACCATAATAATGGTTTTCCCGAGTTCCTGGTTCAGGCTCTGCAATAGCTGCATGACCGCGTGAGCAGATGGCTTGTCGAGATCCCCCGTTGGTTCGTCTGCAACTATAATCTCCGGATCGGTCACAATGGCCCGAGCGATCGCGACTCGTTGTTCTTGCCCGCCCGATAGCTGACGCGGGAAGTGATTGCTCCGGTCATCAATCCCAACACGCTCGAGTGCTGTCACGATTCGCCGATGACGCTCTGCACGGCTTATCCTGTGCAACAGAAGAGGGAGTTCTACATTCTCGTATGCGGTAAGAACAGGAACGAGGTTGTAGAGCTGAAAGACATAGCCAACATGCGCTGATCGCCAAGCCGCGAGCTTGTTTCGCGAGAGTGTACTGATATCAGTCCCATCAACACTGAGCGTCCCCTCGGTTGGAGAATCAATCCCGGCGATGAGATTCAACAGCGTGGTCTTCCCGCTCCCACTTGGGCCCATGAGCGCAAGAAAATCACTTCTTGGAATATCAAGATCGAGCCCGTCCAGGGGGCGGATCGCAGTCTCTCCTTTTATATATGTTCTAGTTAACTGCTTACAAGATATAAAGTTCATGACTCACCTCCAATAGTGAGACTCAACCGCACACGCTCTCCTTGAATGCATCCACTGGGATCAGAAGCGATCATCGAACCGGGTTGCAACTCTCCTCGGACAGTTGCCCAAGTGCCTTCTGTATCAATAGTGATCACAGCGACAGGCTGGAGTTCCCCGCGCCCATTGGCACGGTTGATGATCTGCCAGACACGCTGATTTGTGCTAGTGCTATCGATCGAATCGCGAGGGACACGCACGATCTCACCAGTCGAATCTGTGCTCTGACGGGCTGCTTCCCCCGCATCTACATCGTCGGCTAAAAACTTCACACGCGTCAGCATTTCCGGTCGGAGCATCGGATCTGGATTAATCACGTGGACCTTCACTTGCAGAGTATTCTTCTGTAGATCCGCCTCGTGCGTAATTCGGAGCACTTCCCCGACAAACACGCGATCCGCAAGCACCTCGACGATTACATCGCATTGCTGGCCAGTGAATATTTCTGATGCATCGGCTAGCGGAACATCAACGCGGACTTGTAGCTTGGAAGGATCATATAAGTGTGCAATGTGCGCTGAGTACGGATCATCCATCATCCGAACAACCTTGTCCCCCGGCACCTTGAGACGGCGCTGGATATAGCCCGATATAGGAGCTCTAATCGTCATACGATCGAACTCAAGCTGCGATTCATCGCGTTGAGCTTCATGAAGCAGAACCAGTGCTTCGGCATGGGCAACCGATGCGAGGGCCGAATCAAGCCGAGCCCTGTCGTCGATCCTGAGATCAATCGCACGCTCGGCAGCACGCAGATCTGATTTGATCCGATCAATCGCTGAGTTGAGAATCGGTTCCCGCGCTTGGGTTGCTTCCAAGCGTGCTAGTTGAGCATCGGCTCGCTCGCGAGCGGTGATGAACTCGATTTCTGCGGCGGCATCTCCCTTATACGCTTGTTCGATGCTCTTGAGCTCTTCCTGCGCCTGCACCAGCATGGACTCCTCAACGCGAATCAATGCCGAGAGTTGGGCCAGTTCTGCATGTCGCTCCGCCAGCGATGCCCGCCTGCTCGAAACCGCACGCTCCAACTCGTACGGGGCTTCCCAGTTCAGCTCGGCGGCAGCGAGTGTAGCGTGAGATTCCGAGAGTGATGCACGGGCACGCAGCAACTCGGCCTCGTCGCTTGCAAGACGCAACATCGAGTTCTCATCGACCAAACGGGCAAGGACCTGGCCTTTTTCAATGTAATCCCCCTCAAGTGCAAGTATCTCTTCAACAACACCATCAGCAAGCGCGGTCGCGGCTATATAAAAAGGTTCGGCCTCAAGCCATCCCGCCGCCTGCACCGTACGCGTACTCATGGGCCGTGTATTCTTGGCTGTTAACGGGCTTGAATCGGGTAGTGAATTTAAACTCTGCACATGTACTGCTTGCGTGATTTTGAGAGATCGGGTTGGGCGGAGCACAGGCCAAACGCTCCAGAAAATCAGTGCCAGAGTGCACAGAATGACCACGGCCGGGATCAGTACAGGCACCAAAGCGCGTTTTGGCAAAACAGCCGATGCGCGCGGGTTCAATTGGTTTTTCATTAGTACTCCAGGGTATCAGTGTGATGAATGCATTCGGCGCACAAAAGCACGCCAACAGTTCACACTGCCCTGGGTGGACGCTTCAGCCGAAGCAGATGCGGTTGGTCAAGATCAAACTCGATGCAAGCCAACACCAATGCCTTGGACCTGAATGACTGCCCCTGCACTTTGGTGATTGGCAATACATACGCAGCCGGGGCGGTGGTTGCACAACAAGTTATTGGACAATCCGCATCATCACAAGGCTCGGGAGACCGGGGCTGATCATCCTCGGTGTCTTCGGATTGGTCTGTCGCCGGTGAACAACACTTGTCTACACGCTGTGTTTCATTTACATCAATGGCATAGGCGTTCTCGTTGATTGGGCAACAATCGCGATCCGATAATCCAATACCACTCAGCGGCATAACCACCAGAGCATTGAGCAGCAGGATGACAATAAACAAGCGCATTGGAGTAGTATACCTATTAATCGTACATACGCGAACAAAAATATTCAGAAATTAGTGCTGCCCTACACGTAAAATCCAATTTCTCGGCCAACATCCAGAACGACGACCAGCAGCGAGTGGTTGACATTCTCAAAAAGAAAACTCAAATTCTCCCAATTGAGGTCGCGCAACCCTCTTCGAAAAACAAACAGAGACACTTTTCTGAGAGAGCTTCAAAATCTGGAGCGGGTTACGAACGTTGACCCGCCGGATATGTGCTTTTTAGGCTCCCATGTGGGAGGCCAGCACTTTGTGATGATCCCAAATCACTGATTCAGGCGGAAAAAGGACCGCAACATCGATCATGTGCAATCTACGAACACGAAGCGTGTGGAATATGGTTGAATCTGTTGCGACGGCCATAAATCAATATACCGCATCGCCAGGGCTCGTACGCTGACCGATCATATGGAGAGGAGGCATCGAACCAGAGATCAGAGTAACTCGACAATCCGCATGTGGTGATCCGAAGCTCTTTCGGCTTGAGTTCAAGGTCAGAGAGCGAAAGATGGCCGCAAGAACAATCGCCCAAACATCGAAAATGAAAAAACACTAAATCGCTGGACCGCTACTCATCGATTATTTCCTGCACACTTCGATAAGAAACAGACAAGGTAATGGTAGCAAGTCAGCCTATTGGCTATTGGCCGACCCATTCATCGGTCGCAAGCTTGCTCCAGCGTGCACGGATCTGACCCACCACCTCGCTATCAAGCGGGCCCGCCCCGAGTAGCTCCAGGTTTGACTCCCACCGCCCCGGAGTCTTCGTACCCACGATGAGCGAACTCACGCCTTCGAACCCCGCCGCGAACCGAAGCATCGTGCCCGCCGGCCCATCCGGGTCTTCGTCTTGTAGCGCCTCGCGCTTCATAAACGGGAAGTCCATGACGCGCATGCGACGCCAGTATTCATCGATGTAGAGCCTGCCGGGGGCTTCCTCGTACCGCCAGATCGCGTTCGCGATTGAACGCTTCACGAGCACGCCGATGTCACGCTCTTGTGCGAGTGACAGCAGCTCTATGCCCCCCTGGTCCAACGGATTGATCGTGATTTCAATCACGTCAATGTCATGCTCCATCATCGCCGCCTTGGGGTGGTTGTCGTCGCCGCTGTACCCGATAAACCTTGTCAGGCCCCGATCGCGTGCCGCATTGAGCGACTCGATCATCCGGTCCCTAGCGATCCAATCCGTGGGACAGGTATGGATCATCGCAACGTCCACATGATCGGTCTTCATGCGCCGGCAGCTCTCCTCAAGAGTCCGAAAGATCGATTCCCGCGATCCTGTCCAGTCCCCGCCAAACTCACCATTCTCATGTCCAATTTTTGTCACAATATAATAATCATCGCGCCGGTGCCCGATCGCCGCACCTATGCCCGCTTCGGACCCCGGATAGCAGTGCGCCGTATCAATAAGATTGAGACCCCGATCAATCGCGGTGTTCAAGAGACGCGACAGCCGCTGAGGCTCCGTCGTTCCCGCTCGAAGCCCGCCGTACCCAAGCAGGGAAACTTCAAGGCCTGTTCTCCCGAGTTTGCGGTACTCGACGCCCCGCTTTTTCATTCCGCCCGTACTCTGACCCAAAGCTGGCCACGCCGCCCGGGCCACAACGAACCCGGCTGTAATTTTCAATGCACCTCGCCGAGTCATTTTTTGCATAGCACAGATCTCCTTTAAATACATAATCACTGAAACAGTCGAAACATGTATCAGCACCGGTTATATACCGCGATTGTGGTAAAGTTGCAGAACGGGGGGTGATCCAAGATATGTCAAACAGTCTCTCGTACCGCTCTTGATCAAAACGGCATAGCTCCCCCGAATCGGCATTAGATGTCAAACTGGGTCGAGATTTGACGAAACCGCCCCTCCCGAGGCCCCCCACCGCGGTGGGCCAGGAGATTGTGGTGGGTCTTTGGAGCACCAATCGGTGTCCTTTTTGTCCACAAATACGGCACTGATTCATCTCCTAAATGCTTCATAGGCCATATCTTACCAGAACCTGGCCGTGCATGACTGGACATTGGGAGATTTGGAATGAATCAGGGTGAACGATCCGTTTGGGATCTTGTTGAATCGGTCTCTGTCCTCTTTATGCGGGGCTATTTAGCGGCAAGAGCACGGGCTTATGAACATCCCATGCCAATGGTGCGTCTGCTGGCCCAGCGGGACCATGCTCATACCGAATCCGTTTTACTCGAGCGTGAGCTGGCGATCTATCGATCCCAACGCCATTGCAAGTCACCGAAACACCGACCTCACTATTCGCCGCAAGAGCGATCCGAGATTCTCCAACTCATGTGTTTGCGCGGATGGCCATGCAAAGAAGCTGCGGCACGATTCGTCGTCCATCCCAACACGATTCGGAACTGGAAGAGAGCTCTGCGTGACAAACTCAAGACCGATGAGCTGATCGGTGCGCCGCCATGGAACAAACTCCACGAAGGTGTCCGATGGCTCGTCCATGAGATCCGTCAGCTCTGCCCCGAGCGAGACTTCGGTACGCGCACCATCGCTCGCTACATTATGCGGTCCGGGATCCAGATCAGCAGAGCATCAGTGCGGCGAATCCTTGAGGAGCACTCTCCCAATCCATCCTCAACAAATAGACAACTGCAAAATCCACGGAGTAGAAATGCACCAAGCCATCTCCTTCATCCACTCCGTGCTCACCATGTCTGGCACATGGATATGACCACCGTGCGTGTGCTCTGGATGCGGTATGAGATCGCTGCAATCATCGATGGATTCAGCAGAAAGATAATCGGGCTACATGTGATTCAAGGCACCCCATCCACAGCCGATCTACTCAAGCTCATTGATCAATCTATCTGCAAGAGCACAACCCCACGATTCATCATCACCGATCGTGGCGGGCAGTTTCAAACGGCTTTCTTTGTGGCCATGATCCAACGAGGAATCAAGCATGCGCGATCACCGGCACGAGTCAGGCAGTTCAACGCGAAAGTGGAGCGGCTATTCTGGAGCCTCAAAAGATGGTGGCGTGTGTCGCTCTTCCCACCAAATCTCAACGCTATCCAGAATCGTCTTGATGCATATGCCAAATGGCATAATCTCTACCGACCGCATGCTTCTCTTGGTATGCTGACCCCAAGTGAAGCCGAGTGTGGAACGCGCCATCCAGATCCCATACGCTATACCGAAGGAGGTGAACTCGAGCCCAAGATTACGATCAAGAGACAACATGTCGGTGATGATCCTCGATTGCTCTGCCCTGTGATCAAGGTGAGGCCGAAACATCGTTTTGTTCCGTGATATTCGCCATGTGGAAGGGTGTCACAATCTGCTGGCCCCCCGCTCCGCTACTTTCTAACTCAGTCATCCTCAGCGGACTGAATTTGATTCAGCAATGAATCGACATGAACAACCCGTCTGTGCTCGAATCCAACCGACTCAACGAGATGCGGGCGGGCTTCAATCAAGATCCGTTTGGCTTTCTCACTCTCTCCCTGCAACATCATGCACTCGGCGAGCTTCACATGGAACTGTGCTTGGATCCAGTGTCCTTTGGGCAGGATCTCAGCGGTCATCGTCGCCGCTTCGTCTAGCATCGTGCGAGCGCGATCGATATGTTCTTGCTCGAGGTGCATGACCCCCGCGTTGTGGATCGTTATTGCTAGGCGTAAACTAGGATTTCCTGGGTTGACGCGGAAGATGTCGATCGCTTGGTCAAAGAGTGTGCTCGCTTCGTCAAACGCTTTCATGGATCGGAGCAAGTCCGCGAGGTTATTGAGCGTGATCCCCACACGCTCATGTGTCGGCCCGAATACCGCTTGGCGGCGATCGATGAGATCATACAGTTGGGCTCTAGCTTCGTCGTTGCGTCCAAGATTACTCAGAACCTCAGCCCGGTTGCTTTGGCAGGCAAGGGTGTCGGGATGGTTCTCGCCGCGAACCTGAGCGAGCAAGAGCATCGCCTTATCGTAAGCCGCGAGTGATTCATCGAACCGTTCAAGGCGTTTGAGCGAGACACCCATCCCCGTGAGGATCTGCGATCCGATTCGCATCGACCATGGCTCGTCCATCTTTCCCAAGCGAGAGATTGCATGTTGGTAGACAGGGAGCGAGCCCTCAAAGTCTCCCTGTTCGTACAGCATCGCCCCGCGTTGGTGGTCGAGCTGTGCGATCAGTTCCGTTGAGTCTCCGGATCCTGCAGCGTCTCCGATGAGCGATTGTGCACGGTCGAGCGATGCCTCCGCCTCGTCGAGCCGGGTCGTTGCCGTCTGGACCTGAGCAAGGACCACGAGTACCGAGGCGAGCGTCGAGGTCGGGGCCTCGTCGAGCGAATCCAATGCTTTGATCGCATGGGTCAGATGTTGCTCGGCGACTTCGTAGCTTCCGAGTCGTGTGTAGGTCTCGCCGATCGTGCTCTGGATTGATGCCCGCAGTTCCGGGTATTCCCCGAAGCGATCTTCAACCTCGCTTGCGGCGACATCGAGCAGTTCCAGGACCCGCATGTCCGGGCCGCTCTGACCCGGGTCGACTTCCGAGAGCAGGTCGCGGAAGAACACACTGATGCGAGATTGTTTGTCGAGCTCCGTTTCAGCGGCGACCCTTCGCTGCTCGGCGAGTGTATTGGCCGTGTTTGTGCGCACGATCCCGACTGACAGAGCTGTGATTGTTCCGATCAATCCCAAGAAAACGACCGCAACGATCGCTACGCCCGCCTTGTGCCTACGGGCAAACTTGCGGATCTGGTAGGCGGTGCTGGCTCGCCGGGCTTTGATTGGGCGATGCATAAGCACCGCTCGAACATCATCAGCAAATGCATCGACCGTCTGGTAGCGTCGTGCCGGATCGTGCTCAAGGGCATGGAGCACCACGATATCAAGATCCTTGTCGAGCTTCGGATTGATCAATCCAGGGGGCTTGGGTGAGACCTCGACAACCTCATGGATCACCGATTCGATCGAGCCAGACATGTCGTGCGGAAGAGCACAAGTGAGCATCTCATACAACAGTACTCCTAGCGTATAGATATCCGATCGTGAATCGATATGTGACGGATCGCCGTGGAATTGCTCGGGGGATGCGTACGCGAGCGTCCCCATGAACTCGCCCTCCATGGTGCGGATCATGGTGACGGTGTCGTTGAGGTGATCCTTGGCAAGCCCGAAGTCCAGCAAGCGTGGACGATGGGATTGATCGATCAGGATATTGGCGGGCTTGAGATCCCGGTGCATAACCCCGCGCTGATGAGCAGCACCGACTCCGTCACAGATATACAGAAATAGCTTCAGCCGATCTTCGATGCTCAGCGTGTACTCGCCTAGGTACCCATCGAGCGTCGGCCCTTCGATCAGTTCCATCGCCAGATATCCGTGACCGTCATCGGTCACGCCGCGATCGATGATCGACACTACATTGGGATGGTTGATCCGAGACGCGAGATCGATCTCGCGATCGAACCGCATCCGCTGCCCTTCGGTCGCCAGGGCACCTTTGAGGAGTACCTTGATTGCCACAACCCGCCCAGTAGAGATCTGGGTCGCGTTGTAGACAATCCCCTGCCCGCCGCGATGGATCTCGTGCGAGATATCGTACCCATCAATTTGCAGCGGGTGATCCGTAACACCGTTCGTATTCTTAGAAACCTCTTGAACTCGGCTGACCAATGAATCGAGCGAGGTCAGCTCGGCGTTGCTTGCCTGGCACACTTTGCACGATTCCAGGTGTTCTTGCATCTGCTCGAGCGTGCGATCGGTATCAGAATCATCCCCCGAGCGCAGGCGCTCGAGCTCGCCGATCGTCAGGTGATCGTTCATGACCCAGCCCCATTCACCCCATCGAACTCGCTCCGTAGTTCTTCGAGCCGTTTGAGCACACGGTACCGCGCCTGGTAGACCGCGTCATGCGAGAGCCCGACCTGCTTGCTTACTTCCTTTGCGGGAACCTGCCGCAGGATCATCAACTCGAACACGCGGTAGTGGGTGGGATTAACCTCGCCGCGCAGTTGGGACAGGCACCGATTAATCATGTGCCGATCCCATTCCAAATCCCACTGGCCTTTTGCTTCATCATCGCTCGGTAGGGCGGAGAAGAAGGTGGTACGATTAGTTTGGATGGGCGACTGCTTGGGCGATCGCGCCCCGTCTCGACGATGGGACCTGATCGATTGGTACATCAAGGCAAACAGCCAACTCCCGAGCCGTCCTTTGGATCGGTCATACCGACCTTCCTGATAGCCCTGAAGAAACTGCACCATCGTGTCTTGCACAGCGTCCTCGGCCTGAGTGTCCGATAATCCCAATCGTCCTGCAAATCTCAGCATTGGTTCGCGGAATCGATCTGCAAGTCTTTGCCAAGCATCGTTTTGTGAATCTTGGAGTTGGTCGAGCAGGATGGTTGTGGTTTCCCATTTCATCTGTCATCAGTATACAAACTTGCTCTCTAGGCCGCAATGAAGATTGCTTGGTTAAATATCTCCATAGCAAAGAAATTTCCCAAACTCGTGTCAAACTCGTCCCATCACATGGCCATACAGGTGGTCACAGAGCCAATCTGCCCGCCACACAAATCTACCCGCCGCACAGGAGATACAGATATGCCATGCCAACGAACCATTCGCACCTTGATTCCATTGCTATGCATTCCTCTCTTCGAGAGCGGTTCGTTGGCTCAGCCGATCCCGAACCACGGGGACCTTCTGGTCTCGGCGATCGACAACCAGACCAACCTTCCCGATATCTTCACCATCACCCCCGACGGGCTGGTCGGTGAGACCGGGCTCCTCCCCAATGAGCTCTCGACCACCGTCGAGCTCTCGCCGGGGACATCGATCACCGANTCGGGGCTCGTTCTGGTAGTCGTGGACAACGGCTCGGGGATGCTCCGGTTCACCTACTTAGGGAACGGNTCCAACGAGGGCGGCCCGGTCTACACCTCGCTCATCAATACCGATCTCGGATTCGACTCGTTTGACAGTCCGATCGTCGCCTTCGACAACCCAATCGTTGCGTTTGACAATCCGATCGTGGCGTTCACCCCGGGGATGATGGGTCTCGAGCACCCGATGCGTGCCAATATGCCCGATTTTTTTGAGGATCCGCTGTTAGGATTCGAAGATCCATTGNTNGGATTTGAGGACGCCTTGTTTGGATTCGAAGATCCGTTGCTGGGATTCACCGCCGATTCCGCGGTGGTCAGCTACCCGAACCTGAATCAGGAGTATGAGCTTACAATCATCGGCGGTACAGTCGCCGCGGGGCTCGCCTACCCTCGGGCGTGGTTTATTGATCCCAATGAACTCGACGCCTTCGACGGAGTCGACGGAGCGGCGCATACCAACTACGCTGGGTTCGCGGTCTTCAGCTACGACGCCCCCTCCGGGCCGGGGATGTACCTCGCGCCGCTGGATCGGGCGTCGATCGAATCACAGACCCTTGATCTTCAACCCTTCGCGACTGGCGAGGTCTTTGGCGGTCCCTTTGCGATCGATGGCATGCATGTCGATCCGGTCATCCCGGGGAGAACCTATGTGTGGGGAACCGAAGGCGTTACGCGGGGTACATCCGCACCCGAACCTGTGATCTACCGTGTCAATGCGGATGCATCGGTTACTGAACTTACCCGAGGCGGGAACATGCAATCAATCGACGACCTCGTCGTCGCTCTTGACGGCACGATGTATGTTCTTGATGCAACTTCACACCAGGGCTCCATCGTCGCGATCGATACACAGACCGGCACACAATCGGTCCTCGCGAGTGGAGGGGCAACCTTCAAGAATCCATCGAGTCTCAGCGTGGTCCAGCAACGCTCCAAGACCATCGAGGTCAATACCACGATCGATCTCCCCGATCCAACCCCGGGTGACGGCGACTACTTCAACCCCGGATTCCTGCTCACGCTCAGAGCAATCATCGAAGAAGCCAACGCTCAGGACATCCCGCACACCATCGTTCTCCCGGCGGGTACCTATAACATCTCATCACTCGGCGAGATTAGCATCGAGACGAGCATCACCATCGTCGGCGACGGTTCCTCAACCACAACAATCACCGGTGACAACACCAGTCGTGTATTGAATGTTGCCTCGACTGGCATGCTCAAACTGCTCGACNTTGCCATCGAAGATGGGCAGGCAAGTTCCGGCGGTGGAAATATTCTCTCGGCTGGACCCGTTGCTCTCGAAAGCGTGGTTATAAGTGGAGGAGCAGCCCCGAATGACGGGGGCGGAATATCTACGACGGCGTCGCTCTATGCCTACAAGTCCCACTTTACCGGGAACCAGGCCAACGGTGATGGCGGCGCGATCTATATAANCGCAGGCAAAGCAATCATCAACCGCTGCTCGATCTTTCAGAACGAAGCCCTCAACGGCGGCGGTGTGTATGCCGGCAACGCCGCGGTCGACATGCTCAATACGACTTTCTATCTGAACCTCAGCTTCTGGGAGGGAGGCGCGGTCCGTGCCGTGTCCAATCAGCCCGTGCGGATGCTCCATTGCACGCTGCTTGAAAATGAGGCGGGCATCTTTGCGGACAACGATTCTGCCGGCGGCTTTGACTCTACTGGAGCGAGCGTCCAAGCCATTATAAAATCCAGTGTGCTCGCGAATAACACTTTCGACGGCAAGACTATTGATATCGCCGGTGGCTTCGCTCTCGCTGATCACTCACTCATGACCAATCTGGGCAATGCGACTTTCGAGACGCTCACCAGCGTGATGGCCGGGGACAACCCAGAGTTTCTGGGTACCCCGGTTCAGCTGGGAACCACTTTTGCCTTCTCGATGATGCCTACCAGCCCAATCATCGACGCTGGCGCAACTGNCGAAATCCCCGCCTTCGACCAACTCGGTTACTACCGGCTGATTGACGGCGACGGCGATACAGTCTTGGCGCCCGACATGGGCGCGTATGAACTCGGCTCGCCCTGCCAAGCGGATATGAATAATGACGGATCTCTCGACTTCTTTGATNTCTCAGCATTCTTGCTCGCATTCTCATCACAAGATCCGAGCGCCGACTTTCAAACCGATGGCATGTTCGATTTCTTCGATATCAGCCATTTCCTTTCACTCTTCAGTGCGGGATGCCCGTAACCCATCGCGTGCTCCAACTCAGTCAATTTTAGCACGATCAACCGAACCAATTTCATAACAAAGGAGAGACTCATATGAACTTACTCACCTGTACCGCATTCACACTCAGCGCTATCGGCGCCTCAATGACATTCGCCGGCCCGCTTGATCCGCCTCCGGGTCCGATCCAACCTACCATGAAAACATTGACCGAGGTCGAACCCCGCACGGCGATCAACAGTACCAACACGCCCGGGGATTCGGACAGCGCCTTCCGGATCACAGAATCCGGGTCATACTACCTCGCGCAGAACTTCTCGATCCTCGGGTTCCTTTCGGACCTGCACGCGATCGAGATCGCTGCCAATAATGTCACCATCGACCTCAACGGGTTCACGCTCACCGGGCTCAGCGGGACACTCAACGGGATTCGGACAGACGGATCTGGGCATCACAACATCGTCATCAAGAACGGGACGATCCAATCCTTCCTGACCGGCATCGCGCTTAATGGTGCCGATTCGACCGAGATCACCGTTGAAGATGTATCGGTGCTCAACTGTGATACCATCGGGATCGCGATCAGGAGCGGGCGCGTCTCAGACTGCATCGTCAAAGACAGCGGGGGCACTGGGGTCATCGCCAGCAGCAACAGCTTTGTCGAGACCTGCACCATTGAGAACAGCGGCTCCGACGGGATCAACGCGGGGATCGGATCCATCATCCGCGATAACATCGTCCGCAACAACTTCAACGACGGGATCCGTGTCGCCAGCAGGTGCATCATCCGCGACAACCTGGTTTCCGGGAACGGGCTGGCGACCGGGATCAAGGCCGGGATTCAGATCTACGGCGGTGACTCGCTGATCCAATCCAATGTGGTCGTCGGCAACGAGTTCGGGCTCCGTTCATCGACCGTCTCGATCTTTGCGCAGAACATCGTGTCCAACAATGTGATCGATATCGATATCAGCGGGGCGAACCCGGGACTCGCCGACCAGGCCTCCTCGCCAAACGGTGCAGGTGCGTGGGACAACATCGTTCCTTAAACAACCGGAGAACTCGAAATGAAACACACAACAAGCATCTGTTGTTTAATCTTGGTCGCTATGGCAAGCCACGCTCTTCACGCCCAGGCCATCGATCCACACAACAACTCTGCGTGGGCTGAGAACATTGGTTTCTTGAACTTCGCGAGTGCAAGTGATCCCGCAGGATCCCAGGGAGTCTTTGCCGCCCCCGATTACCTCAAAGGGTATCTCTGGTCCGAGAACACAGGCTGGGTGCATCTGGGTTCAGGGGGCGGGCCATATCACAACTCTTCGGGTTTAGACTATGGCGTCAATCGAGACCAAGGGACAGGCGAACTGAGCGGATTCGCGTGGGGGGAGAACATCGGATGGGTTAACTTCTCAGGCGGTTCACTTACATCCCCACCGAATCCCGCTCGTATCGAATCTGATCGCTTCATGGGCTACGCCTGGAGCGAGAATTCGGGCTGGATCAACCTCGACGACGACGAGGTGTTCGTCGGGGTATCTGCGTGCATAGTCGATCTCAACAATGACGGAGAGATTGATTTTTTCGATATCAGCGCCTTTCTAACAGCGTTTACAATGATGGATCCCATCGCTGACTTCTCACCTGACGGGATGTTTGACTTCTTTGATGTCAGCGCGTTCCTCAACGCGCTTTCGATGGGGTGCCCGTAGGGTACAAATATTCAGCCGATGCCCTGAGAAGCCCATATCTAGGTCATATTCTCAATCATGCGACCTCAACTATATCCGTGGCAGTTCCTCAGCGTCATCGTTGCTGGCATCATCAATGATCAGCAGCAACNAGAAATGGACTACCTCAAGGAAGAAAACCGGATCCTTCGAGAGCAACTCGGAAGCAAGCGAATCCAACTTACTGACGATCAACGCCGACGATTGGCGATACTCGGGAAAGCACTTGGCCACAAAGTACTCTCTGAGATCTGCNCTATTGTCACCCCATGTACGATCATGCGGTGGCACCGGAAGCTGATCGCTCACAAGTATGACGGAAGCAAAGCGAGAAAGCCCGGTCGACCGAGAGTGATGCTTGAAATCCGGAAGCTAGTTCTCCGCTTTGCAACAGAGAATCGGACGTGGGGATATGAACGGATAGAAGGCGAACTCGGGAAACTTGGTCATCGTGTTGCTCGCAGCACCGTTGCCAATATTCTCCGTNAAAATGGATTCGAACCCGCACCAAATCGGAGTAAACGAATCACTTGGGCGGAGTTTTTGCGGATGCATTGGGAATCCATCGCGGCGATGGACTTCTTCACCGTTGAAGTNTGGACGGCCAAGGGGCTCACTCGCTTTCATGTGCTCTTTGTGATTGATCTGTCAACGAGGCGTGTGGAGATTGCCGGGATTAGTGATCGTCCACATGGAGCATGGGTCCAGCGGGTATTGAAACGAATGACCGATGACTTCGATGGGTTTCTTCGAAACCACAAGTACCTGATCCATGACCGGGACCCGCTGTTCACCAAGTCGATGATCGAGACGCTTGCTTCGGCAGGTGTCAAATCAATCAAGCTCCCGCCCAAGAGCCCGAATCTCAATGCATATGCTGAGCGATTTGTCAGATCAATCAAGCATGAGTGTCTCAATCGCATCATACCCATCGGTGAGAAGCACCTCTGGCGAGCGGTTGATGCATATGTCGAGCATTACAACTACGATCGACCTCATCAAGGGATGGGGAACTTGGTGCTTGATCCTTTTTTTCATCCCGCTGAACCCGACTTCAGAGTCATCTGCGACGAACAACTCGGCGGTTTGATCCGTTCGTATCGTCGAGCCGCTGCTTGAGTTGATCCATTTCACTATCAACTCTGATAATGATGAGACATTCTCGTGCGCAGAATGTGTTACATATTTGACGATTCACCTGCGAATACCGAAACAAACACGTCGGTTGAGTTTTTGGACTCTACGGGATGAGTTTCAACTCTGGTACAATGATTGCAGAGTACATGGTGCACACCTTGCTCATACACCGAATGAACAGTTGGTAGGTGTTGAGCGAGATCCCGTTCGATACACACAAAGAAGAGGAAAGGAACCGACAATCCGAATCAGCAGACAATCGATTCGAGGTGATCCGAAGCTCTTTCAGCTCAATATCAAAGTCAAAGAGCAAGAAAGAGCCGCATGAAGACCTTCCAGAATGTCTCAAACATGCCACACAAACTCGCTGGCCCCCTACTGCCCTATATGAACCCTGTTCAAACGCCGAGACTTGGACATTATACATCTCGGCGAATGGTATCTCCTCACAACTCCAACAAAACACCCTGATCCATTTGGATACAGGGCGTAAATGGTTTTCACCAGTTTCACGAACTCATTAACTTACGGACATCCAGCAGCGAATGCGCTGAGGAATGCTGAGACATCAAAGAAGTTGAACACGCCGTCGTTGCTGAAATCAGCGATTGGATCTTGAGCGGCGAATGCACTCAAGAATGCTGAGACATCAAAGAAGTTGAGGACGCCATCTTGATTCAGATCTGCTGGCGAACATCCCGCGGGTGGTTCTTCAACTTCGAATCGGACTAGGAAAACTTGCCCGGATTCTAAATCCCCATTGTCCACTAGGGTGCCAATCTGGATTTCGAGATCACCCGANGCAGAGCATGAGCCGTTTGCATTGACATTGATCTCAAAGCTATCAGCAAAGACGGTATCAAACCCTGCGATTGCGGTGTAATAGATTCCCGGCTGAAGGATGAGCTCGATCGTGCTCTGCACACTGCAGAAATCATCGTTAAAATCGAGGAGCGCTCCAAAGTCATCCCAGAGTGCCAGTTCGGTATCAAAGCTGCTGCCGCAAGTCGATATGGTGATCANCTCATCCGAGNTACCAACAACGCCTACATCAATCGCTTCAACAGTTGTCGGAACCTGACAATCATCGGGGATGCCATCGTTATTGCAATCGAGTTCTAAACTATCTGGAATGCCATCGCCGTCACAGTCTGGGGCGCCCTCAACCGTGAAGCCAAGCATGATGAATCGGCCTGATGGTAAGCCCCCTGTGAGGAGCTCATTGTTATCAATGTTCAAAACAAAGTTGCCGCCGGCGGGGCATTCGCTGACCCGTTCAACACTTGGCCCGTCGCCGAATACAGTATTGAATCCTGTGATGGCCACAAGATAATCACCAGGCGTGAGACTCACGGCTACCCCACTATGCAGAACACCACCGGAGATGTCATCGTTTTCGATAATCAATGTTCCAGATGAATCCCAGACCGCGATCTCTGTGTCGTAGTTGCTGCCTGTGGTCGTGATGAAGACCGATGCTACACCATCTGAAACAATCCCCAGATCTGTGATTGTGTTGAGATCAAAGTCATGATCGACAAGATCGTGTATGCCGTTGGAATCGCAGTCGGTGAAGTTGAGGGATTTGAGATGGTTTGATGGAATGTCCTGCCATCCACCGATGCTCCGTGATTCACGCATCAGCCGCACCGCGGCTGATGAAGACTCAACAAGCACCTGGACATGCACCGTGTGCCAACCCGCTTCGAGTTGCATGAACGACTGACTTGAAATGTTCGAAATACTGCTGCCACGCTGCAGAACCCCTGAACGCTCGCTGTTTCCAATGATGATATCATCGATGAGCAGGAACATATTGGACGGGTGCGCAAGCCTAAATGCGTACTCGTCTCGGCTTTGCACAAACATAGCAAACTCGTAGTCCACCACTCGTGTGTTCGAGTTTGCGAAACTCAATGAATCATCCATGTCTGCGACGATTGAACTGGCAATCAGGGTGGTGTTTTGCCCGTCTGGATTAAACTGTGTCAGATCGGTCAGCCCTGGGGTTTCATAGACTGTACGGGTCACGCCGCCACTTGTAGACGGATCGGAAATGGCTGGGCTAAACGATTCGCACTCATCAGGAATGAAATCGTTATCAAAGTCCTGGGAAGCCCCGAGGAGAATGTCGAATAGATCGGCCTGTCCATTGCCGTTGCAATCTGCCAAGGCATTGGCACCAATCGGACGCCAGCCCATATCATTGAGCGGCTGAAGATCGGCCGCTGAATAGAAATCAGGGCANCGGGTTGTTCCGCTACTCAAAACCGGGTCCATAACACCAAGTTTGTTTGCGGGATTCGAGACAAAGTTCAAATGGGACGGCTGATTGCTATCGCCTGATTCAAGCAAGATTGAGTTGCCAGTTGGTGTACTCTGATAGAAATGAAACTCGCCAGTAAACTGCTCGCCGAGCCTTGGGTTTGTACCAAACTGGTCATTGTTGTTTGGAATGTTTACGATCCGGAACCGAGCGACATCAAGCCCTTGGATATCGTTGTTGGGGTTATCCCCGCCATCACGGATCGCGCTGGTAAAGCCCAAAGTATGTGTAAACTCATGAACTGCGACATCGATCAAGTTCTGTTGACCACTGGCTGGGTCAATATCGCAACCGAGGAAGTTCCAAGGGGAGGCCGAGTTGAGAGTAATCGANACCGCTTCGTCTTGAGGCACAACATTGTCGCCAAAGATCGCACGCAGTTGAGCAGCGGTCACCCTGATGAACGATTCTGCGGTCGAAGATGCTGAGCCATCATAGAGGACATTGAGCGAGCTATCAGGAAGTTCATTGGCGAAGCGGTTGTCATCACGGATCGATTGAGTCCTCAGCCCTTCAACATAAACCGACCAAGGTATAGAGAAACGAGCAGAACCCGCGGAACCAATCGTGTCGCCGCTAAATGTTCCCGTGGCAATGGATGCACCNATCTCAACTCGGTTGTCGAGCGTGGTATCAACATATTCTGCAGCCCGGCGAATCGACGGGAGGTANAGTGTACTAAGCACTAAATCTGTCGAGTCATATGTCAAAGCAAACGCTGGAGATTCGCCAATCACTTCAGTTATCGATCCCTGAGGCCCTCGCTGAATACGAATGATATCGCGCTCAGCGACGCTGTATAAATCGCGAATACTAATCACAGCTCCATCTGGGCCACAAATCCCTTTGTAAACTCGCTCTACACCGACGATACCGATGTCTCTTGCCCATCCGGGAACATCCATCGGGACGATGAGTTCTGGCTGATCGGCAAGTCCGACTATCCGGGCATTGTCGAGCGGGGAATACTCGATTGTGTTGGTTTCTGTTTCTGATTCTGATATTGATTCGGATGCATTTGCTCCGGGTCCGATCCAGAGTGCTGCGGCTGTGGACGCCAAAACTATTTGGCGAACTCCCTGCTGCATGATCTTGTTCCGTTTCTTGGGTTCCATCTTCGTTTCTCCTCTTGTAGATGAACGCTTACCATGAACATGCCAACCTGAGTCCAATAAGCGGCAGGCATACACAACAAGCGACAATCACAACGATCGAGCGCAAGAAATCTTGTAAAAATGCTCACTATTGAAAGCTATTCATGGCCCAATATCGCCCGAAACCGGTCTGCTTTGGCATCAAACCCACTTTGAGGCTCTTGGACATGGAGAATTTCATACACTCCCACGAGCTGCCCAGCGAGCTGTGTTTGTCGTTCGATCAGACTCGGATCTNCTTCGACAAGCGAGAATGCCTCGAAAAGATAGATTAATGCCCCACTCAGATCACCATCGATCTGAGCCGCTTGCCCGATCAGTGAGAGCATGTTTGCTAACTCATCTGGCGATTGCTCGAACCATGCAATGCGAGCTCCTGGAAGCTCCGAATTGATCAGTTCAATCACTTCACTCGATTTGCCTTGCTCTAAAAGCACCGGTGCAAGGTAAGCAGCTGATCGCAAACGATCTGGGTCTGTAGAATCAAGCGTTCGGGATCGAACAGCATACACCTGAGTAAATAGCTCGATTGCTTGATCGACATTCCCCTGCTGATGATAGATTNTCGCAAGATTGATCATCGAGCGAAGCGTGTCATGATGTTCTGGGCCTTGGATATCGCGTTTGTGCTTGAGTGATTCTTCAATCAGAGGCAAAGCCTCGTCAATACGTCCTTGCTCAGTCAACATACCACCAAGATTATTGAGTAATCGGAGCGAATGTGGATGCNTCTCACCAAGCACACGCTTCGATGCTTCGAGCGTGCTGGTCATGGACACGGTTGCTTCTTCAAACCTCCGCGTGCTCGCGAGCAAACTCCCAAGATTCACACGCGATTGAATCAAATCTGGATGATCTACTCCAAGCTTTGAAGATTGCAGTTCTACGGCATCCCGCGACACCTGAAGTGCTTCATCTACTGCGCCTCGACGGAGCAACAAATATGCCAGGTTATTCATTGTGGCGGGCACTCTGGGATGCCCCTCGCCAAAGACGCGTTTCGATCGTTCAATACTCTCGCGTACCAAAGGCTCTGCCTCATCCAGCCGCCCGAGCATGATCCGGTGAGTCCCCAGAGAGTTGATTGCAAGGATTGTTTCAGGCGCATCATCACCGAGNACTACTCGGAATGAAGAAGTCACCTTGGTCATGATCATTTCAGCTTCGGATACACTTCCCATCTTGACCAGGTAAGTCGAGAACAAATGAGCCGCCCGAAGCGCATCTGGGTCTTTTTCACCGAGCCGACTTTTCGTCTGCTCAACAAACTCTTTGAGTTGCTGCGTAACTTGTTCATCTGGAGCATCTTGCACGAGCAGGTCAAAGTATCCGAGTTGAAAGTTGAACTTCTGTCGAATGTCCAATCCATTTGCTTTTGAGAGCAACTCGATATTCGTAACATACAACGACTCTGAAGCATCACGCTCACCCAACTCTTTGAGCACATCGGCAAGAATCCCTCGCGTCGTCATGGTGTCAGGCGCATCCACCCCGAGCAACAACTCACGAGTAGCGAATGCCGATCGAGCAAATGGCTCGGCGGTCTTCGCATCCCCGATCGCCAGATAAACCTGAGCCAGTATTGAGCTAATTTCAGCACGGACAATATCATCAGTGATTTCGCCGTTGGTAATCCGTTCCGCACTCTCTTCAAGCAATGATCGCATCACGCTTGTATCACGGCCTTTGGCAACTTCAGGTGAGATTGAAGTCAGCATATTCCCCAGCAAACCCTTGATCTCTGTCGCTCGATCAAGTTCCCTCTGGGCTTCCTTTGCCGCTCCCGATGATTGCACTGCAAAGATTGATGTCCCGACAAGCCCGAGAATAGTCACGACTACCAACGCAGTTCCGAACAACACGCCCACACGATGCCTATTCACAAATTTTCGTGCAGAGTACCCAAAACTCGGAGGCGATGCCTCTACGGGTTCGTGGTTCAAATATCGTTCAATATCTGCCGACAACTCATTCGCTGAACCGTATCGGCGCTCGCGATCCGATTCGATCGCTTTCATAACAATCCAATCAAGATCGCCGGTGACTATCGCACAGAGCTTTGCTGCATCGGTTTTACGCAATGCTGCAACACTCGATAACGATTTCATATTGCGTAGCATCGCACTTGGNTTGGTAGTGGTATCCTGGGAATGGATTGGCGTACACCCTGCGAGCATCTCAAACAACAGCACGCCAAGTGAATAGACATCACTGCGTGTATCAATATCTCGATCCCCAGCCTGAGTTTGCTCTGGACTCATATACGCCTGCGTTCCGAGTATTTGATGCCCTTGGGTTTGCAACGATTGATCTCGGTTAGACGAATGCACTGCCTTGGCGATTCCAAAGTCAATCACCTTTGGAGCGGCTTCCCCATCGAGCTGCGCAATCAAAATATTCGTTGGCTTAATATCACGATGGATCACACCCTTCTGGTGTGCATGCTCGATTGCTGCACAAACTCTCTGAAACACAACAAGACGAGCATTTATGGTCAGCCTGTGCCTATCGCAGTATTTTGTGATTGGTTCGCCGTCGACAAACTCCATGACAAAATACGGACGGCCATTCTCTGTAGCACCAGCATCAAACACTTTCGCAATCGTTGGATGATCCATCATCGCCAGAGACTGTCGCTCAGTTTCAAATCGTGATATCACCTGGCGGGTGTCCATACCGAGCTTGATAATTTTGAATGCAACCTGCCTGCGTATAGGCTCTTCTTGCTCTGCCAAATAGACCGTTCCAAACCCGCCCTCGCCAAGTTCTTTGATGAGGCGATAGCTTCCAATCATCGAACCAAGAGCATTTCCAACGACCTGGTCTACCCCGCTTGCCTGCTCGCCAATCTCTTGCGAACTCGAACCGCTCCCGCCGGTTGGTTGGGAGAGAAAACCAACACTGTTTACAGTTTCAAATGCTTCAATGAGTGATTCAACCTGCACACGAACCGCTGAGTCGCCACATGCCTTGGCGAGGTAATCTGCTCGATCCTCTGCACCCATCGCGATCGCTTCTGAAAAAAGCTGCTGAACTCTATCTTCTGGATCATTCAAATCATGATGGGTTTTCATTGTGCATCTTTCTCATTCTTCAGCGTATTTGAAATATCTCGAAATAGCCATGCCCGAGCAAAATCCCAATCAAAGTTGACCGTTCGAGGTGATACACCTAACAACTCGGCCGTTTCAGCAACGGTCATCCCGCCATAAAAACGCAATTGAACCACCTGGCCAACCCGAGGCTTCTCTTTCTCTAAGCGACGCAGAGCATCATCGAGCGCAATGATTTCATCAGAATATACATCACTTGCCAAATCCGCGATTGCCACGAAGTCAAAGAATGGTTCACGCTTACTCTCCCCACCTCGTTTGATTCGCCCCTTCGCCCTTGCATGCTCAATGAGTATCTGCCGCATGGCTCGTGTGGCTGCAAAGAAAAAATGCTTCCGATTCTTCCATGCCTCATCCCCATCGCCCATCATCCGGGCATACGCCTCATGCACAAGCGCNGTTGCCTGCAGCGTATGGTCTTGGCGTTCGCCAGCCATACGCACCTGTGCGATCGACCGCAACTGCTCATAGACCAGCGGCAATATCTGATCCGTGACCGAATCATCCCCTCTCGCATCTTGATCGAAAAGCTTAGTCAAATCTCCATTATGGCCATTTGCTTTTCGCATCATACAGCGTTCTCTCTACAGTCCAACTGAATCCCTACTGACACATTTTAGGACANCTAGACTTGTAAAAATGTTTGAGCTAGAGGGTTGATTAATACACAAAGGCGGAGAGGACTTCGTTTTGTCTGGCGCAGTCCTAACGGCGGTACTTGACCAGCCCCCCAAACCTTGAAGGGTCTAAATATTCGGCCGACATTCTGAGAAATCCATATATGGGCCATATTCTCAGTCATGCGACCTCAACTTTATCCCTGGCAACTCCTTNGCGTGATTGTCGCTGGCATCCTAAATGACCAGCAGCAACAANTGATTGACTATCTCAAGGAGGAGAACCGGATCCTTCGAGAACAACTCGGTAGTAATCGAATCCGGCTTACCGATGATCAACGCCGAAGACTTGCAGTACTTGGTAAAGCACTCGGCCACAAGGCACTCTCTGAGATCTGCTCCATTGTCACCCCCGACACAATCATGCGATGGCATCGCAAGCTCATTGCCAACAAGTATGATGGGAGTAAATCGAGAAAGCTCGGTCGACCGAGAGTGATGCAGGAGATCCGCCAACTGGTTGTCCGCTTCGCGTCAGAGAATCGCACATGGGGTTACGAACGGATCGAGGGCGAGCTTGGGAAACTCNGCCATCGTGTTGCCCGCACCACCGTTGCCAATATCCTCCGTGAACACGGACTCGAACCCGCACCAAATCGGAGTAAGCCAACGACCTGGGCGGAGTTTCTACAGATACACTGGGATTCAATCGCGGCGATGGACTTCTTTACGGTTGAAGTGTGGACGACCAAGGGATTGACTCGTTTCCATGTACTATTCGTGATTCATCTATCAACGCGGCGTGTGGAGATTGCAGGAATCAGCAGCTCTCCTCATGGAGCATGGGTTGAGCGGGTTCTGAAACGAATGACCGATGACTTTGATGGGTTTCTTCGGAATCACAAGTACCTGATTCACGACCGGGATCCGCTGTTCACCAAGTCGATGATTGAGATGCTCGCTTCGGCANGTATCAAGNCAGTGAAGCTCCCGCCCAAGAGTCCGAATCTCAACGCGTATGCAGAGCGATTTGTTCGCTCGATCAAGCATGAGTGCCTCGATCGGATCATCCCGATCGGCGAGAAGCATCTGTGGAGAGCGGTTGATGCGTATGTCGAGCATTACAACTATGATCGGCCCCATCAGGGAATCGGGAATGTGGTGCTTGATTCAACATTTGAATCAGCCAAACCCTGCGGCAAAATCATCTGCGACGAACAACTCGGCGGACTGATTCGCTCGTACCGCCGAGCCGCGGCTTGAGTTGATCCATTTCATAATCGGAGTTGGTTATCAAAAGACATTCTCGTGCGCAGATCAGGCATCAGATTCAGTTGTTCGCCTGAAAATATCGAGTGAATCACCTCGGCTAAGTTTTTGGACCCTACG
>JGI24723J26617_10001053_pt1 | contig 25225 bp, 15 predicted proteins | sample Cruoilmetagenom6_FD_26617 | JGI IMG/M metagenome (IMG submission 26617)
CTGATCGGGGTCGTTTTTGGTGACGGGGTAGCCGGGGATCCAGTCGATCTGGGCGGTGCAGCCGTGGGCTTTGGCGGTGGATTCGGCGAGTTCAAAGAATCTGACTTTGGTGGCTGTCCGGGAATCATCTGATAAGGTCCGGACGGTGCCCTGGAGGATCGCGGCTGCGGGGATGACATTGAAAGCCGTTCCAGAGTGGAATGTGGTGATCGAGACGACGACTGAGTCGGTGGGTGCCGTCGAGCGGGACACGATGGTCTGGAGGGCGGACACGATGGCCGAACCCGCGACGATGGGGTCACTGCTCAAATGCGGGTACGCGGCGTGCGCCTGTGTGCCCTTGACGGTGACGGTGAACATGTCGGTCGAGGCGAGCAGCGGACCGGGGCGGGTGGCAACGGTGCCGAGGGTTTGGTCCGGCCAGCCGTGGAGTCCGAACATTTTGGTGATGGGGGGACCGAGGAGGTCGTCCATAGCGCCGTCGCGGATCATTTTGGCGGCTCCTGCGCCGCCTTCTTCGGCGGGCTGGAAGAAGAGGGNAATGGGATTGGGTCGGTGTTCCATATTTGACAGAAGTTTGGCGACGCCGAGGAGGATGGTGGTGTGGCCATCGTGGCCGCAGGCATGCATGACACCCTCATTAGTGGATTTGTAATCATTGGTGGAGATCTCTGAGATGGGGAGTGCGTCCATATCGGCTCTCAGACCGATGCAGGGGCCGGGGTTGTCGACCGTTGCGGGGATGTGGGCGAGGACCCCGGTACCTGTTTTGGGTTCCTTGCCTCCGATGTCGGCGACGAACTCGATCCCCAGATCGGTCAGGTGTCCTTGGACGACCGTTGAAGTGCGGGATTCTTTGAACTTGAGTTCGGGATGGGCATGGAGATCGTGGCGAATCGCTACCAAGTCATCGAGGATGGAGTTGATCTGATTTGTGAGATCCGAGGCGGTAATAGTAGTTGGGGTCATAGGGGAGTGTATGTAGATTGCCGGGCTCGGGACAGCGGATCAGGCGGCGTGGCGGTTGGTATCTTCGTCCATAAAGAGACGGGCCGCGTTCTCGATATCCACGCGTTGGAGTTGGTGGGGTTTCCCCGAGTTGGCACTGGCGCGGATCTGATCGAAGGATTCCGAGTTTGCGTCAAACGCATCGACGATTTCTGGATCAAAGTGCGAGCCCTTGCCCTCATCGATGATGCCGCAGGCTTTTGCATGGCTCATCGCATCCTTGTAGACACGCTCTGAGGTCAATGCGTCATACACATCGGCGATTGCGACGATCCGGGCGGCGATGGAGATGTTCTCGTCTTTGAGCCCGAAGGGGTAGCCTGAGCCGTCCCATTTCTCGTGGTGCTGGAGCGCGATCTCGATGCCCATGTCGATGAACTCATCGGCCCCGAATTTGGAGCGGATCGAAAGCAGCGTCTCGCCACCGATCAGGGTGTGCTTCTCCATCACCGTTCGTTCTTCGTCGGTGAGGCGTCCGGGTTTGAGGAGCACCGCGTCGGGGATGCCGACCTTGCCGATATCGTGGAGCGATGAGGCGAGCACAAGGCGGTCGATCCATTCATCGGTGATGATGGGATGATTCGGTTGAAGGTGCTTGGCAATCACTCGGGCGTAGTACCCGATGCGGTCGAGGTGCTCGCCGGTATCGGTGTCGCGGTAGTCGGCGAGCTTGGCGAGCCCATGGATGAGGGCGTTGCGTTTGGCGAGCCCACCGGAGACTTGGCGTTTGACCTCGTCTTGGAGCTGCAGGTTATTCTGCTCGAGTGCGTCCTTGTAGCGTTTCGATGCAAGAAAGAACACCGTCGCGGTGAGAATCACCACACTGAGGGCGATCGAGAGTTCGAGTACGAAGAGCTTGTCTACCTGCGACTGGGGCATCTTTACATTCGCCTGGACCCATGTATCGGTCAGCAATACCGAGCCCAAAAGAAGCCCGGCCTGAGCGATGAGCACACCGGTCATAAACGCCCGGCGGCTGCGGGGTCTGAAGGCAATCTCTATTGCTGGTTTGCTGGTCACCATGGGTTCATCGGGAGTGCAGGATTTCAAATACAGCTTTGGCGAGGAGATCCTGTGGAATCGGAGTTATCGCGGAGGATTGCGCGGATCAGCGCGAGCGTAGCGTCCGGATCGCTGATTATATGGGCTGTTATGGGGTAAGAATACGATCGCAGGCGTCGAGGGCGTCTGGGATTTGATGGAACGCGTCCGAGAAGTCTGGGTAGATGTTCTGGCCCTTGAGTCGGTTGGGATCAGGCGAGGTGAGTGAGTCGGGGGCCGTGGCGTTGAAGAGGTCTGTGAGTTCTGGATTTGCCGGTATGTTTCGGGATGTGGACTCTGCGAGGAGTTGTTCGACGCGAGGGGAGATGAGAAACTCGGCGAATTTGAACGCATTGGTCGGGTTTGGGCTTCCTTCAACGATTGCGATGGTGTTTGGGAGCAGGGTCGGGCCTTTGGATGGCTGGGTGGTCATGATCATTGGGGAGTCGAAGGATTCGTAGACGCAGTCCACTTTCCAGTTGTTGCGCTGTCCGGCCCAGACATCGTCGGTGTCGGTGAGCCCAAGGTCGATTTCGCCCATCGCGATGGCGCGGACGACGGATGCGTTCCCGTCAAACAAGCGGATGTTGTTGGCTTTAAGCATCGTGAGCCAGCGTTCAAACTCGGGGAGCCCCCAGCGGCTCGCAAGGATGCCCATGTGCCCGCGGGTGGTGCCGAACTGCGGGCGTGCCATCCCGATGCGACCTTTCCATTGAGACTGTGCAAAGTCGCGGAGTGTGGTGGGGGGATTGGGGACACGATCGGTGGCGAAGGCGATAACGCGGGGGCGGGATGCGAAACCGATCCATGTGTGGTCAGGGTCGAGGAGTGAGTCTGGCCATGGGTCAACAAGACCATCGAGATACTTGTTAGAGAGTACGCCCGATTCTTTGAGGTCGATGGTACCGAAGGGTTCTGAGGACCACCAGACATCGCACTTGGGACTTCCGGCTTCAGCCTTGAGGCGCGCGACAAGCCCGGTGGTTTTAGTGGCTTCGGTGTCGCCTACGAGATTGACGGTGATGCCGGTTTCTTTGGTAAACTCTTCGACCACCATCCGGGCAAACTCATCGTCGGTAGAGGTGTAGAGGACGACGGTTTGTTTGTCATTTGCTACCGGCGGCACGAGAGGCCAAGGCCAAAAGAACGCAACAAGAATGAACGTAGCAAAAAAATACGGGACGAGTCGTTTCATGCGGGAGTATATCAGAGTTGGATTGAATCAATCGTCTTTGGATTCAGTGGGCTTAGGCGTGGGTTTTTCGGTGGGCTCTGCTTCTTTGGCGGCCTTGTCGAGACGACCGAAGTAGCTCTGGACAGCAGATTCATACTCGCGCGGGATACGTTTGGTTTCGATTGCTTCGCTTGCATGGGTCTTGGCGCTGGTGACGGCTTGGGAGAAGACGGCCGTGGACTCGCCCTTGATCTGCGATCCCTGGACCATGGTTGATGCGATCACGGGACCTTCGGCGGTCGTGCGAACATCGGCGTGCTCTTTGTTGATGGTGTAATCGGCGCCCTGTTCTTGTGGAGAAGCACCGAGTCCTTGCCCGCCGCCGCCTGAGCCGGCGCCTTGATTTTTCGAGCTGCCTTGCGAGTACTGCCCGGTGGACGGGTACTGGCCTTGTTGCCCCCCGCCTTGGCCGCCCGGGTTGGAGCACTGGGAGAGTGAGTCGAGCTGCTGCTGGGCCTGGTTCATCGCGGATTCGAGCGACTGGGCTTCTTGCTGCATGTTTTCAAGATCTGAGAGCTGCCCGCCCATTGCGTCGGATCCTTGGGCCATCTGCTGCTGGCTGTCGCTCTGCATGCCCTGGGCCATCTGTCCCATCGCTTGCGACATCGCGCCGGCGGCGTCGGATGCTTTCTGTTGCGCCTGGGCGGCTTTGGCGAGGGATTCCATTTGCTCTGGGGTTGCGCCGGCTTCTTCGAGTGCCTTCTTGAGGGCGTCGGGATCGGAGGCTAGCTGCTTGGCTTGCTGCTCGCTGAGTCCCGCGGCTTTGAGTTGTTCTTCGAGCTGCTGGGAGTTGTTGGCCATCTGCTCCATCTGCTTTTTCATGCTCTCCAGCTGTTCGGCGGCTTTCTTCTTGTTTTCTTCGGACATGTCCCCGCTCTGCATCTGCTGGGCGAGTTGCTCGAGTTGTTCCTTGGCTTCTTTGAAATCCCCGCGGGCCATAGCGCGGGCCATTTCTGATGCGGGGGATTCTTCGGTGGTGTTGAGCGACTTCATTGCATCCTTGATGGCATCGAAGGTCGCGCCGTCCTCGTTGTTGCGTTTCTCTTCGAGTTTGTCGGCGACGCTTGTCAGGTTCTTGATCGCGCTGCGGAGGGATTCCTCTGGGGAGATATATTCGTTGGCTTCGGGTTTGAGGAGATCTTCGAAGGATTCGCCGTCGATGTCCTCGAACTCGAGGTTGGTTTTTTCTAGGATTTTCTTGAGTGCTTCCTGAGACTCTGCGACGGTTGCTTCGACCTCTTGGGTCTGGATCAGTTCCGCTTGCTTTTCTTGCTGCTTGGCGTAGAGCCCCGTCAGGTCCTTGACTGGTAGCCACCAGACCGCGAGCAGGGCGAGCCCCGCAGCGATGGGCGTTGGCCAGAGCTTGGGCGCGGTGATGGGAAGCGCCGACTTGAGATTCACCGTTGCTGCTTTGTCGGTGGCGTCGGTGACGACCGCTTTGGACCAGCCGTCGTCTTGGGATTCGATGATGAGCGCTGTCGAGATGGATTCGCGGAGGCCCGCTTTCTCGTCGATGATCATCGCAGCCTGGGCTTGGGAGGGCTTCTTGATATATGCCCACAGGAGACCGATGAGGATCGCGGCAACCGGCGCGGCGACAAAGACGATGTCCCAAGGCACCACAAAGACCGGCGCTACTTTCTGTACGGCGCGGGCAAAGACCATGAATGCGATCACGGCGGCAAGGCAGATGGTGATCGTTCGGATCGAATCGATCAGGATCAGCCGGCGGGTGGCCGACGAGATGGTGGCGTGGATTTTATTCATGAGCGGATACCTTTGTAATCATCATAATCATCGGCCTTGACGCCCAGCAATCTCCCTATAAATCAGCGATTGAGCGGATGCCTGTACTATTGTACGGGCCGGGAGGGCTCTGGTTGCTGCGTTCAGCCGCCCGTGACGATAGAGTGACACCCTTGAAACAGCGATTGGTCTCAAATTTGAACGGTTTTGTGACTGGTTCGTACATCACGCGCGATCAGTGTGATCAAGCCTTTGAGCGGATGCATGCACGCGACAGCATCGGGGGTCGGATCCATCTGGTTCTGGCGTGCATTGCGATGATCGGGATCGCGGGCCCGGTGAGTGTGGTGGACATTGCTGTCATGCCGCTGGCGGCTTTCTTTTTAGTTCGTGTGATCAATACCTTTCCGATTTGGATCCATGGGTTCGGGCAGCCATTTGTGCTGGTGAGCTTGGTGCTTGCGGGATTGATGGGGTTGAGTTTGTTGTGGTCACCTGATGCCGGCGCGGGGCTTGAGCATCTGAGTGAGCTTCGATGGCTGATGCTGGCGGGGTTTATCTTCCCGGTAATCGAGCATCGGCGGGTGCTGATCGCGTGCTTGTGTTTCGGGTTTGTGATCGGCTACGGGGCACAGGTAGTGGATGCGTTTGATGGGTTCGGGAATCAGTGGCTTGCCGATCGGCTGTGGCATGAGCCTAGCCGCATCTCGGGATGGTGGGACCCCGCGGTAGGGGGATCGATGCTGGTGGCGGCGTTTGGCTTGCATCTGCCAGCGGCGGTGATGGGCAGTGGGCGGGGACGTGTGATTGGATTGATTGGTTCGGCTGTGACAGTTGCGGCACTGATTGCGACGGGAACCCGCGGGGCGTGGATCGCAGCGGTTGTGCTGATTGTCATCGTGATCTTCATTGCATCCATAATCACGATTCGCAGCAAAGAAGGGCAGGGGCGATTTAACGCTCGGCCGATGTTCATCGGCGGATTCGTGCTTGTCGTCGTCATCGCGGGAATGTTCCTTGCACGGGGGGATGTTATTACTCAGAGGTTTGACACTGCACGCGATGAAATCGCTCGTGCGGCTGATGGAGACATCGCTAACTCGACCGGGGCACGGATTTCGATGGGCCGACAGGCGATCCATGCAGGGGCTCATCACCCGCTGGGCGGGCTTGGGGCCGGCGGTTTCCGGGATTGGATGATCGAGCAGACGCTTGAAAATTACGATGATCATGCGCACGCTCATTCTTCAGTGCTGAGGCTGTGGTCAGAGCATGGGCTTCCGGGAGTTCTGGTTGGGGCTTTATTGGTGTTGGTATTGCTGGTCAACGGGTGGAGGTGTGTGGCAAGCGATAAGCGAGGGACTTACCTGATGGGGCCATTCTTTGCAGCACTCGGGCTGGTGTTGGTCAGCGGGTTTGATTCGGTGCTGATCAATGTCAACACGATGGCGATGGTGGGGGTGCTGGCCGCCTTGTGCCCGGCGTATATCCCCAACACCAGCGGAGAGCGGGATCAGTCCTAGAATGAACATGGGACACGTTGTTGATATAGAAAGTGACTTATGACGACATCAGAGAATCAGGCATTGAGCAAAGCAGGAATCGAACTACTGGGCAAGATCCGTGATAAGTCTGCTCGCATTGGCGTGGTGGGACTTGGGTATGTGGGACTCCCGCTGGTGCAGGCGGTCCTTGATGCAGGGTTCTCGGTGATCGGGTTTGATGTGGATCATTCGAAGATCGAGATGCTCGGGCGGGGCGAATCGTACCTCAAGCACCTTGGCGATGAGTTGACCCAGAAGTTGGCCCGGTCGGAACGGTTTGAAGCAAGTTCGGATGAACAGATTTTGGAGCACGCGGACATCGTGATTCTGTGCGTGCCTACGCCGATCGACGATCAACGCGAGCCGGACCTGAGCTTCGTGACCGGGAGCACTCAAACGGTCGGTCGCACCTTGCGGTCTGGGCAGCTCGTGATTCTTGAATCGACGACCTATCCGGGGACGACCCGGGATGTGGTCGTGCCAATTCTTGAATCGGCTGCTGCTGAGCGCAGTCTTTCACTGATCTCCGGCGAGGATTTCTTTGTGGCGTATTCCCCCGAACGCGAGGATCCGGGTCGCGCGGGGATGGTGACCTCGATGATCCCCAAAATCGTCGGCGGCGTTGACGAGGCATCCGGCACGCTGGCGACCGAGTTCTACCAGCAATGCATCGAGCATGTTTATCCGGTGGGGAGCAGCGAGATTGGTGAGGCGGCCAAGCTGCTCGAGAATGTGTACCGCGCGGTCAATATCGCACTGGTCAACGAGCTCAANCTGGTGTTTGATCGGATGGATATTGATATCTGGGAAGTGATCGAGGCTGCTAAGACCAAGCCGTTCGGGTTCGAGGCTTTTTATCCGGGTCCCGGTCTCGGCGGGCACTGCATCCCTATTGATCCGTTTTATCTTGCCTGGAAGGCTAAACAGGTCGGGCACGAGACCCGGTTTGTTGAGCTTGCCGGGGAGATCAATCGGCGGATGCCGAGCCATGTTGTAGCCAGAGTGGGGGAGTCGTTGGGTGAAGAGGGCAAGGCGCTTTCGGGGTCCAAGGTGCTCATCGTCGGCGTGGCGTACAAACCAAATGTTGACGACATCCGCGAAGCCCCCGCGGCAGAGATTATCAAACTCCTGACCGAGCAGGGGGCGGTTGTGAAGTTCCACGATCCGCACATCGCCTCATTCCCGAGCATGCGTCGGTACCGGATCGAGCTCGATTCGGTGGAGCTGAGCGAATCGGAACTTTCTGAGGCCGATTGTGTGCTGGTCATTACGGACCACGACGGGATCGACTGGGACTGTGTTGGCCGGCACGCTTCGCTGGTTGTCGATACCCGGAACGCTATGAAAAACGCGAGCGACATTGTCGCTCGCGTGGTGAAGGCATAATTGTTTTTATTGTTTAGTCTTCGAGAAGTTCTTGGATCTCTTCTGGGAGGGCGAGTTCGCCTTCACCGATTTCGACATTGACTTCGACTGCGGAGAACTCGATGATCTGCTGCATGGGACCGGTTGAGGAGATGGTTTTGAATGGGATTTTGATCCCGCCGGCATCTCTGTAGTCCATGGTGTAGGCGGTTGACGGGATTTTGGCGCCGCCGGCGATGGTGACTTCGGTGACCGATTTGACGAGCAGGCCCGACTCAACACCAAAGTAGTGTGTAGAAACCGTGTCGTCGTCGATGGAGATCAGCTCAAGAGCGTTTGTCATGACCTCGGTGTCGTCGGGCATGGTGATGGATTCTTGGCCTTTGAATGTGATGGATTCGTAGTAACGATCCCAGTGGAGATCCGCGTAGAGATCGCCTTGCTTGTGGAACTGTTTGGCTTCAGGGCCAGAGAGAATCTTCGGGCCTTCCATCATGTTGGTCGACCAGGCGACATCGCCCGACAAACCCTGTTCGAAAGCGCCCAAGCCGGGGATGTCCATAAGCAGGTGCACGCCTTGATCGGCGGCGATGATGATGTTCATGCTCGCGTTGATGCCCTGCGAAGGCATGGACATGGTGCCGGTGAGCCGCATGGACTTGATAGCTTTATCATCAGCAGCGTCGCCCATCGATGCTTCTAGGGCACGAACCCAGACGGCTTTGGCCTTGGCGTCGTCGATGTGGATCTGATCAGCGATCGTTACTTGGGCGACTGGTTTCGGGCCGGCTGCGCATCCCGACTGGATTGTTGCCGTAAGCATTACGGCACCTACCAGAAGGGTTATTAGTGGGCGAATTTCGTGTTGGGTGAGTTTCATGGGTATTGCTCCTAAGGGCGGGTGATCGATGTTGAGTGCTGCATTCTATCAGTTTGGAAATGGAAATCTTGGCTTATTCTTCGCTGTCGATCCAGTCAACGGCGGCATCAAGCACCACATCCCGGCCATCGAGCAGGCTCTGGCGGGTGTACTGGATATCGACATCGGGGATCGCGCCCACGCCCTCGAGGGTGTAGCCCCCGCCGGTGGTGTAGGAAGCAAAGGCGTACTGGAACCCATCCCCATTGGGAAGGCGTTCGACGGTTGACGGGAGTACAAGACCCGCGGTGCGGGTGCCGAAGACCCGTGCCCGCCCAATGTCCTTGAGCCCGGCGGCGAGGATCTCAGCGTTGGAAATGCTCATCTCGTCGATCAGCACCGCGACCTTACCGGTGTAGTTCTTTCGACGCGGGTTCAGCATCAGGGGGATTTCGAAGGCTCCGCGGAGCTGGTCACGCATTTTCATGGTGCCCAGAGTCATGTCTTTTTCGGAAATGAGCCAGTTAATCATGCCTGGGGCCATGAGGATGATCCCACCAAAGTTTCCCCGCATGTCGATCACAATCCCCGGGGCTTCCTTGTGTTCTTTGATAAACCGCTGATAGGTCGGGAGGACAGTCCCCGGGCTCATAAACATACTCAGGCGGAAGTAGCCCACGCCCTCTTGGATTGTGTTGGCCTCGACTTCGATGAGCATCTCTGGGAGTTCACCCACGCTGCCCATGACTCCAGGAGCCTTGGCGAAAGTGAGTGTGCGTTCTTGGGATTTGTTGTTCTCGTCGACGAAGGTCATGTCGAGGGTGTCGCCGGTATCACCACGGAGGCGGGAGAAGACGATGAGCCCGGCCTGTGTTTCTGGCCGCATAACGCCATCAATCTCGTTGGTGAGTTCGATGAGCGAGCTCATCTCTCGGCCTCGGATTGATTCAACAATCCATCCAGTTTTGACGCCGGCATTCGATGCCGGAGCATCTGGGACAACTTTGGTGACGAGGAACTGATCGTCTACGAGCCTGATGTTCATGCCGGTGTAGCCGGGTTCAGCCTCGGTATTGTCTGTGTCCGGGGTCTCGGAGTTTTCAGGGGTGCTGATTACTGTGGACTCTTCTTCGAGTTTTTTGTAGGACGATCCCGGGATGATCCCGAAGTGGGATTGTTCGAGTCGTTCGAGCAGCTCGTTCATCGCGGCTCGCGCTTCGTTGTCTGAAGTCGCGTTCTGTACCTTTGGGAGTAGGTCTGCTCTGGCCTGATCCCAGTCGACGCCGTTGAGGTCAGGGTCCCAGTGCTTCGTTTTGACACTGTTCCAGATGTATTCGAAGGATTCGATATGCTTTTGCAGACGCTCTTGTGAGAGTGTGGATTCCTGAGGCTGGATTTGGACAGCAGCGACTGATGAGAGGCTGAAGATCCCCAGTGCGATGATGAGCAATGGGACCGAGGTCCAGATGGACCCCCGTTGTGGGTTTCGTATGAAGAAGGAAGATTGCAAGTTGAGACTCCTGGTTAAATGCGGTGGTTATGTTCTATGGGTGCTCAGCATGAAAGTTTCAGGTTTCATAGGGATCTTGTTGATTGATATTTGGAAAATAATCGGGTTTCGAGCCCGCTTCATACTGGCAAAAGCGATCGTATTGGCGGGTGCATGATACGCCCTGATTGGGTGTGCATGGTGAGGGATTATGGTGTGAATGGTAGCGATAACCGTTGTGGGCTCCGGTAGAGGTCTTGCGGAGGATGGAATTCTGTTCTTCTCTCTGCAGTTTCCATCATGGATAGGGAATTGACGCCCGATACACAGACCATGACACAAACACAAGCACCTACCGTTGATGAAACCGCACAGCTTGATATTCAGTCCAATGAGAACAACTCTGTAGTGGCTGAGGATGTGACCCGGTATGTTGTTGTTGAGATTAACAAGAATATGTACGGGATATCCACAGACGCGACCGTCGAACTCATGGATTCAACCATGACCCAGATCACACGCGTCTCTCACGCCCCGCCATATGTTCAGGGTGTGATCAATCACCGCGGCTCGATTATTCCCGCGATTGACACGCGGGCACTGCTGGGGTTCAAGTCTCATTCCGACGAGGTTCAAGAACTCGAGACGATGCTTACGCAACGTAAAAAAGAGCATGTCGAATGGCTCACCGAACTCAAAGAATGTGTGGTTAGCGGTGAAGAGTTCACCAAGGCGACCGACCCGACCAAGTGCGCCTTTGGGAAGTGGTACGACAACCTTCGGGGCAACCCTGTTCTGATCGAGGGGCTGACCAAGGGGGACGCTACACTCAAGTCGATTATCGATCGATTTGATGAGCCGCACAGGCGAATCCATTCGATCGCCAAAAAGGCTCTCGCGCTTGCGGCCAACAACGAAATTTCCGAAGCCAAGAAGATTATTGACCAGACTTACAATGGTGATCTGCAGAGCATCAGCCATCTCTTTAAGCAGCTGATTGATACAGTGCGATCGACGCATACTTGCATGATGATTATCACCGAGTGTGGTTCTCAGAAAATAGGACTCATTGTTGACGAGGTGCATTCGGTCTTTGATTGCCCTGACAACACGATCGAGACTCTTCCGGATTCCACGGATAATGCCGAGTTCCTCAAGGGGTTGGTCCACCAGAGCGATGGGTCATACATCCTGATCGCAGACATTGAATATATCTATCAGCAGACCTGCCCAGAATAAGCCCGCTGAATACGAAATCGAGAGAGCCGCGTGATTTAGTCTTCGGACGGGTCACGCGGTTTTTGCCATTGAATGTCAGCGTCTTTGTGCAGAACACCCGCGGATTGTTTGAGGCATCTCCGGCATGCGATCGCATCGTCAAACATCGGTGACCGCCAGTGTGGGTCATCCCGCCCGTGTTCTAGACACAGGAGGCAGGTGTCGTCTGTGCCTACTGGAGAACTGAACTTCTGGTGAATAATCTGCGTGTAGGCGATGGAGAGGCAGTTGCTGCAGATGATCGAACCACGGTGGCCCTCGACCATCGGGCGATCATCGGACCAAGGCTGGCGGCAAAAATCACACAGAAATACCAGGTTGCCGTCGGTGTCTTTTTCTTGCATCAGGAGTGGTTCTCATCGTGGGAGATCAGCTGGTGTCGGGCGAGGTTCTGGTAAAGCGGGCAGGATTCGAGCAGCTCGCTATGGGTCCCAGTCGCAACGACCGCACCCTTGTCCATCACCACGATGCGGTCAGCACCAAGCACCGTCGAGAGGCGGTGGGCGACAATGAGCGTGGTCCGGTTGGTGCAGAATGAGGAGAGCACATCACCGATTAGGCGTTCTGAAGCGGCGTCGACCATCGAGGTTGCCTCGTCGAGGATCAGGATCGCGGGGTCACGCAGAATCGCTCGGGCGATGGCGATGCGTTGGCGCTGCCCGCCTGAGAGGGTGAGACCCTGTTCACCGACCGGAGTGTCGAAGCCTTCATCGAGCTCGTTGATAAACGGGAGGGCCCGTGCCTGCTCGGCGGCTTGCTCAATTTGTTCATTGGTCGCGTTGGGGTTGCCGTATGCGATGTTATTCCGGATGGTCCCTTTGAAGAGGACGACCTCCTGGGTGACGACCCCGATCTGCCTCCTGAGCGAGCGAACTCGGACGCGGGTGATATCAATCCCATCGATGAGCACGCGCCCTTCATTGGGATCAAAGAGGCGGGGGACCAGTGAGAGCAGGGTGGTCTTGCCGCAGCCATTGGGCCCGACAAAGGCGACCGTCTCGCCGGCTTGTATACTGATCGAGACATCGGCGACAGCCCTTGAACTCCCGCCGGGGTAGATGAACGAGACATTCTCGAAGGCAAGTGAGTCGTGATGGCGAGCGAGCTTTGGCATCCGGACGTCGTGCCCAGGTTCGGCATCTTCGTTGAGGAGCCGCTTGAGACGATCGGCGGCGGCCCCGGATTGCTGGATGTCGTTCACTAAGCCGGTGATCGGTTTGATGCTCGCGCCCGCGATTGCAAGAGCGACAAGCACGGTCATGAACTCGGACTTGTCAAGGTGTCCATCGAGGATGAGTTTGACAGCGACCAGTGTCAATGCCCCGAGGGTAAACACAGTAATCGTTTCGATCAGGGGCCCAGCGACGGCGCGGGCGGTACGAATCTTGAGCTGCTGGTGGAGGACATCTTTATTGATGCGTCCGAACCGGCCTGCTTCATAGCGCTCGGTGGTGTGAACCTTGACAACCCGCATGCCTTGCAGGGCTTCGGTCGCGGCGCGGTAGAGCCCGGCCCGGCTTGAGAGCGCTCTTTCTGAGGCTCTCCGGATCCGCTTGCCGAGCTTGCGGATGACGACCGCGAGGATCGGCATCAAGAGGAGCGCGACAATGGCGAGTTGCCAGTTGGTAACCAAGGCGACAGCGAGTGCCACGATGCCTTTGGTGATCTGGGCAACTGATTTGGAGAGCATCGCAACGAATCCAGACCCGAGGGCATCGGTATCGTTCACGATCCTTGAGATCGCGTCGGTCGGTCCCTCGGATACGATAGTCTTGAGAGGCAGATGGATTACCTGTCCGAAGGCCTTCCTTCGAATCATGGCTATTGATCGTTGCACTACGGTCAATGCAAGATACTGATGCATGAAGTTGGCAAAGGCGCCAACGATCGTCAGCAATCCCAGCGAGATCATGATCCACATCACCGCGTCGAACGGTCCTTCGGGGAGTGACGCGATTGTTTCATCGGACACCATGCCTTTGGCCCAGCCGCTGGAGGTGTATTCCTCAGCGAGTTGGGGGAGGCCGCGGTGCCCGGGTTCGAGGATGGTATCGAGCACGGGCTGCATCGCGATGATGCCCGCGCCCATCCCGCCGGCAGAGAGCACAGCAAAGATAAGCCCGAAGATCAGGTGGGTGCGCCATCGCAACATCTGTTTGGCAAAGTGCCAGAAAGCGTCCATTGTCATGATTGATTATTCGTTCCCTATTGGGGTTTGGACAGGGGGGGCTGAAGAAGCATTCAAGGCCGCGATTTCGGGTGATTCTAAGGATGGATTCCGGCGAGGAAGATCCGCCCGCCCGGTCCACAGCACCCGGATCAGGTGCACAATGTCATCGAGGATCATCAGCAGGCATGGGAGCACAATCAGGATGATCACGGTTGCACTAATGAGCCCGCAAGCGATGGTGATCGCCATCGGTATCAAAAACTGGGCCTGAAAGCTCCTTTCAAGCATCATCGGGAGCAATCCCAATACCGTGGTGATCGTGGTGAGCATGATGGCGCGGAACCGGGCCTGTCCTGTTAGGTGACCCGCCTCATAGACGCTCAGCCCCTCGCGGCGTTTGGTATTGAAAAACTCCATAAAGATCAGCGAGTCGTTGACCACGATCCCCGCTAGAGCAACAAACCCGATCATCGAGAGGAATGTAATTGAATACCCAAGGACCATGTGCCCCCAGATCATCCCGATGACCGCAAACGGGATCGCCGCCATCACAATTAATGGTTGGGTAAAGCTCCCGAAGAGCCATGCGAGGATGACATAGATCAGTCCAGAAGATACGAGCATCCCGAGCGGGAGCGAGGTCATGGAGTCTTTGAAATCTTTTTGACGTCCGCGTTCGATGAGGTCTACGCCGTGCATGTCTTTGAGCCGTTCAACGATGATCGGCTTGATCTCACCGGCAAGTTTGTCGGGGTTACCAAGCGACCGGTTCACATCCGCTTGGATCGAGACCGCACGCTGGCGGTTGATCCTGCGGATGGTCGCGTAGGACTGCGACTCTTCGATCCGTGCGATCTCGCTGAGCGGCACCGCGATGCCCCTCGGCGTAAACACATACTGGCCCTCGATAGCACTGATCGATCGACGCGTAGATTTGGGGAGTGTGACTCGGACATCGACATCCTCGCGGTCGCCGGCAAAGGTGAATGCCTCCAGTCCAAAGACCATGCCCTGGATCTGTCGGCCAAGATTGGCACGCGTGAATCCCATCTCCGCGGCACCGTCACGCAGCGTAAAGCGGACTTCTTGGAGTCCGCGGTCAAGATCATCAGAGATGCCATAGACGGCTTCAAACTCGGCCATGGTGTGCTTGATCATCGCGACGGCTTCGTCGATCAGGTGCGGGTGCTCGGAAGCGACGGTGTAGTTGAGATCCGTCCCGCTGGGGCCGCCGGACATCCCCGCCATTCGGATCGACTTGGCATCGGGCACAGGGCCTGCAAGCTCGCGGATGCGTTCAATCAGGATCGAGGAGCTGACCTCGCGTTGTTCTGCGGGGCGGAGTTCGAGGATGAGCTGGCCGATGTGTGGTGCCGAGGAATCGCCCCCTGCGCCGTCAAGATCGCCGATCGCGCCCGCCTGAGCGAAGGTGGTCTGGATCTCTGGCTGTTCCATGCAGACCGCTTCAAATCGGCGGACGATCTCGTCTGTCCGGGTGACCGGGGTGCCGATGGGCATGGAGATGGTGATGTTGACGGTTTCGGCATCGTCGTCTTCAAAGAAGATACGCGACACGCGGTCCGAGGCGACGAGCCCGATCGAGAATATGAAAACCGCGATCACGATTGACAGCGAGATGTACCGGTATCGCATCGCCAGCGACAATAACTTGGCGTAGGCGGGGATGATCCGTCCGTTGATGATGTGGTCACGGGCGTGATCGAAGCGTTCTTCGAACCGCTGGAAGCGACCGATTTTCTTTCCGCTCTCGTGTTTTTTGTCCACACCCTTGAGGCTCATCGCCATGTGGGCTGGAAGAATAAACAAAGACTCAATAAGCGATACAGCCAATGCACAGCCGACCACTATTGGCAGCACGCTCATAAAGTCGCCGATCATCCCGTTGAGCAGTGCCAGTGGAAGGAATGCACAGATTGTGGTGAGCACCGTAGAAACAACCGGCCAAGCGACTTGGTCGGTCCCCGCGACAGCGGCTTCATACGCATTCATTCCAGATTCATGCTTGGTCGCAATATTCTCCGCAACCACGATCGCGTCGTCGACAAGGATCCCGATGACAATGATGAGCCCGAACATAGTCAGCAGATTGAGCGAGACACCCATCCAAGCCATCATCGCGAGTGTGCCGAACAACGAGACCGCGAGCCCCATCGCGACCCAGAACGAGATCCGCCAGTTGAGCAGCAACACCAGCGTGAGGAACACAAGGATGCCCCCATTGCGTGCATTGCGTAGAAGCAGATCGAGCCTGCCCGAGACAAACCGTGAGAGTTCCGTGGTCGTTATTAGGGTTCCGGGTGGTGGAGAAAGTGCAAAGCGTTCGGCGCCTAGCTCGTGGGCCTGGGTGCGAGGGGATGTGCCCGGTGGCCCAATTTTTTCTTTCCATGTCAAGGTAATCGGTTCGCCGTTCCTGCCCGCGACATACGCCTTGACCAGTGCCGACAGACTGATGATGTCCTGCTTGCCTACCCTGAAAACGGTTAGATTGGTGGTTGGGTGTCCTTCGTAGCGGGAGGTGAGGTCGATATCAACAAAGCCATCATGTACGCTGGCTACATCGCGGAGGCGGATGACGCTCCCGTTGTTGCTTGCTTTGAGGACGATGTTGAGGATCTCATCGCTGCGTTCTTCGATGCCGACAGACCGAACGGAAATAGTCGAGGTGTTGGTGCGGACCGAGCCTCCCGGGAGCTCGACCATCGAATCGCGAACGAGATCGCTGATCGCCGGCAAGCTCAGGCCGTGTTCTATAGCTCGAGCCGGATCGACCTCGACAAGGATCTCGTCGGTCCGCACGCCTCCTGTTGAGATGTCAGTCACACCGGGCAGCGAGAGCAGGTCGTCGCGTGTGGTGTTAATGAAATCTTTCATCGTGCGTTCGTCGGCGTCGCCGTAGAGGGCGACGATAATCGCGGGGAGCTTGGGCTCGATTTTGTCAACGATGATATTGTCTACATCATCGGGGAGGTCTTGGAGGGCATCGATCTCTCGTTTAACATCGGTGACCGCTTGGTCGATGTTGGTGCCCTCTATAAACTCGACCTGGAGCGAGGCTACGCCTTCGGAGATGGTCGTGGTGATCTCCTTGACACCGGTCAGGTCTGCGACGGCGTCCTCGATTTTAACACCGAGTGAATCTTCAATTTCCTCAGGGGCCGCGCCCGGATATGGTGCGATGACCGAAACCATCCGGGGGGCAACATACGGGAAGAACTCGCGTTTGAGTGTGGTCCCGAAAGCAAGCCCCGCAAAGATGATGGCGAACATGACCAGGTTGGCCACGACATGCTTCCGGACTCCGAACTTGGCAAGGCTCATGGCTGGGCCTCTTGCTGGGTATTTTGATTAGTCCTAGTTTGTTCAACGGCAGTTGGAGTGTCGATCCCTACGACTTCGACCATCAGCCCTTGGCTGATCTGGTCGAGCAGCGAGATTACCACGCGATCGCCTATGTTGAGCCCGGAGTCGATCACGGTCCATTGGTCTTCTTTGGCGTCGAGTGATTCCATCAGGCCGTCGATGGAGTAGTCAATGGTCACCGGGCGGACATCGATGCGGAACCCGCCCTCTTCTTGGGGGACCGCGATCATGACGCGTCCGCTATGGATCGCTCGTCTTGGAATGACAAATCGTTTGTTATCATCTGGTGACCGTACCCTGCCGAGGATGAACCGTCCCGGGCTGAGTCTGTTTGCAGATTCTGGGTCCTGTTCGAGTTCGACAAAGACGGTGATGGTTCGGCTTGACGCATCCGACTCTGGCGCGATCCGAGTAATGATCCCAACCTGATCGGGTTCACCGGTCGGATCGCCGGCCCACAGCTGGACCTGGTGTCCCAAAGAAATCCAGTTCATGGAACTTGCCGGGAAACGTACCGGGATTTCAATTTGCGAGAGATCAACAACGCGAGCAACAGCAGATCCAAGGCCCACCCAATCACCCCGGCGGGCATTGACGCTCTGGAGCACGCCAGCGATCGGTGAGCGGATGACCGAGCGGCTGAGATTCTCTTGCGCGGTCGAGGCATTGGCACGCTGACCGGCGAGTTGTGCAAGCAGCTGCGCCCTCCGCGATGGGATAAGTTCGAGCTTCTCTTTGAGGGATTCGACTTCTCGCTGAACCCTCCGCAGCGACGCGGTCTTTACATCCAGTTCCCCCGCGCTCCCAGCCCCGGCTTCAATAGCGTGCTTTGTGCGGTCAAGGTCATTCTGAGCCGCCTCTATTTCGTCATCAGCAAACCGGATCTGAGTCCCCACGCGCTCTGATTCGACACTCAACCCATTAAGCTGCGCCTCGATCGCGCTGGCGGCTTGGTTGGCCGCGTTGAGAGCATTGGTGTAATCGCTCGAATCAAGACGCATCAGCACAGTGCCAACATTAATTTTTTGACCGGGTTCGATCTCGCTAGGGCGTTCGATGACCCGCCCGGCAACCTCGGCGACGACATTCGCGTCATTCATTGAGCGTGCCGTTCCGTAGCCGTCCCAGGTCCGGTCCACGCTGTAAAGGTCTGCGATGATCGTGCGGACACGGATCGGGGCAAAGGTCTCGCTGCTGCGAGCGGGCTGCTCTTTGGTCGCCATCAGGATTTTGACAACCCCGGCGGTGGCGCCGAGGATGACGAGAATCAACGCGATCCGAAAGAATACGGAAAACACCCGCAGGCCCGCGGGCTGGGTTGTTGATGTCGTTTCTTTAGGAGCCTCTGGAGAGGGGGCCGAGGATACTGATGGGGTCTTATGGTGCATTGACAGAATCGTAGGCGATCGTGTGATCCTGATGGACAGTTATAGATGTTGATTGGGGATCTATAGGAGACGAAATTCTCTCTTCGAGGCTCAGGAATCGTGGTGCCAACCCCCAGACCATTAGGGTGATTATCACAATGCAGATCAGGTTGAGCCCGAAACCCGCCAGAGCCATCTGCTTGATGGAGATCCGGCCCGATGCAAACACAATCGCATTTGGAGGCGTAGCAACCGGAAGCATAAAGGCACAAGATGCCGAGACCGCTGCTGCAATAACCAGCAACGTCGGATCCACGCCCATCCCCTCGCCAACAGCGGCAAGCACCGGGAGCATGGTGCTGGTCGTGGCGGTATTTGAGGTGATTTCGGTGAGGAACACAATCAGAGTGGTCACGCCGCCAAGCAGCGGAAACTCTCCCGGGTTCCCAAAGGCGGCGATCTGCTCACCGATCCAGGTATCGAGCCCGGTGTGGGTGACGCCCTTTGCGAGGGCAAGGCCTCCGCCGAAGAGCACAAGGACTCCCCAAGGGATCGCCTCGGCGTGCTTCCATGACAGGACGCGGGTCTTGAGGGTTCGGTCGGTTGGGGTCATGAACATCAGCATCGCGCCGGCGATGGCGATGGTCGCATCGTCGATTTTGGGGAGGTTAAACGCATGCTCGATCCAGCCGTGGGTGATCCAGAGGAGCGCGGTCAATCCGAATATCGAGACAGAGAGTTTTTCGGCGCTGCTCATGGGCCCGAGCGCATCGATGCGCTCACGGATGTATTGGCGTCCGCCTGGGATCTCGCCGACGCGAACAGGCATCGCGATGTACACCAGATATGCCCAGCTAATCGGGAGCATGACCACTGTTAAAGGCACGCCGAGCCCGAGCCAGCGTGCATAAGTCATATCGACACCCATCTCTTGGGTCAGGAATCCCGCAAGGAACCCGTTGGGTGGTGTCCCCGTGATGGTCGCGATGCCGCCGATCGAAGCCCCATACGCGAGCGCAAGCAGCAGGCAAACACTGAATCGTTTCGCTTGTGGTGTTTCGTAGTCGTCACCCGCAGCGAGAACACCAATAGAGAGAACGATCGGGAGCATCATCATCGCGGTGGCGGTATTTGAGACAAACCCGCTGAGGATTGCTGAAGCGAGCATAATCCCACCAACGATCTGGCGTGGTCCGGTGCCGACAACGAGAATAATGAGCAGGGCGAGCCGTTTGTGAGCCCCCCAGCGTTCGAGCCCTTTGCCGAGCATCAGGCCGCCCATAAAGAGGAAAATCAGCTTGTGCCCATAACGGACGGTGGTGTCCCCGACCGGGAGAATGTCGAGGAGCGGAAAGCACACGATCGGAAGCAACGCGGTCGCCGCAAGCGGGATCGCTTCAGTCACCCACCACGCCGCCATTAGTACAGCCACCGCGGCCAGTCTTCGGGCGTTTTCATCAAGACCTGAGGCACCGCCTAGGAAAAGGTACACCCCGATGGCAAGAATCGGTCCAATGACCAATCCGAGATCGTGGGTCTTCGAGTGCGGGTGGGAGATATTTCGAGTGTCTTCGTTCATGGGGTCCTCGACCCCAATGATATGGCCTATCCGATCTAGAAACTAGATTTTGCGGTTTATTCGCCGCTCATATCTCGGTGCCCCGAGATTTCTCGCCACTGGACAACCTTGATTTTTGTGGGTGCTGTGACAAGCTCGTATGCGCCGAGGTCAATCTGGGCGAGCCCATCATTGTTGCCATCCGTTGGTCGCGAGCGGCCATCGATGTCGGTTGATGGGGCGCTGACCAGTGTGCCTGCATCGATCCCGAGTGATCCAGACTGGAGCGAGAAATCGCCGGACTGGGCGTCGGCAAACATCGGATTGCCCTGAATGATGTCAAACTCAAAGCTTCTCCGGTACCGCGTCATGTCAAAGGCGATGTTGTTCTCAAGCAGCCCTGATACGACCGTTGGTTGGCCCCGATATGCGTAGGACATCAAACCGAAATAGCTGTTGTCGATGATGTTGTTGATAATCCGAGTAGATTGCGAGTTGTATGCGTATGAATAGATCGGGTACATCGATCCGGTGACCGTGTTGTTGGCGATCACGGAGGTTGATGGGTATGTCGAGTAGACACCCGAGTAGATACTGAGATAACAGTCGGAGAACTGGTTGTTTGAGATTTCAATACGGTCCACCATCGGCCTGCCCCAGCCGTACACGATGACCCCGTAGGTGTAACTGGTTTGCCATCCGTTGGACCTGCCAGAGGAGTTGAGTTGGCCAAGATTGAACCGAGAGCTCAGATATGATTCATCCTTCAGTGTGGCATCATTCCTTGTGATAGTGACCGAAGTTGGCGTAGACCTGTTCATCGGTGTGATCCACATCGTGTGACCAGAGGTTGGCGTGCGTTCAAACACGCAATCTGAAACGGTAACATCGCCGAGCGCTGACATGTAGATCGAATATTTCTGTGGTGCCTCGATGGTGCAGTTCAGGACACTCAACCCGGAGCTAATGCCGTAGATCCCGTATTCTTTCTGGTTGCGGATTGAGAACCCATCGATCACCCAGTGATCTCTGTTGTTCATATTGATGCCGTGCGTTTTGGAATTCTGGCCGTCGATGAGAACCTCGCCAGGATCATCGTTGGTGAACACGCCACCGACATCGGCAATAATCATGTTGGGAGAGTTCTCCGTTCCATCCCTGGCGGTTGTCCCCGCCCCGGTGCCGATCTCTAAGGATTCCGTGTAAACGCCCGGGCCTACATAAATTGTACATCCGGGGCTCACGCACTGGTTGATGGCTTTCTGGATTGTCCGGAATGCTTGCCCCGGGGTGAGCCCCGAGTTGCTGTCTGAGCCGCGCATTCGAACATACTGAACAGCCGGGCCGCCGAAGCCCTCATAGCATCCGATGTCCCACTCCCCGCCTTCAGGTCGAGGCTTGCCGACCAAATCGACAATCGTGTATGTGCTCGCATCCGTTCCTGAGTTCCTTGCGGGGGAGTCGATAGTGAGTTGGAAATCACTTGTGCTGACAAATAATGGGTCAATGCTGAGATCGGATTCGCTTGGGGTAGATCCAGACCAGTTGTCATCCTCATTCCCAAAGGAAATGTTGTGGTGGTGTGTGACAGCGAGGGTCTTATTCTTCTTTGTTTCAAACTTGATTCCATCTTTCCCGTTGTCGTAACTGATGGTGTTGATGATTTCAATTGTGGCGCCGTCGTGGGCTTTGATCCCGTGTTCCTTATTTCCTGCTGTTGTGCAGTTCCAGATTTTGACGTTGCATTCCTTGTGGGTGTGGAATCCGTCTTTGTTCCCTGTCGAGAGTGTGTTGGTGACAACTGCGGAGGCGTTGTCTTCAGCTGAGAATCCGTGATTTCCGTTGGTTGTGAGGATGCAGCGGTCAACAAGAATCGAAGATCCCGATTTTTTGACCTTGATTCCCTTCTTTTTTGAACCGGTGACGGTGCTGTCGACAACCGCGATCGAAGCGCCCCGTTCGATGTTGATTCCGTCTTCTCCGCTGCTCTGGACGGTTGATCCGGTGATGAGGATAAACGAGGAATCTTTGATCAGGAAGCCGTGCTTTGACGACTGCTCGACGACGCAGGTGTCGAAGGTGATGTAGGAGGATCCCGAATCAATCTGAACAGCCGAAGCCTTGCTTGATCCTGAGCCGCGGAATGTAAAGCCTACAAAGCTGGTGAATGATTTTCCGGAAAGCAACGCGACGGGGACATCGGCGATCTGGATCACAACCTCGCCCGCATCTCCTGTCTGCGAGCCGTTGGTGTCGGCGATGTACTGGATCGTGTCGTCGTCGGTCCCGCTGTTGACGGCCAGGATCTGTGAGGTGTATTCTCCGCCGCCGATGTACACAATGTCCCCCGCTTGGAGCATCTCAGAAGCCATCTCCGGCGTCGCAAACGCCTCGGCAGGCGAGGTGCCAGAGCTTGCATCATTCCCGCCAGCCCGCACATAATACGTGTCAGCGAAGGATTGCGATGCCAATAGGGTTGCAATCGTGAGCGTGGAAAGGGCGGCTGAAGTGAATAGATGACGCATGGTGATTCTCCTGATAGGCCGGGGCCTACCAAATAAATCGTCATCGCGTAAAGCTAGTTTGATCCGAGTGTGCGAAAGCGGATGAGATCGCTGTAGCCCATATCATTCAGACGGATCGACCCCGATAATCACCGCAACAAAGAGCAGGAACTCGTGCCGTAATTATCGGGCGTCATCGTCCCGCAGCGATGCAGCAATCGCGATCTCTTGGACACGCATCGACGCCTTGTCGAGATCTTCTTTTGCGTGATGGAACGCGTTTGGATCAATACTGGACCAGTCGCTGTGGGCTCTATTGATAAAGCTCTTGAGGGTGGCGATCTTTGTTTCGATCTCGGATCGGAGCTCGTCATCAAGCTCGTCCTTGTGTTTCTCGAATCGGTCGCCGATCCACTTGAGATCCAGCGATGAGTTGGCGATCAGGTCGGCGATCTGGTGGCGGGTCATGTCCTCGCGCGCGTGGACGAAGCTCTCTTGTTCGATGCGATCGACTTCAGACTCGGTCAGCCCGTGGTTGGGAACGATCTGAACAGACGCACGCTTGCCCGAGCGTTCTTCGATCGCACTGACATTGAGAATCCCGTTTGCGTCAACGAGGAACTCGACGACGAGCTTGGGAACCCCCGCGGGCATCGGCGGGATGCCCCGGAGCTCGAACTCCCCGAGCGACCTGCAATCAACGACCATCTCTCGCTCGCCCTGCAGCACATTGAACTTGATATTGACCTGCCCGTCGACCTGCGTCGAGAACCGTTCGATGGCGCGGGTCGGGACAGCCGTGTTCCGCATGATGAGCTTGGCAACCGCGCCGCCAGCGGTCTCGACCCCGAGCGACAGGGGCACGACATCGAGCAGCAGTGACCCCTTTGTCGTCCCAGATAAAATCGACGCCTGGATCGCGGCCCCCATCGCCACGACCTTGTCTGGATCGAGCGCCGTGTAGGGCTCGATCCCAAAGAACTCACCGGCTTTGTCTCTCACCATCGGGATCCGTGTTGACCCGCCAACCATCACGAGGGCATCAATGGTTTCGCCCCCGGGTTGTTTGGATGCATCGCGAACCGCCCGATCGCACGCGTCCATCGCTCGCCTGATCCATCCAGAGATCAATGCCTCGAACTCGTCGCGGGTGACGACCCGTTCGTAGGTCCTGTCATCCCCGAGGTCGATACGGACACTGGCGGAGTCTTGCTGTGAGAGTGTGTGCTTGACTGCGCGGGCGAACTGGGACAGGGCCGTGCGGGTCGATGCATCAAAGGCATGCTTGTCGGCTTCGATCTTCAGGCCGAGTTGTTCACTGATCTCGTCCATGAACAAACCGACGAGCATGTGGTCCACATCGTCCCCGCCGAGGTGTGTGTCTCCGGCCGTCGAGAGGACCTGGAAGAAATCCGTCGGGTTCGTGTCGGCGCTGGGTGTGACCCGCAGGATCGAGATATCAAAGGTCCCGCCCCCGAGATCGAACACCGCGATGGTCTTGGGTTGCGTTCCGCCTGTTCCTAGCCCGTATGCAAGAGCCGCGGCGGTCGGTTCGTTGACGATCCGCACAACATCGAGCCCCGCCAATCGTCCTGCGTCGCGCGTCGCTTGGCGCTGGGCGTCATCAAAGTACGCCGGGACCGTGACGACGGCTTTGGTTACCTCGGTCCCGAGTTCCGATTCGGAACGCTCTTTGAGCGATCGCAAGATGTGTGCGGAAACTTCCTGAGGCGACACCAGCCGCTGGCCTTCATTGGTCGGGATCAAAACGCGGGCGGTGTTGTGTTCGCCTTCAACGATCTTGTAGCTCAGGTAAGTGAGGTCAGATCGGATATCGTTGATCGACCGTCCCATGAGCCGTTTGGCGGAATGGACGGTAGTGAGCGGGTACTGGGCAGCCTGGGCGAGGGCGTCGGCACCGATGGTTGTGGAGCCGCCTGGGTTGAAGCGGACAACCGAGGGGAGCATGGGGTTATCTGAATCATCACCGAGTATCTTCGATCCCGATGCATCGTTGAAGGCCACCAGCGAGTTGGTCGTGCCCAGGTCGATCCCGACAATCAGGTTTGCGTCGGATGCGGTCATGGGAGTTTAGTGGATGTGGTATCAACCCACGCCAGCTTGGCCAGCGCGTCAACAATCGCCGCGGCTTGCTGGTCGTTGGAATCAAAGATGAAGACCTCGTCTTCAGCGTTCATGTGGATCTCGATGATTGTGCCCGATTGCTCATCGAGCAGGCTCTGAGGCTGCCCCGCGTGGAGGCGGGTGTTGTGCTCGTTGTAATCGAGCAGACTCTTGGACATGAGCCAGATCGCGTCCATTTCCTCGTGGGTCAGCCGGCGTGTGAATCCGGGGAAGGTGTCAAGGGTTGAGCCCGAACCGAACGATGCCCGGAGGACGGATGAAGAATCCACGATGTACCGTCCATCGCCCCCTGCAAGGTCCGAATCTTGGTTCGCAGATCCCGCCTGATCCCCGCTCATGACGACCACGCCGAGCCGAAAGTCGCCCGGTCGGTGGCTGGGAATCCCCCCTGGCGTTGAGCTGCACCCGCCGCTTATAAGCGTCAGCCAGCAATGGGCCAAGCCCAGCAGAAAGAATGTGGTGAATCGTCGCATGGGAGAGTCTATGCCCGCAGGGCAGGCGCGCTATCCTTGCAGTCCTATGGATATATCAATGCG
>JGI24723J26617_10001058_pt1 | contig 25190 bp, 23 predicted proteins | sample Cruoilmetagenom6_FD_26617 | JGI IMG/M metagenome (IMG submission 26617)
CGCTCGCGGGCTATGCGGAGTTGATGGACAGCTTTGCGGGCATGGAACGCCAGCTCAACCGGGCATGGTCCGCCGCGGCCGATGCTCACCTGCCCGAATCTGAGGCCTGTCTGCGCAACGCCCAGCCGATGCTCGTCGAGACCCTGCGACGATTGAAAAAGCCATAAGGCAAAAGAATCTGTCAGCGGGCGAGATCGATCGCAGAGCGTTGCTCAATACCCAAGTCCCATGATCCGGCACGCAACACGCATGTGTGCCGATCGCAACGCATAGATTGATTGTCTGATCTGTTCTTCACGCACGAATCGCGACGAGCTTGCGATAGGTCATCACGCGCCAGATCCACTCAAAGCGATTACGGGCAACTCGCGCCGAACGCATCGAGGAACGAACTCACATCGAAGAAATCAAAGAGCCCATCGTTCGTAAAATCGGCCTGCGGATCTTCGTCACCAAAGGCATCGAGGAACGCAGAGACATCGAAGAAGTCGAGCATGCCATCGGCGGTCAGGTCCGCGATGCATTCGATAGATGTGTTGAACAGATAGGCAGAGCCAGAGTTTGAGCCGGCATCATCGTCATATGGTGCGCCGACGATGGTCGTTGTATCTGAGATTGCAACAGAATAGCCAAAAATATCTCCAGCCTTGGCGTCAGACGCATTGAGTTTTCTGATTTGAAGCCCAGTTTCAATATTGAACATATAGGCTGCACCAGTGTCCACTACTTTGTGATCATGAAAGGCTGCTCCGACGATGGCCGTGGTGTCCGATAGTGCGACTGAAACGCCAAAGTCATCGTTTGGTGCTCTATCAGATGCGGTTAGTTTTGTGGATTGAAGCCCTGTCGTAGTATCGAAGAGATATGCAGAACCGGCAACAGAATCAGCTCCATTTGCACCTACAATGACCGTATTGCCTGAGATTGCAACAGAACGCCCGAATTGATCTCCTTCCGCTGCATCAATTGCGACGAGCTTTGCGATTTGTTGTCCTGTTTCAGTGTTGAACAAATAGGCGGAACCGGAGTTGGACCCTGCGTCATCATCATAGATTGCACCGATGATCGCAATAGTACCCGATATTCCGACAGAGTTGCCAAAACGATCACCTGTAGCAGCATCAGATGCGGTAAGCTTTGCGATTTGGAGCCCGGTTTCTGTATCGAAAATGTATGCCGCTCCTGAATCTTCCCCGCCTTCATCATCATTATGAGCCCCGATTATGGCTGTTGTGCCTGAGATCGCAACAGAGAAACCGAACTCATCAGATTCATCAGGGTCTGATGCACGAAGTTTGAATAGCAATTCACCTGTCGTGGTGTCGTATAGATAGGCAGAACCGGTTTTTGAGTTGTTGTTTTGAACATCAAAATCTCTAAAAGCTCCGATGAGTGCGGTAGATCCAGAAATAGCGACAGACCAGCCGAAGTAGGAACTTGATCTGGGATTGGGGGGGTTGAGTTTATACAGTTGATGCCCAGTTTCAGAATCAAAAACATAGGCTGAACCAGATCGATGCCCCGCGAAACTGTCAAAGCTGGCTCCGATGATGACCGTAGTGCCAGAAACAGCTACTTGATGCCCAAACAAATCACCTTGCGTGGTTTTAGTAGCGATTAGCTTGAACTCCTCATTGCTTGTTTGCGCTGAGGCAGGGAGAACGCCCAAAAACAAGAGAACAATCGCGGTCTGTTCGATCAACCGTTGGGTGGAATGCAACATCATCAAGTCTCTTTCAAAGCAGCGGGTCGATCAATGCAGAAGAAGCAAGCATATGGGCGCAGTATACAGCGGGTTGATCGCGGCCCCAAATCAAATAGACTCAACAATTCCCCAAAGCCGCTCAAAATCCCTGCCCAATAGTGCGCGATACGCATATCAAAACGAAAAAGAACCAGCAATATCGCCGGTTCTGATCGTTTGTTGCCCTTTGTAGGATCAATAAATGGGCCCGGACAGACTCCAACACTCCCTGCTGAGGGATCGAAAACACCGATTTTGGGAAGTGGGGGCGCAGAATGCGGCGCACTTTCTGATGGAAAGGAGTCAGCAGAGAATTCGTTTGCCATTCTCAATCAGCTCGTATGCCTTTGGCCAACTCTGTCGGCCAATCTGAAGGTCCAGATTGGGAGCTTGATTCAGGACCAATCAAACTCCAAATTGTTTTGAACGCTCGATTCAGAGCGTTGCGTCACGCAACGGATCAGTTCAACTTCTGAGTAAATGTGGATAGCTTGAAGCCAAACACCAGTAGTGCGACAGCCCAAAGAGCAAACCACCTCTGGAAGCACCACTGGTAGAACGCTTGCATGGCATGCAAGAGGTCGTCGGTTCGATCCCGTTCGTCTCCATTTACAGAAAACGCCGCTGGTATTGAACCAGTGGCGTTTTTTGATGGAATTAGGGAGTTGGCGATTTAGTAGGTGACCCGCTTTGACCCGTTTACTGACCCGCTAGGTCAGTGAGTGGGGTATTCATGGATTAGATTGCTATCTGATTTTCTGCTGTGTAAAATAGTCAGTAGTGCTGAAATGTATTTTCATGTACCAGACAAGAAAAACTCTGAACTTCTGGGGTCAATCAATAAGTTCGCATTTATACTTGGAGATACAAATATGTCTGCAGTTGTTTTTCATGTTAGCGAACCTGTCGAACTGGTTGTTGACGGCATTGGAAAAAAGAAATTCATTACTTCGTTTTGCAAAAATCAGTTTCTTGCCAGCGAAAATTTTCGCCCATACGCAAACAAACATGGCGTGTATGTTTTTTCACTACGATCAGGTAGGGGATTCACGCCTTGGTATGTAGGAAAAACCAACGGCAAGAATGGTATGACGCAAGAGTGTATGACAGATCATAAAGTAAACAAGTACAATGAAGCTATGCGATTATCAAATGGGACACCTGTACTTTTTTTTATTGTTCGCCCTGGTAAGAAGAATGTTGCATCGAAAAAAATAGTTGCAGATATGGAGAGGCAGCTCATACAAGATGCCGTTTCAAAAAACCCACGTGTTTTTTGCACTAGAAATACAAAAAATATTCCTGCATGGAGCATAAAGGGTGTTGTGCGTTCGAATGCTGGAAAGCCTTCTGTTATTGAATCTGCATTTAGAAAGTCAATGGGGATTTAGTTTATGACTATTGACTCTAGTTATTTGTTCAGTGCTTTGTTGTCATACAACTATTTACCAATGGTGAAAGAACATCGGGATGAAACCCCATCGCTATTCAGCACTGAATCACTTACACCGGAGATCGCAGATGAGCTTGTTGTGGCATTCAATAATTTGCCTAGGAAATCTGCACGAAAAAGGAATGGATTTGATCAGGTAGAATATCGAACAACTCGATTTAATAACGTCATACGAAAAATGAATATTCCTGTGCCAATGGCGTACTGCTCGCTTTGCCAACAGCTGCGAGATTCCTGGGATCAACCAGAACTCAATCGAATTTGTTCTAATCCAAGTAGCAAAATTAAGCCTGAGCGCCATGGGGACGGGCGGCTCTTTCTTTCAGAAAATTATGAAGTGCGAGATACTGGTCGAGTAGTAGTTATGGGCAAAGATGAAGCAGTAGTCGAATCGGAATCTTTATTGGCTAGTTCGTTGGGAATGCAATACTTTGTCGAGGCTGATGTTTCGGCCTGTTTTCCATCAATTTATACCCATGCGATACCATGGGCGTTGATCGGTCATTCAGAGGCAAAACTAAAAATTGATGAACATGCTTCTTGGTTCAATCAGATCGATAAACGGCAGCGAGTCTTGAAGAGAAATGAAACACTTGGAGTTCCTGTAGGGCCCGCAACATCAAACATTGTTTGTGAAATAGTTCTTTATCCTGTAGATAAAAACTTGCGCAGCAAGGGGTTTGTTTTTAATAGATACATCGATGATTATCGAGCCTATTGCAGGACAATGGAAAAAGCAGAGGAGTTCGTGCGAGAGCTAGAAAGTGAACTAGCAAAATACTTACTGACTCTAAATGCAAAGAAACTACGCATTGAAACACTGCCTATGCCAATGGTTTCTCAGTGGGTTCTTGAGTTACGAAGTCGATTGCCTGTAAAGAAGAGCTTGTCCGAAAGAGAAGTTCTTGATTATATGGATTATGCAGTGAGCATAAATCGCCTCGAACCCGACGGGAGCGTGTTAAAGTATGCGGCAAGATCGTTAGTAAAAATGGTAACGGAGAAGTCATCTAGTACGCTTGCTAAGTATCTTGTAAATTTATCAATTTACAGCCCTGTCCTGTTGCCAATCCTGTGTGAAGTTATTAAGAAACACGAACTGAAACTAAAAGTGGCTGATCTTTCAAAGCTTCTTGCTAGACACTTAGAGTTTCGACGGTCTGATGCTGTTGGATGGACCCTCTACCTCTATTATTTGAGTGGAGCCAAGGTCTCAAAAGAAGACGCTAGAAAGATTATTAGTTCAAATGATTGCATGCCTATGGCTGGGTTGCTAGCGATAGGGCAGCACTTTGATCTTGTGGATAGTTTCGTGTCTTCAGTCAATAATTCATTTTACCAAGAACTAGATCAGTATTGGATTTTGATATATGAGTTGTATATTTTGAATGAATTGTCAAAATCCAAACAATTGGATAAGTATATTGAAGAATCAGGTTTTGAGATCATGAGAAAAAACGGAGTATCGTTTTTGAGTACAACAGAATGGGAAGAGTCATGAGCGGCTTCCTTGTTCTGTATCAGTTAAATGATCAAATTGCAGACATTACGAGTGATGGAAGCTTCGTTTTTTCCATGTGAGTGCGTTCATGACAGCGTTTAGTGCTGGTTACCCATAAGACTGGTGAAACACGCTGCTGGTATTGAGCCAGTGGCGTTTTTTGATGCCTGCTGAGAACTGAAGGAATTGGGCTTGACCCGCTTTGACCCGTTTACTGACCCGCTAGGTCAAGAGTTTGACTCAAAGTCAGGTGCTGGCTCTTGTAATGGACTCCGTTTTGGAGAGAATATCCATACCGAGGATTCTCCCTTGGCTTATTCACAGGAAGAGGGAAACCACACATGCGTACTGATTTCTTTGCCGCCCTATTGGGTACCGCTAGTGTTTGCTCTATTCCGGCATTTACCCAAACCGACACCACCTTCACCTACCAGGGTGAACTTATTGATTCCGGCAATGCCGCCAGTGGGTCCTACAGCATGGATTTCACACTCTTTAACGCCCTCGCTGGTGGGTCGCAGATTGGATCGACGGTCACAATCGCCGCCCAAGCCGTGAGTGATGGAATCTTCAGTGCTCAGCTCGATTTCGGCCCGCAGGATTTTTCAGACACCCAGTTCTGGCTTGAGATTGTGGTCGATGGCAACACGCTCTCGCCACGAATAGCGATGACCGCTTCGCCGTTCAGCATCCAGACACGGGGAATATTTGTCGATGGATCAGATAATGTTGGTATTGGAACTACCAACCCGGGCTATCCGCTCCATGTTGAAGTTGCCAGCTCATCCGGACGGGCTATCTACAGCAGGGCAAATTCTCCCATTGGTTTAACCTACGGCGGGTGGTTCTTGAATGATAGCTCATCCGGACGAGCTGTTTTCGCTCAAGCCAACGCCGCCGCAGGCACCACCTACGGCGTGTATGGCCAGAGCCAAAGCACATCCGGGCGCGGCATCTACGGCTTGGCCAACGCTGCCACCGGCACCACCTACGGTGTGTACGGCCTGAACCAAAGCACGTCCGGGCACGGCGTCTATGGCTCGGCCTTCGCCTCCACCGGTACCACCTACGGCGTGCGGGGCAAGACCAACAGCGAAGATGGCTACGCTGGATTCTTTGAGGGTGGAAGAAACTACTTCGAGGGCAATGTCGGAATCGGAACATCTTCCCCAATCAGCAAACTGGAAGTCAGGGTGCCATCATCTGTTCACCAAAATCCACTCACCTTCGTTGCCGGCGAAATCATGAGTCTGAGAATCTACTCGAATGGCGGTGTCGTCTTCGGTGGTGGCAGCGCTGAGATTGGTCCTGGAAATGTCCATATCGCCAAGAAGCTCGGAATCAAAACCCTCAACCCTGCCTTCGATATTTCGGTGGAAGGCACAGCCGGAAAAACCGGCGGCGGCTCATGGGCGGTGTTCTCTGACCAACGGCTCAAGAAGAACATCGTTTCGGTGACCGGCTCGCTCGATACCATCTCGGCATTGCGACCTGTGAACTTCGAGTACACCGCCAAGGATCATTTTTCCTACACCCCCGGCCTTCAATCTGGCTTCGTTGCCCAGGAAGTCCAGCAGGTGATTCCGCAATGGGTGAACACCGCCGAAGATGGGTACTTCTATCTTGACCAAAAAGGCTATGAAGCATTGATTGTCGACGCGATTCAGGAACTGCGTGCAGAGAAGGATGCGGAGATTGAAAAACTTCGAGCAGAAAAAGGCAACCAGATTCAACAACTCCGAGCTCGGCTAGATCGCCTTGAACGGATGATCTCTCTTTCTATTGATCGATAACAGGCATGCAAGAGGTCGTCGGTTCGATCCCGTTCGTCTCCTTTTTCAGAAAACGCCGCTGGCTTGATGCTAAGGGCGTTTTTTGATAAGGTGACTGGGCTGGAGAATTTGGGGTTGACCCGCTTTGACCCGATTGTTGACCCGCTTGGTGTTGGAAACGGCATGGAAGGCTGACTGTGTGGCGACACAGATTGGGAATTGAGCAAACTCAAAATTGAGCGATAATCGATGTCAACCCACGAACTGCATTCAGTTTAGATGCCTTCGTATTTCCAACTCATACCGCCCAGCTTCGGGACAATACATAATCCAATCAGTAGAATACATCCGAGAGCTTTCTTGCTCTCTGAGCGGAAGCGCATGAAGGCGGGTCTATGGCGAAGAAAAAGCAGGCGAAGAAGATATCCGAATCCAATGGGGCGGCCTTGGGGTTCGAAGAGAAACTCTGGGCATCTGCGGACAAACTCCGGGGCTCTCTTGATGCTGCTGAGTACAAGCATGTCGTGCTTGGACTCCTATTTCTCAAGTACATCTCTGATGCTTTTCAAGCTCGTCGTGAAGAGCTTGAGGCTTTGATTGCAGATCCTGAATCAGATTATTTTACCGATGGCGACGATGACTGGGCCAACCAAACCCTTGAGGACAAGGACGAGTACGCTTCAAAGAATGTCTTCTGGGTTCCGCCCGAGGCTCGTTGGAAACAACTCCAAGCTCAAGCCAAGCGTCCTGATATTGCCAAGCTTATAGATGACGGTATGTACGCTATCGAGCGTGACAATCAGCGATTGAAGAATGTGTTGCCCCGAGACTATGCCCGCCGTGGGATACCTGCTGAGCGGCTTGGCGAACTCATCGATCTCATCTCGGGAATCGGTCTGGGTGATAAAGAATCCCGAGCGAAAGATATCCTTGGACGGGTATATGAATACTTCCTCGGCAAGTTTGCTGCCGCTGAAGGCAAGCTGGGTGGGGAGTTCTTTACACCCAAATCCATCGTCAAACTCCTCGTAGAGATGATCGAGCCCTACAAGGGTCGGGTCTACGACCCCTGCTGTGGTTCGGGGGGCATGTTTGTGCAAGCAGAGCGATTTGTTGAAGCGCACGAAGGGAAAGTCACAGACATCTCGGTTTTTGGCCAAGAGTCAAATCCAACGACATGGAAACTGTGCAACATGAACCTCGCATTGCGTGGAATCGAAGCCCATCTAGGCGAGAAACACGCCGACACCTTTCATGATGATCTGCATAAAGACATGAAAGCGGACTTCATTCTTGCCAACCCGCCGTTCAATATCTCTGATTGGGGTGGAGAGCGACGCAGGGATGATCCCAGATGGAAGTTCGGCACTCCCCCAGTTGGGAATGCTAACTACGCTTGGATTCAACACTTCATCCATCATCTTGCACCAAATGGTATCGCTGGGTTTGTGATGGCAAATGGTTCGATGTCGTCGAACTCGGGTGACGAAGGCAAAATTCGTAAGTCGCTTGTTGAGAACGATCTTATAGATTGCATGATTGCGCTCCCTGGTCAGTTGTTTTTTACGACGGGGATTCCTGTCTGTCTCTGGTTTGTGACTAGAAGTAAGGCAGGCGGAAAGCTCGCTGGGAAGAAGCTGCGAGATCGGCGTAAAGAGACGTTGTTCATCGATGCCCGCAAGCACGGATCTCTCGTCAATCGTACTCTGCGTGAGCTTTCGGACGAAGAGATCGGTCGTATTGCTGAGACCTACCACGCTTGGCGGGGCGAGGGCGGTGAGTACGAGGATGTCGCCGGGTTCTGCAAGTCGGCGACGACCAAGGAGATCGAGGGTCACGGCTTCGTACTAACGCCAGGGCGATACGTCGGTGCTGAGGACATCGAGGATGACGGCGAACCGTTCGAAGAGAAAATGACCCGGCTGACTGCACAGCTTCAGGAGCAGTTCACTGAGTCTGACCGATTACAGAGTGAGATCAAGAAAAACCTCGCTCTAGTTTCTAGTAATATTTGATCATACCTGAGGATGCAAAGCGTTGGTGCGAGTGCCAGTAAAACCCGAGCTTCTTGAATGGGCCTGTGAGCGGGCGGGTTATACCGTGGATTCGTTTATAGAGCGGCACCCGACTGTCAAACTGCAAGAGTGGATTGCGGATGAAACAAGGCCGACCCTCAAGCAACTAGAAGCATTTGCAAAGACCACTCGTGCTCCAGTGGGGTATTTCTTTCTTCCAGAGCCACCAGAAGAGTTCGTGCCGATTCCTGATTTTAGAACTATTGCTGATCGTGGTGTAGCTAGGCCATCGCCGGATTTGCTCGACACCATTTATATCTGCCAACAACGACAAGAATGGTTCCGGAATTTTGCTCGAACAGTTCAGGAACCGCCCGCTGAGTTTGTTGGATCTGTTGATCGCCGCAGAAATCCCGAGGCTGTTGCAGGTTTGATCAGAGAAGCTCTTGGGTTCAGCATTGATGAACGTCGGCAGATGCCAACTTGGACTGATGCATTACGTCGCTTCATCGAGCAAGCTGAGAATGCGGGTATCCTCGTCATGGTGAGTGGTGTCGTTGGAAGTAACAACAACCGAAAGCTGGATCCTGAAGAGTTCCGAGGCTTCGCGCTTAGTGATTCGCTTGCCCCACTGATTTTTATCAATGGCTCTGACTCCAAATCTGCACAAATGTTTACGCTTGCTCATGAAATTGCTCATCTCTGGCTCGGTGAAACTGCACTTTCCGATGCCACAATGAGAGTTGAGCCGAACAACAATGTCGAGAAATGGTGCAACAAGGTCGCCGCTGAACTGCTCGTTCCGCTAGCCGCTATCAGTGAGCAATATCGAGAAACAGATGATCTTACATCTGAACTCAATCGTCTCGCTCGGATATACAAAGTCAGCACGCTTGTTTTACTCCGGCGGATTTATGACGCAGGGAAGATGTCCCGAAATGCGTTCTGGACGGCTTATGACGACGAGGTTGATCGACTGCGGAACATGGCTGTTTCCAAAGCTGGGGGTGGCAACTTCTACCATACAACCGCCGCGAGAGTCGGCAAGCGTTTTGCTCGTGCCATCATCGGCAGTACATTGGAAGGGAGAGCGTCGTTCAGTGAAGCACTACATTTACTTGGCTTCAAGAAGATGGCGACATTCAAGGACTTGGGGCGGGCCGTGGGGGTAGATGTCTGATGGCCTACCTCCTTGATGCCAATGTGTTCATGAGTGCAAAGCAGCTTCACTATGGATTCGATTTTTGTCCTGCTTTCTGGGACTGGCTTGTCCAAGAAAATAGGGTGGGGAAGGTATTCAGTATCGAGAAGGTCTCGGACGAGATACAAGCGGGTACGGATGAACTCTCGCAATGGGCCGCAGGACTTGATGCTGGATTCTTTCAGGAGCCAGACCAGCAAACCCTTGCTGCTCTTGGCACAGTGAGTCAATGGGCAACGAAACATGCCCTACCCAATGGGGAGAGCTATACGCCAGCGGCGATTAGTACATTTCTCCAAGTCGGTGACTATTACCTCGTTGCTCAAGCATTAGCGAGCAAACACACTGTCGTCACCCATGAAGTCCCACGGAACACCATTGGCAATATCAAGATTCCCAACGCATGCCTTGCGTTGAATGTCAAGTACATGAACCCGTTTGACATGCTACGCAAAGAGAAGGCTCGTTTCGTACTTGGGGGAGCGGAATGACGGACTGGCCAATCAAGACGATTGCTGAATGCGCTGTAGATGAGCCGTACTCAACCCAAATTGGACCATTTGGTTCTGCGTTGTCATCAAAGGCTTATCAGGCATCCGGGATTCCTCTGCTCCGTGGAGTCAATGTCAATCGAGGTCGATTTCATGATGATGACTTTGTCTTTATCAGTGATGAGGATGCTGATCGGCTTTGGAAGTATAAATCTTTTCCAGAAGATGTACTTCTTGTTCACAAAGGAACGCTTGGCCAGATTGGTCTCATGCCAAAAAACCGCAAATACAAGCGGTACATCATGGGTCAGAGCATGTTGCGTGTTCGGTGCAATCCAGAGTTGCTATTGCCTGAGTATCTCTACTACTGGCTTTGCTCGTCAGATGGGCAGCATTATCTCTTTAGTCGTGTATCACAAGTTGGTGTGCCACAGATCCAGAAGCCACTGACAACGCTGCGTGAAGCTAGTTTGCCTGTCCCGCCTACCGACGAACAACATACAATTGTCTCAATCCTCGGTTCTCTCGACAACAAGATCGAATTGAACCGGCGAATGAACAGCACGTTGGAGCAGATGGCGGCGGCAAACTTCAAGGCGTGGTTCGTGGACTTCGAGCCCGTTCGAGTCAAAGCCAGCGGGGCCGCATCCTTCCCCGGTATGCCCCAGGATGTCTTCGACGCCCTCCCGGTTACCTTTGTTGACTCTGAGCTCGGATCGATTCCGGAGGGGTGGGAGGTTGGGTCCATTGAGGAGCTTTGTATTTCTATCACTAGTGGTGGGACACCTGCTCGCAAAAACACGGAATTTTGGGATAGTGGGGCAGTTGCTTGGTTCAAGACTGGCGAACTACACGATGGGCCACTGCTTGATTCTTCCGAGAAGATTACCGAATCAGGGCTTGCTAACTCGGCATGCAAGTTGTGGAAAGCTGGGACTGTTTTGTTCGCGCTATACGCATCGCCTACAGTTGGTCGCCTAGGCATTTTGACTACAGAGGGAACATCAAACCAAGCGGCAGCAGGGTTGGTTGCGAAGAGCGAGTATGGAGTTCTCTTCCTAGTCCACACATTGCTTCAAGCAAGGCAGGGGCTGCAACAAATTGCTGTTGGGGCTGCGCAGCAGAATATCAATCAGGGAGTCCTGAAGAGTCATAAAACTGTAGTGCCAGAAACAGCTACAGCCTCAGCATTTACACAATCTGTCCAGCCTCTGTATGACCTACAGGTTTCTCTGGCCATTGAGTCTCAATCATTGGCCGAGACACGGGATGCGCTAATTCCCAAACTTCTATCAGGGGAAGTGCGGCTGAGGAAAGGCGAAGAGGGATGACTGCAATCGATTCGCCTCATGGCGTATTCAAAATGACTGCTATTCGGGAAGTGTTGCGCCAAGTCAGCGCAACGCCAGCGATTGAGGCTCAGATTGACGCATTGGAAGAGTCGGTTGGGACCAATCATGCGTTCGCCTGTGATTTGTCAAAGGCAATCGTTGAAAGCACCTGCAAGATTATTCTTGAAGACCGAGGTGTCAAGCCTGATTCAAAGTGGGACGCGCCAAAGCTACTCAAAGAGACAATGAACCTTCTTCCTCTGGCAGGGACAACGGGTGATGCAGCGAAGAAGGCCAATGATGCCGTCAGGAAAACAGTTACTGGTCAATTGCAGACTATCCAAGGCCTCTGCGAGATACGAAACACCTTTGGGTTAGCTTCGCACGGTAAAGGACGGGAGTTGCCTAGATTAGGGGACTACCAAGTTCTCTATGCAGCACAAGCCGCAGATGCTGTCATCGCCTTTCTTTATCGAGTACATCGGACAAGCCTCGAATCGGTTCCGGCCCAGCATACCTACTACGAGGACTACTCAGATTTCAATGATTCGCTTGATGAAGTATGCATGGATCAGTACGGCGAAATCAAGATCGGATCATTTCTTATGGTACCAAGCCGTGTTCTTCACCACTTTGACATCATTGGATATCGTGATGCTCTTACCGATTACCTAGAGCAATCAAAGGATAACGAGGACGACGAGCAGGAGGATGTTCAAGAGGAGGACGGGGCATGAGCGAGCGATTTACCGAGAGCGTTGTTGAACAGGCTGCTATAGCATGGTTTGAACAACTCGGCTATGAAATTGCCCATGGCCCAGAGATTGCACCTGATACATTTGCGTCTGAGCGTGATTCCTTCGATGAGGTATTGCTGGAGAACCGTCTCCGAAATTCACTTTATTCATTGAACCCTGACATCCCGACTGAATGCATCGAAGAAGTCGTCAAGCGACTGCAACGGCCAGATCGACCAACGCTCATTGAGAACAACCAGAGTTTCCATGCGCTCCTTCGTGATGGAGTGGATGTAGAGTATCGATTGCCTGATGGATCATCGAAAGGTGACAAGGTTTGGCTCTTTGACTTCCAAGACCCCGATCGCAATGACTGGCTTGTGGTCAATCAGTTCACTGTGGTTGAGCAGCAGGGTTCGAATCGGTACGAGCGACGCCCCGATGTTGTGGTTTATGTCAACGGCTTCCCGCTTGCCGTGATCGAACTCAAGAATGCTGCGGATGAAGAAGCGACGATTTGGTCAGCGTTTAAGCAGCTTCAGACGTATAAAGCCGAGATCCCGAGCTTGTTTGTGAACAATGCCGTACTTCTCGTCAGTGATGGGAACGAGGCACGGCTTGGATCGTTGACCGCAGACAAAGATCGTTTCACTCCTTGGCGCACGACGGATGGTGAGCATAAAGCTCCGAGGAGCCAGCCCCAGCTAGATGTTGCCATCAAAGGGATCTTTGATCGGCGATGGTTCTTGGACTATGTTCGCAATTACACTGTATTTGAAACGAACGAAGAACGCATCATCAAGAAGATAGCAGCCTATCACCAGTTTCACGCTGTGCGAAAGGCGGTCGATGCAACTGTTGTTGCAGCCCAACCTGAGGGTGACCATCGAGCAGGTGTGATTTGGCATACGCAGGGCTCTGGGAAGAGCCTGACGATGTTGTTCTATGCTGGCAGATTGATTGAGCAGTCGAAACTAGAGAACCCAACGGTTGTGGTTCTCACGGATCGAAACGATCTAGATGGGCAGTTGTTTGCTACATTTGCAGGTGGAAAAGCTCTATTGCGTCAGACTCCTGAGCAAGCGAATGATCGCACTGGGTTACGAGACTTGCTTCAAAGGGCGAGCGGAGGCGTGGTGTTCACGACCATTCAGAAGTTTCTCCCTGACGATCGTGCCAGGGAGCATCCATTGCTTTCTGATCGCAGAAACATTATCGTGATCGCTGATGAGGCTCATCGGAGCCAGTACGGGTTCCGAGCCAAGATTGATAAAGAAACTGGGCATGTTGGATATGGCTTTGCGAAGTATTGCCGGGATGCTCTACCCAATGCTACCTACATAGCCTTTACCGGAACACCGATTGAACGATCAGATGTCAGTACACGGGCTGTCTTTGGTAACGAGATCGACGTATACGACATCGAGCAGGCTATTGATGATAATGCCACTGTTCCAATTTATTACGAAGGTCGGCTTGTCAAATTGGGGCTTGATGAAGCTGTGGTTGGCTCTCTCGATGATGAGATCGATGAGGTAACCGAGGGGCAGGAACTTACTTCGAAAGAGAAGATCAAAACGAAATGGGCAGCATTTGAAGCGATTGTTGGATCAGATCAGCGGGTCGATCAGGTTGCCGAGGACATCGTTTCCCACTTTGAGGATCGGCTTTCCGCAATTGATGGGAAAGCAATGGTTGTTGCCATGTCACGCCGCATCTGCATGGCGCTTCATGACGCTATAGCAAAGATTCGTCCTGAGTGGTATCACGATGATGATGACAAGGGTGTGATCAAGGTTGTTATGACAGGAAATGCGAGCGAGGGATCAGAAATCGCAAAGCATTCACGCAACAAATCACGCAGAGAAGATTTGGCGAAGCGCTTCAAGGATCCAAATGATCCACTGAAACTAGTCATTGTGCGTGACATGTGGCTGACCGGATTTGATTGCCCGTGTATGCACACCCTTTATATTGACAAACCGATGCGTGGTCACGGGCTGATGCAAGCGATTGCCAGAGTAAACCGAGTTTTCCGTGATAAGCCGGGTGGCCTTGTCGTTGACTACATCGGCATCGCTGATCAACTCAAGAAGGCGCTAGCAACATATACCGAAAGCGGTGGCCAAGGCCGGACAACTGTTGATCAAAGTGAAGCTGTGGTAATTTTACAAGAAAAGTACGAGATCGTGGCAAGCATGTTCCACGGTTTCGACTATGCCCGCTTCTTCTCGGCCAAGGCTTCTGATCGTGTCGCAGTGATTCCTGAAGCGATGGAACATGTTCTTGGTATTGAGGATGGGAAGACCCGATACCTACAAGCAGTTCTTGAACTCTCGAAAGCATTTGCACTTGCAGTGCCTAGCAAGCAAGCACTTGAACTGCGTGACGAAGTTGGATTCTTCCAGGCTGTTCGTGCTGGAATTGTAAAGGCTACGGAGAGCGGCAAAAAATCTCCCGAAGATCTTGATATAGCTGTGCGACAAATCGTTTCCAAAGCTGTTGCTTCACAGGGTGTCATCGATATATTTGCGCAAGCCGGATTGAAGAATCCTGATATCTCGATCCTCTCGGATGAGTTTCTAGCGGATATTCAAGGGCTTCCACAGAAGAATCTTGCCTTAGAGATGCTTCGAAAGCTCATCAATGATGAGATCAAGGTTCGTAGTCGCAAGAACATTGTTGAAGCCCGCTCATTTAGAGAAATGCTGCAAGCCTCGATACTGAAGTATAAAAATCGAGGAATCGAAACGGCAGAGGTGATTGAAGAACTCATCGAGTTGGCTAAGAAAATGAAGGCGGCACAGCACAGAGGTGAAGAGCTTGGTCTCAATGAATCAGAGATAGCGTTTTATGATGCACTGGCAAAGAATGAAAGCGCCGTTGAATCGTTGGGAGATGACACACTCATAACCATCGCCCGAGAGCTTGCAGACCGAATTCGAAAAAGTGCGACTATTGATTGGACGATCAAGGAAACGGTTCGTGCTGAAATGCGAACATTGGTTCGTCGATTGCTTCGGAGATACAAATACCCACCTGATCAACAAGAAGCCGCTACTGATCTAGTGCTTTCGCAGGCGGAAACATTGGCTAATGATTTAGTCTCATAGTTTATGCATCTAGATCGAACACATTTTCGAGTTTCATAATCGCCACATCTATTCGAGCCCAATCACGCTCGGCATATTAACGCTTCATGCCCTTCCCAGAGTGCGCCAGAAACATCTCGTTCACAGTTGGGTCAATGATTTTAATCTCGCTGGAAAAATTTATCCTATAGAGTAGAAGCTACAGCCGTTCGGTACTTTGGTTTTTTTCATCAATCGAAAGAAGGCCGAACGAATGGCATCAGTCCGCTTGAACTTGGCATCTACGAAATTCTCTTTTGCAAGGGAACGCTACTGCCCTAACATAGAGAGTAGCTAATAAAGTTGTGGGTTACTTGAAAGAACTCATCTGGGACTAACACGATAACTCATAGGTACGAGTGAAACGCTTTCTTCTAGGGGGTCCCTGTAGACACACACACGAGGATCAGAGGTTAATTGAAACACACGGTACAGTCTGAAACTCTCTGCATTTGATCTTGAGAAGTTCAACTCATTTGAACTGATATAGAATGGGGTGCTGTGTCCACCACGCGTAGATTTGACTTCAATGTGCAGTTCGTACCCAGTTGAATGGTCAAAGCTCTTGATGTCGTACCCATATCCGTCGCCAAGAACTTCGGAGATCCAAACGATTTCAGCGCTCAAGTCACTCCGTCCAGCTTTTATAAGACGAGCGCGTTCTAGTCCGAGGACCCATTCCTCGCCTAGTCTGCCAATTTCTTTGTTCAACTTGTTGCGAAGATCATAATCGGTCTTCTTGCCTTTGCTGCCGTACTTTCCGGTGAAGTCTTTCTCGGTGTCGCCCTCAAGTGATGGCTTGCCGCTGGGTGCCTCCACGAAGGCCTTGCTGGGATCGTCTACAAGATCCTGCTCAAACTCAATTTTCTTGGGGAGATTGGGCAGATGCTCATCCAGTTTTGGATGGGTATTGATGTATGACAGAACAACGCCTTCTAAAGCCTTCTGGATGTTTGGTGCTGGCGCGAATCCCTTGATTCTTGGATACCCACTATTAATGAGTACGTGGGAGATATTTTGGTGCTTGTATTCAACCGCCTTGGGTGTTCGGATAACGAGCTTCTTGGACAGTGCCACCATGTAGTTTGACTTCGTGTACTTGATCCCCTTCATCTCTAAATCAAGCATCACGAAATAGTCCTGGACAATGAAATGGAGCTCCTCATCGTTCCAGGCTCCCCCCTTCACTGGTACTCGTGCGGAGTCATCTCCGATCATCGAGGCGATCAAGCTATAGAGTGGTTTTGTGCACTCTCTGAGGTACAAGCCGGAGGCAGTTCGCACGCCTTCCGCGTACTGAGTGAATGGGTATCCTGGAGGATAATCACGATTGATTTCCTCTCTGATCTGAGCCCCGCAGAGCTCTACAAGCTTCGCAGCTGGAAGAGCGTACTTCAAGGGGCGATATCCTTCGAGCTCGACACGGAAGAACATCTTGTGATTTTCCCATACACCTGGCTGTGGTGGTCTTCGGTCAGTTTCTACAGCATCTGCAAAGACCCTCGACACCCCCACAAACTGTCTTCCTACATCATCTGGAAACGAGTTGTCTTCTGCCAGATGAAGCACTATGTCTCCCGAACGTGGTTCACGCATCATTGAATATCGATCAATCCCGGCAACATTCTTCGTAGGGCTCCACAGGCACTTTCCGAGCTCCCATCCTTCTCCGCCGTGGTTGTTTTCCAGGCTCGTGATCTCAACAAAGACTCGATGCCCTTCAGGGATCCGTGGTAACCGATGGAGGTGTTCAACGACCTTGAATCCAAGTGAACTCAGCAGGCCATTGGCCTGAGTAATGTGTGGCCCGTTTGAGAATCGGTCTTTCGGCCATTCTTCGCCTGTAGCGAAGGAAGCTGCAATGCCAGCGACGGCTTTGGGTGGATATGCCCGGCCTTCGTGAAGCATTCTGTATGTCTTGGGTATCCCATATTGGTCGCAGCCATCTGAGCGAATCTTTTCAACCGCCTGGATTATATGTGTTATTGTGATTAAGTCTGTTGGGAGTGCTTCTTTCATTGAATCTCTGCATTGATGATCATGTGAATAGCTCAAATTCTCAATATAGGAGAACCAGATCATAGGATCATCACACTAGTACCTTGCTAGCTCGCCAATATGCTAGTCCATTTTCTTTGAGATAATTCTCGTAGACTTGCCGCTCCTTTGAGTACCGTGAGTTCTGACCCGCAACTAGACCCGCTATGTGGGACATATCCAATCATTCATGTACTGCATGGAGGTTGATATATTTTTCCAAGATCAGCATTAAGCGAGATCGGGGGATCCGCACCGTGTCTGCGCGGATGGCGATATGAAGAAGAATGGATAGCTGTGAGAGTGGCAGCAGTGGGCGTAGAGGCGTTCCTGGGCAGAGGATACCGATCATGCCGCGTTAATTTCGCCGACTCCTTCACAGGCGGTCACAGGCGAAGCTGCAGGAATGGGAAGCCGGATTCAACAGACACGCAATCGCATTCGGTATGTTCGGCGAAGCGTAGTGGTGTGAATTGTACAAGAACAGAATCGCAAGTGGGATAGCAGTGGGGATGCGAATGTATGCACTTGATCAGCTCGACGAAGCCATGCAATCGTTGTTTGCGTTGCGTGACGCAACGGAGTTTGTGCCCGAAGAAGATAGGATGAATGCATTGGACATCGAACATTTGAAAAGCAAATAAGTGATCAGCATGGAGTTCCAACAGTTGCGTGGCGAAACTAAAAACGTCAAAAAACTATGCGCGATAAACATCCAAAATTTTAATAAAAATATGTCCATGAAACCAGTCGGCGCACGTATGGTTATTGTAGAGATTTTCTCACTATGAGCCAAAGTTAAATACTCATCGCACATTGAGATAAAACCTACCAAACTAGATCGGTCGCAACTCCCCGACAGCAGAGCGTGAAGTAGGGAGGACAAGGACTAATCGGAAGGGGGTCGGCGACGACACACTGCCCCCTGTGTTTCGGCTTATAACCGAAGCTAGGTTGACGGCAGGATGAAATCCATGTATGCCGGGGAAAATACCATGGACGGTAAGCGAAGGCTGGCTCCGAAAGAGCAGATTTTGCACCGCATCGACCTCGTAAGGGGTCGGTGCGCTCAAACTTTCCAAAAGAGCAGCCCGCAATGTTGTTATTAATCTGTTTTAATAATTGCTAATTCAAAACACTGATTCATCGATTCAGCAAAATTGATCTCATCTCAAACAAGATAAGGAAAAAGGGAACACAGAAAGAGAAAGATCACCTAAAAATGAATCACCTAAAAATGAATCACCTAAAAATGAATCACCTAAAAATGAATCACCGAATCACCGAATCACCGAATCACCGAATCACCGAATCACCAAAGATGCGATGATCGGCGCATCATTGCGTCACGCAATTGTTTGCCACAACGTTTCACTCTGACCTGCCCCCCAATATCTAATCCATTCCTTATGCGAGTAATCTCGTAGAATGGGCGTATTTGGAAGGCAAGCAATCATGGCACGGGAACGACATTCAGCGGAGCAGATCATCAACAAGCTTCGCGAGGCGGAAGTCCATCTCAGCCAACGGATTAGCGCCCCTGAGGTCGCACGCAAGCTCGGGGATACGGAGCAGACCTACTACCGATGGCGGAAGAAGTACGGCGGCTTGAAAACTGACCAAGCCCGCAAGCTCAAAGATCTCGAAAAGGAAAACGCCCGGCTCAAGAAGCTGGTCGCTGATCTGAGTCTTGACAAAGTGATGCTGCAGGAAGTCGCTCACGGAAACTTCTAAGCCCGCACCGGAAGCGTGATACGGAATCGCTTCACTGTCTCCGAGCGGCGGGAGTGCAAACTCCTGAAACAACCACGGGCATCTCAGCCGTACTTGCCATGCATTAGAGACGATGAGTTACCGCTCACACAGCGGATCATTGAGCTGGCGTGTATGTATGGAAGATATGGCTACCGACGAGTCGCTGCGATCTTGCGTCACAGGGGCTGGCGCGTGAATCACAAGAGGGTCAAGCGGATCTGGAAGAAGGAAGGGCTCAAAGTGCCGAAGAAACAGCCAAAGCGGGGAAGACTTTGGTTTAATGATGGATCATGTGTGCGGCTGCGAGCCGAGCACAAGGACCATGTGTGGAGCTATGACTTCGTGCAGGCTCGGACAGATGTAGGCCGAAGCTTTCGGATGCTGACGGTGATCGATGAGCATACGAGAGAGTGTCTTGCGATAGATGTGGCAAGGAATCTCCGCAGCGATGATGTGCTTGAGCGTATGGCGTGGCTGATAGCCGCGCGGGGCGTGCCTAAGTACATCCGCTCTGACAACGGCGCGGAGTTTACGGCCAAAGCTATACGAAATTGGCTGAGCAATGTAGGTGTATCGACGCTGTACATCGAGCCAGGGAGCCCTTAGGAGAACGGGTACATCGAGAGCTTCAATGGCAAGCTGCGTGACGAGCTGCTCAATGGCGAGATTTTTTGCACGCTGCGAGAAGCCAAGGTCTTGATCAACCGCTGGCGGACTCACTACAGCCCGGCGAGACCGCATTCGTCGCTTGGGTATCGGCCACCGGCACCCGAAACACGGATCACTCCATCAGAGGGCTGCTCCGCTACGCTCCGCAGCCCTCTGATGGTACGGAAGAACGCCACTGCCCTAACATAGGGAGTGGTACAAACAATGGGGGCAGATTACACCTTTGGGAGCGATCCGGTACGGGGGCGTGTTTAATGGAATGCAAGATATAAAAATTCAAATATTTCAAAAACAATGCGCGGGTTTTCATTTGTGAACTGGTCAGATTAGGTGATTTTTGTCGCTGAATATATCTCTTTGGCGCATAGATTCGGTGTTTATTGGTCACAAATTTGACAAAACTGGTCACAAAGAATGTGGGGGTCTGTGCGAAGTGGGCAGGCTTTGTTCGTTCGTTATCAATCGGTGGAATGTTGCAAAAACACACGGCAGGCTATCGAAGAGATCTGGAGGCTAGTGGTTTCAGGATTGCGATACGACTGTTGCAATTTGAATCTAGAAAAATGAGAAATTGTTGTCGAGTACAAACTTGGGTAGCGTACTGTTTTTGGTTGCGAGTTAAACGCAGTGTAGAAAGCTTGGTATATGGCATCACATGCCGAAAAAGGAGACAAGACATGGAAGATGAACAAAAGAATGTGCAGCACGTCCAAGAAACACAGTATCGATTGGCTGTACGTCCGAAGACAGCTGCTGAGGCGATCGGTATCTCAGTCCGAACACTCTATACATTGCTCAAGGAGGGTAGAATTCGATCTATCAAAGTGGAGCGAGCAGTATTGATTCCTGTAGCAGATTTGGAGCGATTTGTCGCTCAGAGAGCTCAGGCGGATGAACTAGAGGAAGCCCCATTATAGTAAGAAAGTAAAGATTGATCGTAGTGGAGGCATAAAATGCGAGTATCAGATAGACTCGATCTGGGAGGTAAACTCAATGGCATCAATCTCACGCGATAAGAATGGTACGAAAAGAATCATGTTCTCCGATGTGAGTGGTAAGCGACAAACAATTCGTATGGGCAAACTCAATGTCAAGACTGCAGAGGCGTTTGTTGTCCGTCTAGATCGTCTGATCGCGTCGAGCAAAACTGGTACGCCCGTCGACGCTTTAACGAATCAGTGGCTTGCTGAGCTGCCTGAGGGCGTGTATGCCAAGCTGGTTAAGGTCGAACTAGTTCAGCCTCGGCAGGTAACAGCATCACATACGCTTGGCGTATTGCTCGAAGAGTACTTTGAGACTATGAGCGTGAAGGACTCTACACGAATTCGGTATAGCCAAACCAAGCGGATACTCCTTGAGTACTTTGGGCAAGATCGCACACTTGAATCCATCACGCCACGTGATGCGGATAAATACCGTGTGTGGCTCGTTGGAAAAGAGTATGCCACAGCCAAGATATCAAAGGAAATTCAGATTGCACGCATGTTCTTTAAGCGGGCTGTGCGATGGGAGATGATTCCCTCCAATCCATTTGAAGGTGTGCGAGGTGGCGCACAAACCAATCGTGACCGAATGACCTATGTGACACCAGAGATTGCTCATAAACTCATTGAGACGGCTCCAAGCGCTGACTGGCGATGCATCATTGCACTGGCTCGGTTTGGCGGCATGAGATGCCCGTCAGAGGTGCTCAGAGTGAAATGGGAAGATATCAACTGGGCAAGCAATCGATTGCTGGTCCACTCACCTAAGACGGAGCAGCATGTAGGTAAGGCTGAACGAATGATTCCGCTCTTCCCTGAATTGAGAGAAGTTCTGATGGAGGCTTACGAGCTTGCTCCTGAAGGCAGTGTGTATGTAGTGGGGCGGTACCGAGATACAACAGCGAATCTTGGCACCCAGTTCAAACGCATCATCCATCGAGCAGGAGTGACCCCCTGGCCTCGGTTATTCAATGCTATGCGGGCAAGCAGAGTGACTGAACTGGCAGCCGAGTATCCAGCAGCTATCTGTACGCTCTGGATGGGGCACACCCAGGCAATTGCTGAAGCTCACTATCAGATGGTGCGTGATGAAGATTACGAGCGAGCAGCAGGAACACGAACCATCGGCCCTGATTCAAAGCAAGGAAACAACAGCGTCGCAGAATGCGTCGCAGATGGGGCGCAGAATGCGTCACAGCAGCAGCCTGCAATAACCGGCAATGAGTTCCAAAACAGAGCGCAAAACCAAAAAGGATCAGCAGTTATGCCGATCCTTGCAGGTCGTTGCGATTCCTTGCAGAATGCCTTAAATGGGCCCGGACAGACTTGAACTGTCGACCTCACCGTTATCAGCGGTGCGCTCTACCAACTGAGCTACGGGCCCTCGGGTCACGAGTATAGGCCCTTAATCTCAGCCCGTGCGAGATCAAATCCACAGATTTTGGGCTTTCCTGCCCATCGCCAAGCAATCACCCAGCACGCCCGATCCGCCATGATTTCATACGCATTCGTCGGCAATTCGTCCGTCTCGATTATACAATCCAACGCGGGAGCCCATACAGACACGGAACCTGCCAAACCCAGGAGCTGACCATGATTGACTCGAAGATCAACTACAACAACATCATCGACGGCGACGACGCCCGCAGGGCCCAGAAAGCCGCCGACGATACGGTCGGGCTCGACCACACCCAGATCGACACCGAGACCTTCTATGTCACCCAGCACTACGACCGATATTCCGATGAGAACCACCGCGTCTGGAAGCAGATGTGGGAGAAACGCTGGGATGTGCTCGAGCAGCAAGCATCGCGGACCTACCTCGCCGGGCTCAATCAGATCAACCTCAATCCCGATCGTGTGCCCCTGCTCTTCGGCACCACCCCCGACCCGTACGACTCCACCAAGACCATCACCGGCATCAACGAGTTCCTCCGCCCGCTCACCGGGTGGCAATCCCGCGGCGTCCCNGGCTACCTGCCCGCCAAAGCCTTCTTCAGCTGCCTGAGCCGACGCGAGTTCCCCTCGACCATNATCATCCGACCCGAGGACAAGATGGANTACCTCCCCGAGCCCGACATCTTCCACGATGTCTTCGGGCATGTGCCACTGCATGCTGATCCGGTCTTCGCCGACTTCCTCCAGACCTACGGCCAGGCCGCCCTGCTCGCCGGCCCAGAACACGAAGAAGCCCTCGCGCGCCTCTTCTGGTTCACCGTCGAGTTCGGTCTCATCTCCGAAGACAACCGCCTCAAAGTCTACGGCTCGGGCACCATCTCCTCGCACTCTGAGTCCGAGTACGCCCTCAACGCCCCAGAGGGCACCGCCGGGCGCGACGCCGGGCAGATCGAACGCCGGGCCTTCGACATGGAACGCGTGATCAACACGCCCTTCGAGATCGACCACTTCCAGGATGTCGTCTATGTGCTCGACAGCTTCGAGCAACTCCGCGACGCGATGACCAAGTACGCCGACCGCGTGATGGAAGACGCCGAGTCGTCCACCAAGTCGTAAATGGCTCTAGATTTGAAGTATTGACCAGCAGTTCAGGGCCAGTCCGTATGTCCACTCAAGCCAACGCGCCCGCCACCGATCCCTTCCTGTGCAGCGAGCGCGTCGATCTCGATGCGTACTTCGACCGCCTCGGGCTGGATCGCTCGATGGCCAATGAGCCGCCGAGCCTCGAGTCCCTGCGAACCATCCAGCTCTCCCACGCGTGTTCAATCCCCTTCGAGAACCTCGATGTCGTGCTCGGACGCCCGATCAAGCTCGACCTGCCCAGCGTGGCCAACAAGCTGATCAACCAAAAACGCGGCGGGTACTGCTTCGAGCAAAACAACCTCATCATCCGTGTGCTCGAACAGCTCGGGTACCAAGTCGACGCGCTCTCGGGGCGCGTCCGGGCGGCTGTCCCCCGAGAGATCACCCCGGCGCGGACTCACCTATTCGCACGGGTGACCATTGATTCGGTGCCCTGGATCGTCGATGTCGGGGTGGGGGGCTTCACCCCCAGCGAGCCCATCCGCATGGACACCAGCGAGCCTCAGGTAACCCGCCACGACACACGAAGAGTCATCCAAGACGACCATGTCCACGGCCTGCCCCGATGGTTCCACCAGGTGCTCATCGATGGCCACTGGCTCGATATCTACGACTTCACCGGCGAGCACATGCCCCCGATCGATCGCCATGTCGGCAACTGGTGGACGAGCACCAGCCCGCACTCCAAGTTCCGCCAAGCCGTCATGGCCGCCCGCGCCGAGCCCGACGGCTCGCGTCACACGCTCTCGACCAAGCAGTACGCCCACCGCAAAGACGGCCAAGTGATCGACAAAATCGAGTTCGATTCGACTGCCATGCTCTTGGAGGTCCTCGCTGATCGCTTCGGGCTCGAACTCCCCGCCGATACCACCTTCGGCATTGACGACATGTAAGAGTATGTAATCCGGTGTAGTCAGCGTCGCGGGTCTTGCGCTGATTGCTCCCGTACCATACCCCGATGAACGAATCCGAGCTTCACACCCACATCTACGCCCGATCGACCGACCTCGCCCTCGGCGGCTCCAACACCCTCGTCACCGGGCCCGGCGATGATTCGGCCGTCGTTCGCTCGCCCGATGGATCGCTTTCGTTGCTGACGACCGACCAACTCGTCGAAGGCCGCCACTTTGTAAGCGGCACACCCATCGATCTCATCGCCCGCAAAGCCATCGCACGCAGCGTCTCCGACATCGCGGCCATGGGGGGCGTCCCGAGCTGGTCGCTCGCCACCGGCGTACTCCCCAAAGATTATCCACACGCCGACGAGCTCTTCGACGCCCTGAGCCGATGGGCCAAGCACTGGCACTGCCCCCTCATCGGCGGCGACATCGCCTCGCACAACTCAAGCGACCACCCCCTCACCCTCTCAATCACCGTCGGCGGCCAGATGCAACAAGCCACCAAACCCGTCCTCCGATCCGGAGCCAAACCCGGCGATCTGGTCTATGTCAGTGGGGCATTGGGCGATTCGTTCAAATCCAATCACCACCTCGAGTTCGAGCCGCGCATCGAACTGGGCCAATGGGCGAGCAGCCACAACGCCCAAGCAATGATGGACCTCTCCGATGGGCTCGGACGCGATAGCCATCGCATCGCCCAAGCATCCAATGTCCGCATCGAGCTCGACGCCACGAAGCTATCGCTCAACCCCGGCTGCACCGATTGGCGACAAGCCGTCAGCGAGGGCGAGGACTACGAGCTCTTGCTCGTGCTCGATCCTGCAACCGACCCGAGCAGCGCCCCAATCAAACTCGTCGGCCCCATCGGCCGCGTCCGCGCGTGCGCCCCCGACGAACAACCCGGATCAACCATCGTCGATCCGGGTGGGG
>JGI24723J26617_10001066_pt1 | contig 25062 bp, 29 predicted proteins | sample Cruoilmetagenom6_FD_26617 | JGI IMG/M metagenome (IMG submission 26617)
TGTTCCATCACGCGGCTATACGGAATTGGAACATCTGGAATGGCTAATCTTACTATGGGAGCTTTTAAATAATGAAATCCTTCCGAAGCAACTATTGCACTTATTTCNGCGGTAATTCCGTAGGAATAATAATCTTCATCAACTACTAATAGACGCCCTGTTTTTTCAACCGATTTTAAAATGGTTTTCTTATCAATCGGTTTTATAGAACGTAAGTCGATTACTTCAGCCTCAATTCCTAAGTCAGCTAATTCACTAGCTGCTTCTAGCGCCTTCACCGTCATCATTTGCACACCAACGATGGTNACATCACTACCTTTTCTAACGACATTCGCTTTGTCTAAAGGAATTGTATANGATTCTTCTGGAACAGGTCCTAAAGAAGCATCCAATTGATCCATCCACCCTAGCCCTTGTAGCGTTTTATGAAACATAAAAATTACTGGGTTGTTATCGCGTATTGCGGAAATTAACATCCCTTTTATGTCTTGGGGAAAAGTAGGTGCTACCACTTTTAAACCAGGTAGATGTCCGAAACTAGCATATAGGGTTTGAGAATGCTGCGCAGCATCACTATAGCCACCACCAACAGCCGTTAAAATGACGATTGGCAATTGTACGTTGCCACCACTCATATACGGTATTTTAGCGATATGATTATAAATTTGATCCATTACCACCCCATGGAAATCTACAAACATTAACTCTACAATAGGTCGTAATCCTGCTGCAGCTGCACCAACCGAAGCTCCTATAAATCCTGTTTCGGAAATGGGCGTATCCATAATTCGTTCTCCTCCAAATTTATCATAAAGTCCTGTGGTTGAGCCAAANATTCCGCCGTATTTCCCTACATCTTCACCCATTATAAAGATGCGATCATCTTTTTCCATTTCTTGTTCCAAAGCCTGAATCATGGCTTTGCTTCCGGTGAGCTTTTTTATTTTTTCTTTTGTTGTTTCCATTTTATAATTTTTTAGGTTTTCTGCCTGCTGTTAGATGGTTAATAAAACACGTGCTCTAACGCTTCTTCAGGTTTCGGATAATCACTTTTAATCGCAAACTCAAAAGCCGTATCTACTTCTGTGTAGATTTCATTTTCAAGAGCATCAATCTCTTCTGTAGTTGACAAATTATCTTTTAACATGTATTCCTTTAACCGTTCAATAGGATCTTTTGCTCTTAAACTTGGAGCTTCTTCTTTATTNCGATATAACTCAGGATCTCCTTGAAAATGACCTAGATAGCGATAGGTTTTAATCTCTATAATAGAGGGGCCTTCACCTTTTCTTGCTCTTTCAACAGCTTCTTTACTTACTTTATACATCTCAAGTGGGTCATTGTCTTTTACCAAATAACCTTTAATACCATATCCTTTAGCTCGTAANTCATTAGATGGCACGCTAGTAGAAGCTTTTTGGGCAACAGAAATTCCCCAAGAATTATCCTCCACCACTAATATGAATGGCAAGTTCCACAAGGCTGCCAAGTTCAATGACTCGTGAAAAGCTCCCGAATTGGCAGCACCTTCACCTATAAAAGCAACAGCTATATCACTGGTGCCCTTTTTCTTATTTGCCAACGCGGCTCCTACGGCGTGAGGAATTCCACCACCAACAATACCACCACAAGAAAATTTTACGCTAGGATCGAATAAATGCATATGCCCACCTTTCCCTTTACCAAGTCCTGTTTTCTTTCCATAAATCTCGGCAGTCATTTTCTTTAGGTCTACACCTTTGGCTATGGCTTGGTGATGCGGACGATGTGTTGCTGAAACCGTGTCATTCTTTGTTAGATGAACAATCATGCCAGCTGCAGATGGTTCCTGTCCGTTAGATAGGTGCATCTCCCCTGGAATAGGGCCAGCTCCGATGTTAAATATGGGCTGTTTACCTTCTAAGTAAGCTTTTTCGATCCTTTCTTCAAAATATCTTGACTTTTTCATAGCGCGATACATCCAAAGAAGGTCGTTTATATTTATTTTATTCATAATAGGAAATTTTAGACAGTAAATGTAGATAGGGGACTTTATGTATAAAATGACCTAGGTCATTTCATCTTCACTATTTGATATATAACTTTGTTTTTAAGTAAAACCTTAAAACCATAGTTGTCTAATGAAAACAATTTTATATGCCACCGATTATTCAGAGAATTCTGTTGCTGCACTGAAGTATGCCTATTCCTTAAGTACAGCAATTAATGCAACTTTAGAAGTGATTCATATTTTCGATTATCCAACGATGTTAGATGGTTTAAGCTTAGAAGCAGAAGATCCATTTCCAGATATTGAGGGNGATGCTTTTAAAAAGCATAACGCAAANCTTAAAGATTTTTGCAAGGAGCATTTAGGAAGTGAGTTAGAAAAAATGAACGTCAAGATTGAAGCCATTGAAGATACGTCGGTTATTGACGGAATTATATCTAAAGCCAGTAATGTAGCACCTTTATTAATAGTTACCGGAATGAAAGGCGGTAGTATTTTACGTGAAGTTATCATGGGTAATACCACCAAACATCTCATTGAAAAATCACCTTGTCCTGTACTTGCAATTCCAGCAGGCGTAAGTCATAAAGAAATTAAAACCATCGTTTATGCTACCGATTTTGAAGAAGAAGATCTTGGTGCGATAGACAAACTTGCAGAAATAGCCGAGCTTCTTCAAGCTAAAATTAAAATTGTTCATATTTCCTCATCTGAAAGAATAATAGGGAAGGCGGAGAAAAAAGAAATAGAAGATAAAATTCATAAATGTATTCCATACCGTAACCTCGAATTTAATATTCTCTATTCTGATGACGTGTTCAATGATCTCAAAATATACTTAGGAAAAGCAAATGCAGATTTAATCGCTATGCTAGAAAGAGAAAATAAAAGTATCATTTCAGAAATTTTCCATAGAGATTTGGTAAAAAAAATGGAGTCTTACGGTAAAATACCTTTGATGAGCTTTAATGCCCATAATTATGGCATATTTCATTTATAAAATTTAAAAACTGTTGTAAAATGTCTAGAAGAATATTTAGAATAATTATCGTTGTTGCAATTGCATTGGGAATTTATCTTTTTATAGTAAAAGAATCACACTCTAGGAGCTTTTTAGTTATTGCTTCAAGTCTTGACTTTTTGCTATTCAGTCTTGGTGTCCATGGTTTGATTGCGCATTCACTGCGCCCAAAATCGAAAGGAGAATTAATTACTTTTCCCCTTTTAATGTGGGTTCTTTGGGCTGTACTATTTTTGTTTTTTGTATTTTTTATTATCCCTATTTACTGTCCAGATTTTTTGATCGATTTCTAAATCCAAGATTCCTTTTTCTGCATTAAAAGTCTAATGGGATGCTGTAAATTGATTTAAACAATAGTGCTTTAAGGATTTTGACACGAGAAAATAAGCTTATTATCTATAGCAAGTTTTTAAACACATCAAGCTGAAAATTACCAATTCAAATGGATTTGTAGTTATCAAAAAAGACGTTTGGCTCTGAGGTCAATAATTGCACGTGCTTTGAAATTTTGTCCACATCCCAATCCCACCATTTTAAAGCAAGTAATTTATTAATAGTCGCTATATCGAAGCGTTCTTTAATTATTTGAGACGGGTTTCCGCCCACAATAGTATAAGGCGCCACATTTTTAGTTACCACAGATTTCGCTGCAATAATAGCACCATCTCCAATTGTAATACCAGGCATTATTGTGGCGTCATGACCTATCCAAACATCATTACCCACAAGGATATCACCCTTAGAAGGATATGTTTTACCGTGCATGGCATTTTCCCAATGACCGCCAAAAATTGCAAAAGGATACGCAGTAGTGGCTTCCGTCAGGTGATTGCCGCCATTCATAATAAAAGATACTCCAGAGGCGATCATACAGAACTTGCCAATAATTAGTTTATCACCAATAAAATCAAAATGATATTTGACATTTTTTTCAAAATTGGTTACATCTTCAAAGTCGTCGTAGTAGGTAAAATCACCAACAATAATATTTGGATTGGTAATGATATTCTTTAAAAAGCATAATTTTTTATACGCTTCTAGCGGGTAGGTGGTGGAAGGCGTAATAGGTTTCATTTTAATATCTTTATTATTGATAAATTAAAGCAAATAAAAGTCGAAATTACTATTAATTATAGCATCTTACAACGTTTTGATTACAAGGAATTGCTACGAAGTCATCTTCTTTCCATATGATATATGTCATTGCACTTACTTGGAATACAGCATACTTTTAACCGCTACAATTTTCGAGGACTCCATAGGAATTCATATAGGTTAAATCGTAAAGAAACACGCCAATAATATCCTTAGTGACTATGCACGTATCGAGTTCAATCGGTTTAATAATTAAATATAATGTCTATAAAAAACATTGATATTCAAGGGCTTAGTCAGGACGAAGTAATCGCTTCAAGAAAACAATATGGGGCTAATATTCTTTCGTCTAGAAAAAAGAACCCATTCTTAGATGCGATCGTAAGCTTGGTCAAGGAACCAATGGTCATCTTACTATTTGTTGCTGCAACTTTATATTTTTTTACGGGAAATACAGGCGATGGTATATTTCTCTCTGCAGCCATTCTGTTGGTGGCCGCCATTTCACTCTATCAAGATGCTAAAACAAATAATGCGCTAGAAAAGCTGAAGGAACTTTCCCAGCCCTTGTGTAAGGTAATCCGAAACGGCATGGTTGTCGAAATTAGAAGCGAAGATCTTGTAGTTGGTGATTTTTTGATGGTGGAGGAAGGTTCAACCATTGTCGCAGATGGCACGATTGTACATTCCAACGACTTTTCAGTAAATGAATCTATCTTAACTGGAGAATCTTTTTCCATAGATAAAGACGCTTCCTCAGAAGATAATAAAATATTTATGGGAACGCAGGTGATGGGCGGACTCGCAATTGCTGAAATTACAGCGNTTGGTAATCAAACCAAAGTTGGGCAAATAGGAAAAAGCATTGAAAACATATCCTCTGAAAAATCAACGCTTGAACTTCAAATAAACAATTTTGTAAAAAAAATGGTGATCGCAGGAACGATGATCTTTTTACTGGTTTGGGGTATNAATTATTATAATTCTGGAAACGTTTTAGATAGTCTCTTAAAAGCGTTAACGCTCGCTATGAGTATTTTGCCTGAGGAAATCCCAGTAGCATTCACCACTTTTATGGCTATAGGTGCATGGCGACTTATGAATATGGGAGTCATCGTAAAACAGATGAAGACTGTGGAATCACTAGGTAGCGCCACCGTGATCTGCGTGGATAAAACAGGTACGATTACAAAGAACAAAATGCGATTGGCTAAGATTTTTACCTTGGATACAAATGAAATTTCTTCGGTCAATAAAACGCTTTCCGCGAGCGAGCAAGAGCTTATAACGATAGCCATGTGGGCTAGCGAACCCATTCCTTTTGATACTATGGAGCAATCGTTACATAACTATTATGCTTCCATGGTTACAAAGGATGAGCGGCCCAATTTNAAAATGATACATGAATATCCTTTGAGTGGAAAACCACCAATGATGACTCATGTTTTTGCAAATACGNAAGGAGNTCGTATCATTGCTGCTAAAGGGGCTCCNGAGGCTTTGATCGCTGTTTCAAATGTAAGCGAAAANCAAAAAGAAGATCTAAAACAAAGGATCAGTCAATTGGCTGCGGAAGGATATCGCGTNTTAGGAGTGGGGATTTCACATTTTGAGGGCGAACTATGGCCAAAAAAGCAACAAGACTTACCCTTTGAATTTAAAGGATTGGTCGCCTTTTATGATCCTCCAAAAGATAATATTGAAAAAGTATTTCAGGATTTTTATGACGCAGGAATCGAAGTGAAAATTATTACGGGTGATATTGCTGAAACGACATCTGCCATTGCAAAAGAAATAAATTTTAGAGGCTCTGAAGATCTTATTTCAGGTGATAAGCTCATTGGTATGGATAGTATGGAACTGGAAAAAATTGCTTCCGAAAAAAGCATATTCGCCCGAATGTTTCCCGAAGCCAAACTAAAAATAGTGAATGCGCTTAAAGCACAAGGCCATATTGTAGCTATGACGGGCGACGGCGTGAACGATGGCCCAGCTTTAAAAGCTGCGCATATTGGGGTAGCGATGGGTAAAAAAGGAACTGAAATAGCCAAACAGTCTGCATCCCTGATCTTAGTGGATGATGACCTNTCAAAAATGGTAGACGCCGTTGCGATGGGAAGAAAAATTTATTCCAACCTNAAAAAAGCGATCCAATATATAATTTCTATTCATATTCCTATCATACTCACTGTATTNATTCCCCTTGTATTAGGATGGATATACCCGAATATCTTTACACCGATTCACGTGATTTTGTTAGANTTGATNATGGGGCCTACNTGCTCCATAGTCTATGAAAATGAGCCGTTGGAAAAGAATTCGATGCTTCAAAAACCGAGACCGAACTCTAGCACGTTTTTCAGTTGGAATGAACTTTTTACCAGTATTATTCAAGGTTTACTGATCACTGTGGGTGTGCTGACNGTCTATCAAATTGGGGTCAATAATGGGCATAACGAGTCTATAACGCGTACCATGGTNTTTACTGCCCTTATAACAGCGAATATTGTTTTGACTTTTGTAAATCGTTCCTTTATTTACTCCATTTTCAGCACCTTTAAGTATAAAAATAGGCTGGTTCCAATTGTCGTTGGAATCACGATTGGCATCACAGTATTACTTCTGTTTGTTCCGCCATTCACGGCCTTCTTTAAATTTGAAAGACTTAGTATATACCAAATTTCTATAAGTATTGGTATTGGAATACTAAGTACAATATGGTACGAAATCGTAAAATGGCGGAAACGTCAACAAATAGCGAAAAACGATACAGCGATCAGATAAAAAGGCTTGCGTTGATTTTTCGGGAAGGTGTGTTTTTCTGAAAAAGCGAGTTGATTGCTTGAATCTATGGCTCAAAAAAAACCCAAGATCAGTTTCGAACGAATGTTCTACTTCTGATCTTGGGAATAGGGTTAGCTAGTATTATATCTAGTGTTTTATTATCACCTGCGCAATTTTGAAAATGCACTAGATAAAATCATTTCATAGTACATCTTACACCACATAAATACAGTTTCAAGGTACAATACAAGGGAAGAAAGTACTATGACAAAAGTCAGTTTCTACAACTGACCAATATCATTTCTGTTTCGTTCTATCGATCCTACATTTACTCCAAACTGTAAGGGGTATTGGAGCAAGCAAATACAATAGTGAGTAAAGCAAAACGCTTTTTTGAAGAAGTAGGTGATATAACCTACTTTGCCATCCGTTTTTTTAAGGAAGTGTTTACCTCGCCTTTTGAATGGAAAGAGCTGATACGTCAATGCTACCACATGGGAAACCGTTCCTTTATGTTGGTTGGGGTCACAGGGTTTATTCTCGGCTTGGTATTTACACTGCAATCGCGACCTACCTTACTCGAATTTGGAGCCGCATCTTGGATGCCTTCCATGGTGAGCATATCAATCGTTCGCGAAATTGGTCCCGTGATCATTGCGCTTATCTGTGCAGGAAGAATAGGGTCGGGTATTGGAGCCGAGCTAGGAAGTATGAAAGTAACTGAACAGATCGATGCTATGGAAGTTTCTGGTACCAACCCGTTTAAGTATTTGGTAGTGACACGTATTTTAGCAACAACGCTCATGCTGCCATTACTAATCATTATGGGCGATGCGATCGCACTTTTTGGTTCTGCTATTATTGAAAATTTAAAAGGAGAAGTTTCATATGTATTGTATTTTAATAAAGTGTTTGATGCATTAAAATTTAGCGATGTGATTCCCGCGACGATTAAATCGTTCTTTTTTGGTTTTGCCATCGGTTTAATAGGTTGCTACAAAGGCTACCATTGTTCAAAAGGAACAGTTGGAGTTGGTGAAGCATCGAATGCTGCCGTTGTATATACATCAATGCTACTGTGATCGATTTTATCGCCGTATTTTTAACTGATATATTCTTTGACATATGAATAAACCCGTGCTCGAAATAAAGGATTTACACAAGAGTTTTGGTGATAATCATGTGCTAAATGGCTTTAGTTTAGAACTCTATGAAGGAGAAAATCTTGTCATCATGGGGAAATCAGGATCTGGAAAGTCGGTTATGATCAAGTGTCTCGTGGGTTTAATGGCAGCCGATAGCGGATCGATTAAGATCAGAGATTTTGATATTACTTCTCTAGGCCGAAAAGAGTTGGATGTATTACGAACCGAAATCGGCTTCTTATTTCAAGGAAGTGCTTTGTATGATTCGATGACCGTACGAGAAAACCTTGAGTTTCCATTACGAAGAAATCGAGAAAAAATCACGGGCTCTCAAACAACTGAAGAACTGGTGTTGAAGCCCTAAAAAATGTAGGATTAGCAGATGCTATTGACCTAATGCCAGCCGAACTTTCTGGAGGGATGCAAAGACGTGTAGCCTTGGCCAGAGCATTGATATTAAAACCAAAGATCATTTTATATGATGAACCCACCACAGGACTTGACCCGATTACTTCCAAAGAGATCATTCAGCTGATGCGCACCATTCAGAAAACATATAAAACATCGTCCTTGATCATTACCCATGATGTAGATTGTGCTAGAGTGATTAGTAATAGGATGATCTTGCTGGTGGATGGTATAAATTATGCGGAAGGTACTTTTGCAGAGCTTTCCACTTCCGAAGACCCAAAAATAAAAGCCTTTTTCAAAAATTGATCCTTATGAAAAATCGATCTTACTTTAAAACATTGTATAAAGTGGCGCTAGGCACGCAGCTTTTCTATACCTTAAATTCCTTGTTATGACCAAAAAATCAGCTTCTCATAAAACCCGCGTCGGATTTTTCGTTGTGCTAGGGACTATTATTTTGGTCGCTGCACTTTATTTTATAGGAAATAGACAACATATTTTCAGTAAGAACATGCAAGTTTATGCTGTTTTTCAAAATGTGAATGGTCTGCAATTGGGGAATAATGTTCGCTATTCGGGAATTAATATAGGAACTGTTGCAAAGATTGATATGGTTGATGAGGCAACTATTGTAGTGCAAATGATGGTTGAGGAAAAAACGGGTGCTTTTATTAAAAAGGATGCGATTGCCACCATCGGTTCAGACGGACTCGTAGGAAGCATGGTGGTCAATATTTTACCAGGGAAAGAAGATCTATTGGCGATTACTTCGGGAGACACCATTCCTACCTACAGTAAAATTGGCGCCGATGATATGCTATCAACACTCAATGTAACCAATGAAAATGCTGCCTTGCTTACGGCCGATTTATTAAAGATCACGAATAAAATTTTAAAAGGCGAAGGCGCACTGGGAGCTTTGATCACAGATTCGTTACTTTCCAAAGAGATACGGGCTACACTGATTAATTTGAAGGAAACCACAGACGGAACTAATAAATTAGTAGCGACATTGAATTACAAACTTGCACAAATTGACATGAAAGATAGTGCTGCTGGGGTTTTGCTGAATGATACGGTTGTTGGTAATCAAATTGAACGCATGGTATCAAATTTAGAACTTTCGAGCAGGACCATTACTGAAACAACCAAGCAGTTGGAAAATATCGTTGCTGAAATAGGAACTGCGGAAAGTACTTTCAACTATCTTACAAAGGATGAACAGTTGCCGAAAACAATTGATTCTACTATGCTAGAGATCAAAGAAGCTTCACAGAAATTAAATGAAAATATGGAAGCCTTAAAGCATAACTTTTTATTCCGAAGTTACTTTAGAAAGCAGGAGCGCGCTGCAAAAAAGGAGGCTAAATCAATTAATAAATAGAACGCATGAAAGTAGAACATCTTGAAGAACGTATTTTAGATTATAAACATTCTATTGAAACGGTGGTCGCTAAAAAAACGAAATGGAATAAGGAAACGAAGCCATTGTTGTTAAAAACCCTGAAATTGGTTGTCTCCAAATATGCTATTGGTTGGAAAGTGCAAGAGCTCAATTGGATCCATAATAGTGAAGCCATCAATATTAGTTTTGAATCGTTTCCTGAGGAATTGATGGATTGTACCAACCGTATTCCGGCCTTTCAATTTATCCCTGGAGGGGCGCTCATATTTTCTCAAACCTACAGTGGTGATGTGTACATATTTGTGTTATATCCAGAAGTAGAAGGCGTGTCTATTGAAAATAATATGATTGAATTTGGCATGATGGCCCCTTCAGATATTACGACGAAAGTTATTATTGAAAAAGTAGATGATTTTTTAAAGGAAATGATCCAATGGGAAGTCCCAAACAAAAGAACAAAAGTAGGTTATAGTCCTTCTTAAAAATCGGCAACTTCGAGGCACTTTATAGCGTGTTCGTAACCAATTTCAAAAATGGCATCCATGTTTTTTAAATTAAACATACCATATTTTTCAAGCGTTTTGGGAGCAATTAAAATGTCTACTTCTTTGAATTTAGAAGCACATTGACTATCAAAACTGATATTGTAGGCTCTATTTGCAACTTGATATGAACGTTTTAGCTGANCGGANGTTATATCTTGAAGCGGGTTTACGTACACTCCAATGATCTTGTCACATTTGGTTTTAAGAGGCTCTACGGGAAAATTNTTTAAAACACCTCCGTCTACATAGGGAATACGATCGATGATCACTGGGGTGAATATTCCAGGGAACGCAGCGGAAGCGAGAACGGGTTTAATAAGTTCGCCTTCGTGGAAGATACGTTCTGTTCCTTCAATTAGATTGGTTGCGGAGATGAAAAGTTGTTTCTTCAGAATTTCAAAATNGTCTAAGGAGAAAAAAGAGAAAAAATCTTTGTAAAACTTACTCGTATCTATAAATCCAGGTTTGTTTCGCGCATAACGCTTATAATGAAAAATAGGAACCTTCTTAAAAAAATCGAGGATGGTAGCCCATGANTGACCCGCCGCATAGAGCGAGCCTACAATGGCACCTGCGCTAGTACCTGATATATGAGTTATTTCAATATTTTTATCATGGAGTGCCTTTAGCACACCAATATGTGCCACTCCACGAGCACCGCCACCTGATAAAACTAAACCTGTTTTCATTAATTCGTGTATATAAGAGCGATCTCCGCTATTTTCAATACAAAGTTACTATAAGAACTTCAGCATCTCTTAGTATCTACGAACTAATAATCTTGCCGTCTAACATTTCAATAATGCGATCGGTTTTCTTTGCAAAATCNAGATCATGCGTTACAATAAGCAATGATAAGCCTTGATCTTCACTTAACTTTTTGAAAATGGTAAAAACATTTTCAGCGTTATGACTATCTAGATTTCCTGTAGGTTCATCACCCATAATTATAGATGGNTTGTTTATAAGGGCTCTAGCAATGGCAACACGTTGCTTTTCGCCACCCGAAATTTGGGATGCTTTTTTGTGAGCCAAATGTTCAATATTTAAAATTTGAAGTTTTTCCATCGCGTCTTTTTCAATTTGTGGCAATGATTTTTCGGCTAATTTCTTTGCTGGAAGCATCACATTTTCTAGCACAGTAAATTCCGAAAGCAAATAGTGAAACTGAAAAACGAAGCCGATATGCTTATTACGTATGTGCGAAAGTTCATCCTTCGTTTTACCTTTTAATCGTTCCCCCTTTATAAAAAGATCACCGTCGTAATTTGTGTCCATCGTAGAGAGAATGTACAGTAGCGTAGATTTTCCGCAGCCAGATTTTCCCATTATGGAAACAAATTCGCCATGTTTAATAGTGAAACTTATATCTTTAAGCACATGGAAATCAACCGGCTTTCTAAAATGTTTATTTATATTTTTTGCTTCTAATACCACGATAATTTGTTTATTGACCTCTAATAATTTCAACTGGATCTATCCGTTTGGCTTTCAATGATGGAAGATATCCAGCGAAAAATGTGGAGATCATTGCGAATAATATTCCGATGATATAATACCAAATGTTAAAATCCACAGGATAGGTAGAAATTGTTGGTAGCGCTTCGGTTTCAAACGGTACACGATCAATTATTACAGAAAGTAAATAACCTATACCGAGACCTAAGATTCCACCTGCGAGACCAATGATCATCGCCTGACTCAAAAAAATAAACTGTACATCTTTTCCCGAAAAACCAATGGCTTTCAAGATGGCGATGTCGTTCATTTTTTCATAAATAAGCATATTTAAAATATTGTAGATTCCGAAGCCAGCCACGATCAGGAGGGTAATGGAAACCGCATAAGTAATCAAGTTTCTAATGGCGGTTCCCGTCTCAAATTGTGCGTTTGCGGTGGCTATGTCAACTGCCTTTAATTGGTATTGCGATGCAATTGTTTTTGCCAAAGCAGGAGCCTCTTCTATATCGTGTAACTTTAGGTTGATATCGGTAATATAATTATTTGGAACCCCCAAAACACGCTGTACCGTTTTTAGGTTCGCATAACTCTGAATGTTGTCTAGATCTGCAACGCCACTCTGAAAAATCCCAACCACTTTTAAAGGAAAAATACCGTTATCGATCGTACTTATTTGGATGCGATCGCCTATGTCAAGCGACATCTTTTCGGCTACGCCGGCGCCAAGAAAGATGCCAGAACTATTATTCTGTAAATCCTGCGCTGTCCCTTTAATTATATAATCTCCAAAATTAAATAAAGCAACTTCCTTCAGTATGTCAATTCCTTTGAGGTTGCCTGCTAATTTTATCGGGCCTGAAATATAAAATATTTGGCTATTGAGCTGCGGAAGAGCACCCCGAACCTTTTTATTAGCATTTAGTTTGTCGATAAGTGGGAGCGCATTATGTATTTTCTTATTGTTTTGTTTCGGTTTGACAGATTGTACAACATTAATGGCGTCTTCAAATGCGAGATAATTGGCAATGGGTTGTTTTTCTGAAGGCTCAATTTCGTTGTAAATATGAATATGAGGCGTTTGGTTTAAAATAAGACTGTCAAGCATCTCATTTAGTCCTGTCATAAAACTAACTAAAGTAATGTAAGAACCTATTCCAAAGGTGACCCCTAAAGCCGCTACAACTGTTTGTTTCAATTTGGTTAGTAAGTGCGTGCGCGCAATGCTAAAAAGCAACCAACTGTTCATAAGGTGTCGGGTTTAAGCAATTGGGTTTCGGTCGAAATACCAGAGCGTATTTCTATCTGGTCATGCGTCTGCAGTCCAGTGATTACTTCTACAATCCCGGTAGTTGTTTGTACCCGATCGTTTCCAATAAGATAGTCACGAGGAATGATTAGCACATCTTTTTTTACCTCAATAATGATGTTTCCTTCGCCCGACAAGCCGGGATAGAGTGTTTGAGGAATATCTGCAAAGGTAGCTTCCACTTTAAAAGTCTGGTTGCGTTCATCCTTGTTTGGGTAGATCTTGGTGACATTTGCAACAAAGTTTTCATTTGGATACGCATCCAGAGCGACAATGACTTCTTGTCCTTTAGCAATANACACGATATCAACTTCATCGACCAACATTTCTATAAGAAATTTATCTTTACTCCCCACGAGCCCTAACGGTTGCTGNGGATTGACAATTTCACCTGGATTTTTATAGAGTGCATACACCTTACCATTCATTCTACTCGTAATGGTATAGTCTTGCGTNGTAATGATCGAATTTTTATAGGTATTGGCGGCTTGATTGCGCTGCGTTCGCAGTTCGTTTTGTACGCGTTTATATTTCGTTTGCAAGGCCGCAACCGAATTACTACTTAACTCATAGGCTAAACGTTTAGCATCATATTGTGCTTAAGATCCAATTTGTTGTTCCCAAAGATTTTTTTGTCTGAAATAATTAATACTATCATTTTGAAAGTTGAGTTGTGCAGATTTGATCTCATTTTCGATCGAAACGAGCAAAGCGGTGTTTCCGCTGTAATTGTTCTGAGCTAAGTCATAAGCCAACTTTGCGTTTTCGGAATTTAATCTCGGATTACTATTTGTGATCTGAAAAAGTGATGCGCCTTTTGTAACCAAGGATCCTTCGGAAACAAGGTTACGCTCCAAAATACCGTTTACACTTGCAAAAACCTCATATAAACTATCGGGCTGAACCGTAACGGAAACATAAACAGAATTGGTAATAGTGCCAACCACAGGTTTTACTGAAGGTTCTTTTGTTTGACAAGAAATCGAGCTCAACAACAGCACGGCCCAAAATAATTTTTGCATTTTGTAGACTTTTGTTCAAAGTTGGGACAAATGGTTTACCATTGAAATGATAATTGTCAGTTGATCACACAAGAGTTCACATGATAATTATCATGGTGTAACAAACTTCGGAAGATTATTTTAGACTCGGAAAATAGGCGTATCATCCTTCATTTGTATGATTACCAATTGCCGTCACTTCGTGTCAAAAAAGTTGCGAAGACGATCGTTAAAAAAGCGATCGTAATGGATTTAATCAAAGCTCGTGAAAAACTCCATCTAACAGTATATGTTGTAATTTTTAAATAAGGCATAAAACGAATTAAAATAGAAACTATGAAATCGAAATTTAGAAACCGACTGATCTTTTTAGGTATTTTGGCCTTGCTTTTAGCGATTTTTGCAATGTGGTATCGCGCAACTTATTCCATGGAGGAGGTTGCGGCATATCGTGTTAATTCCGAGGAAATGCCTGCTAAGATTGCCATTGCGACGCAGGGAAGCAGCTTTAAAGATGCTATTGTGACCAACATTGTAAATCATTATAAAAAGGATAGTGTATATATAAATGTAGTAGACATCGCTGATATCGCTTCATTATCATTTGATAACTACAATGCCATTGTTGTAATTCATACCTGGGAATATGGAAATCCACCAGAAGCGGTTAGTACGTTCATAGAAACTCATAAATCTCAAGGTTCTAGATTGATCGTAATGGCAACATCAGGACAAGGCACGAATAAAATTGAGGGGGTCGATGCTTTATCGGGCGAATCAATTCTTGAAAATGCGGGTGATTATTCAGATGCTATCATAGAAAGAATTGAGAAAATAATTCAGTGATCATTACTTACGAGATAACATAATTCTAAAAATAATTTACCGTGAGATAGTGACATCTTCCGAAAACAAACAATACGTAGCATGGAAATTTTTGAATTGCTAAAAGAATGGTTTTCTAACCACCCAACCACTACAAGTGTTTTAAAATATGTGCTGTGGCTGATTTTTGTAGTAGGGGTAATTCAATTTTTACGTAACTACTTAAAGCATAAAATGCCAGAAAACGGGTCGCGCTACAAAGCGCAGAAAGCGATTGAGATCTTTGGCTATTTTTTCATTATTATTTGAACCATAACTTATTTTACGGGCGACATCAAAGATTTTACTTTGGCGATAGGTTTGTTCTCTGCGGGTATTGCCATAACCCTTCAAGAGCTATTTCTAAGTTTGGCAGGGTCGATCTATATTTTTTTGGTGCGGGTATATGCTCCAGGCGACAGAATTGAAATTAACGGAATCAAAGGAGATGTTATTGATATCGATAGCATTTACACAACAATGATGGAAATTGGTCAATGGGTCACAAGTGATAATTACAGTGGGCGAATTGTAAAGCTGAGTAACGCCTTTGTTTTTAAAGGAGCCGTTTATAATTATTCCAAAGATTTTCCATTTATCTGGGATGAACTGAATATTTTAATACGGTATCAATCTGATATGGACAAAGCGAAAGAGATCGTTATTTCTGTGGCTTCGGAAATTTTAAGCGAATATACCTCCGCATCCAAAAAACAGTGGAAGCAGGTGGTAAATAAATTTTATATTGAAGACGCTATTTTAGATCCTACCTTAGCGATTACACTTACCGACAATTGGGTGAAATTCAACTTGAGATATATTGTAGATTATAAAAAACGTCGCGTTACGCAGCACTTATTGTTTGACAGTATTCACAACAAGATCAATGCAACCAATGGGCTTGTACAATTGGCTTCAGCAACTGTTGAGGTGATCAAAATTCCTGAGATCAAAGTGAGTACGTGATGGTGACTAGCTGACATATGTCATAGTTTGTTTTGTGGATGATGGTTACTTTTATGCCAATCATTTAAACAAAAATTATGACGATCAATATTCAATATGTAAAGATGAAGACCAGCGAAAGCATGACCGAATTCGTTACCAAGAAACTTCATAAAATTTCAAAAAAGTATGAATGGGTAATTAATATCGATGTGTTTTTTAAAATGGAAAACGACCCAACCGAAAAAGGTCATATTTGTGAAATGGAGGTGAGTCTTCCTGGTCCTAAGATCTTTGCTACCTCCAATGAAAAGAATTTTGAAATGGCGGTAAAAGAGACCATAAAAGATATTGAAACGCAACTCAAAAAGCGTAAAGGAAAATTTACAGACCAAAATATATCTTCTTAGATGAAAAAGATCCTTATACCTATCGATTTTTCTGAACATTCNGAATATGCCTTAAAAGTTGCCGCAACCTTAGCCAAAAAGCATCAGGCTTCTTTGGTTGTTCTTCATATGATGGGNCTATCAGAAGCGGTTTTGACCAAAGACGAATCTCAAGAAATGTTTGAGGCTATTTATTATATGAAATTAGCCGAAAAACGCTTTGAAGCATTCTTAGATCACGATTATCTGAAAGATATTCCAATGGAAACAACGGTTCAGAATTATAAAGATTTTCATGAGATCAACGAAGTGGCAAAAGAATTTGACGCAGACCTTATCGTAATGGGCTCCCATGGAGCTAGCGGTATCAAAGAGGTGTTTGTTGGTTCGAATACCGAAAAGGTAGTGCGTACTTCAGAAATCCCNGTACTTGTGGTCAAAAACAGTCTAAAGCATTTTCAAATGGAAAAAGTTGTTTTTGCNTGTGATTTCAATTTAGATTTTATTGAACCTTTTAAAAAGGCATGGAATTTCTTTAAGAAATTAGAAACCGAATTTCAGGTGGTTTTTATCAACACTCCAGAGAAGTTTTTAAGTCACCAAGAGATGGAAGAGCGTGCATCTACGTTTATCCTTGAAAGTGGCATAAACGACAAGGATGTATTTGAAAATATTGTATATTATTGTGATTATAGGTTAGAACACGGCATCTATAGCTTTTGTAATGCCTCTTATGCCGATTTGGTGGTAATTCCTACTCACGGAAGACGTGGTTTGGCGCATTTCTTTTCTGAAAATATTGGTGAAGCTATTGTAAACCATAGCGATTTACCCATTATGACCTTTAAAGTTTAGCTCGGTAACGGTTCTTTTAAATAAACGATACAGTTAAAATTCTATGATTTTTTTAGAATGATCTCTCCTGAGATCTGAGTAGCTTTGGCGACCATGTTATAAATAGTCCCAAATTTTTCGAGATTTCTCTTTAAGAGTGAGCAATTGATCTTATCGTCTTTACTGATGAGAGTAACTGTATAGGCAATGTTTTCTAATCTTGCAGGCTTGGTGAAATGCGTTGCTGTAATATCAACGGTGGCTTTTTCATATTGAAATTTCATCATTCCAGAGAAACGTTCAATATTCTTCAGAATACATGAAGCTAACGCGCTTAGGTATATATCGGCCGGACTAGAGAGCGTTTCCTCAGTTTCTTTTGAAATTCCAAAAGGAACCAAAACTTTTTTTAAATGTAGGGTTCCTTCTTTTTTGGCTATGGATGTTGCTTTAATAGCGTAGTTCATTTTTAAATTATATTAGTGTGTGCAGTGCAATATCAATCATTCGAGAGAAACTGGTTTCCCGGTCATCTGCGGAAGTAGCTTCTTTAGAAATCAATGAATCTGAGATCGTCAATATGGCTAACGCCTTTACATTGTGTTTTGCTGCAATGGAATACAAACCAGCGGCTTCCATTTCTACACAGAGTACGCCAAATTCGGCCCATTTTTTATAGCTTTCAGGGTCATCCTCATAAAATTCATCACTAGATAAAACATTGCCAGCTTTAATTGGGATGTTATTTTGTTTGGCATATGTTGCTGCCTTCATAAATAAGTCGAAATCGGCAGTAGGTGAGTAGTCGGCGTTGATGAACCGGGAGTTGTTAATACCTGATGTAGATGAAGCGGCCATTGCAATTACAATATCGCGTAGCATAATGTCTTTTTGATAGGACCCTGCACTACCTACCCGAATGAGGTTTTTGACCCCGTAATTATTTATGAGTTCATGACAATAAATAAGCGCTGAGGGAATACCCATACCAGTGCCTTGAACCGACACGGGAATGCCTTTAAACGTTCCTGTGTATCCAAGCATTCCGCGAACATCATTGTACAGGCTTGCGTTTTCAAGAAAATTTTCAGCAATCCATTTGGCACGCATGGGATCGCCTGGTAGTAAAACATTTTCGGCAATTTCGCCTTTTTTCGCTTCTATATGTGTGCTCATTACGTGTGATTTTCGGGATCATATACCATAGCGACTCCGTTCGAGGCACCTATTCTTGTTGCGCCTGCCTGAATAAAAGAAATAGCTTGTTTTGCTGTTTTTATTCCGCCAGAGGCTTTTATGCCCATTTTGTTCATTGTCTTTTTCTGAATCAATCGTACGTCCTTCAGTAAGGCACCTTTTTTACCAAAACCGGTTGATGTCTTTATAAAATTGGCGCCGGCCAGGCGTGCAATTTCACAGATCAATTCAATTTCAGTATCCTCAAGATAACAAGTTTCAATGATTACTTTCAGATTTCGGCGTCCTATTGCTTTTTTAACGGCTCTAATTTCTTCGCTCACAGATTTTGTGAGTTGCGATTTTAAAAACCCGATATTTATTACCATGTCGATCTCATCAGCGCCTTCACTCACCGCTTGTTTGGCCTCTTGTACTTTCGCTTTGGTCGATGCAGCTCCCAATGGAAATCCCACTGTAGCAATCACTTTTGAAGAATGGTCTTTCAATTCGTTTACCGCCAAATATACATAGCAGCTATTTACACAAACCCCATAAAAGTTGTAGTGTTTGGCTTCCTCACACAGTTGGATAATATCATCTACCGTGGCCGTAGCCTTTAATTGGGTATGTTCTATATAGGTATGGAGATTCGTCAATTTACTTCGAATTTATTATGTTTATGAGATCGTCTTTTGAAAGCACACCCGATTGTCTCCAAACTTGTTTTCCTTGTTTGAACAAGATCATGGTAGGTACACCGCGTACTTGGTATTGTGCGGCTAAGGGTTGATTTTTGTCCACATCAATCTTTACGATCTTAATTCCGTCGCCGAGCGTTTCTTTTACTTGTTTCAAAATAGGAGCCAATGCTTTGCACGGCCCACACCATTCCGCAAAAAAATCAACGAGTACTGGAATTTCAGAATTTAAGATACTTTTAAAATTACTTTTCATCCTTAAATAAATGTTTCTTTAGTTTTTTATACTCTTTCTTTTTGTCGAAATAGGGAGTATCTTTTTTTTCAAAATTATAACTTGTNAGCGCATAAAACAACCATCCAAAACAGATTAAAAACAAGAAGCGCTGAAACAATCCATTGTATTCTGGGAAGGTCATTGGTAGTATCGAAAAAATAATAGCAATCCCCAATACAAGTGTTGTTTGTAAAATATGCATGTCGTCTTGAATCTTAAAAAATAGGCTGATACATAGTAAAACAAACCCAAACCCCGACAGTATTGAAAATAAATGGTGCAGGGCATCGTGTGTATAATTATAATGTAGGGCTTCATCCATACCTGCNAATGGATAAATGGCCGTCATTCCGAAGGAAATTCCAAAGAAANACAANACAATCAAGGGCATCCAATGTCTTTTTAATGCATATGAGCCATAAATGAGTGTNGCCATACTCATAGCGGCAAAAGCCGTNTTAATTATCCAATTTCCTTTTGTTTGTTGCGCTCCTAATTCACTCAGGGAAGTTTCCACAACAGTCATGGCAGTTTCGNTATAAAGAGTTGCGGTAAAGGCAACGATCATGAGCAATATATAAGCCAAGACATATATGGAAGCATATAATCTCATTTATATCAAAAGTGGATTTTGCTTATATCGTTTTAAAATAGGTAGTAAGCGCTCCAGCGGGATCGCTACCGAAAAGGTTCCCGTATATGAAGGACAGATCACGCAATCATCAAAGTAGTATTCGACCTTCAAATCATCTATCACAAAATTGTCTTTATATTCGAAAAAATCATCAAATGTAATTTCCCAACAATCGTAATAAATCTCGCCGCTTTGCATTTTTTCAGAAAGAACCTCATTCAAAATTTGGGTCATTTCCTCTTCGCTTCCTTCATTAAAAAAGTCTTCATAATTCATAAAAACCGATCGTTCTAAGCTAAAATTAAGACAATCGAAAGTGTAGGAGGGGTGCAGGGTTCCCGAGTAGTAGTTTTCTTTGTAAAAAAGAACACTAATGAGTTTTTTGTTGAGGTTATACACTTTGTAATCCACAAAGCGTTTTTCTTTAAATCGGTTAATGCGTAGCGTATCACAAAACAATTCTTTGTCTTCAAGAATATTTGCTTCAACACCAGCAATGTCCATATAGGTTTCTTCTAAATATTCATTAAAATTATGGTAGGAAGGTTTTACAGCTTCATTTAAATACGGGTAGGTGAAATCGATCAAGTAGAGATCCTCGTCCTTTTTAAACGTCTTTTGCATTACCAACTCTTGTAGTTCGGTTTTGTCATCTTTCTTATCAATAAGATTCTGCCTTTTGATCACGACAGATTTGGTTTTCTTTAATTCGGTATCATTATTTGTATAGATCGAATCAAAAGGGAGTACCTCCTCAAAGGGNGCTTCGTTTTTGATGACCGATTCGGTGTCTATAGGCTGAGGTGTTTCGGTATTTGCTTTGTCATTTTTACACGAAAAAAGTAGCAAGGCAAGTAATGGTAATAGGAAGTATCTCATCGTTGAGTTTTTATTTTTTATTGAAGAGCAATTCAAGATTTGTGATCATAATGAGCTCACTTTTATTAAAGCCACTAAAGGCGTTAGCAATTTTCTTGACCGTTTTTAGAATTAGTTTTTTTCGTTTTTCTGAAAAAAGATTGATGTGTTCTTTATAGTATTCACTGAACCCTTCAAAACAATCATCNGCGTCCATACGTTCATAATCAAACCATTCAAAAACTATTGAAATTTGATAGGCTGCATCAGATTTAAACTGNTCTTCATAGTCGTCCATTTCTTTCCATTCTTCTTCAACAAGTTGGGTGAGCGTTTTGTATTCGGCTTCTCGCACGATCTTGTCTGATGCCGCGACAGCATAAAAAAGTTCTCCGAGTTTTTGGTAGAACAACAATTCTGGGGTACTTACTTTATTCATCGTTTCAAAAATTAATAAAGTAAAAATAGGGTCGTAAAATGAGCTGCACTATGATATTTATCAGTTCTATAATTCCGTACCTTTATGCAATGGAAGTTTTTAAAAAAGGAAGCAATGTTTTTAAGATTCTTTCTGAAGCCGTTTCAGAAGGAATTATCATCGTCAATAAATCGCAAAGGATAGTAGGAACCAATACTTCTGCGAACGAGATGTTTGGTTATGAAGAGGGCGAATTGACTGGACAACATCTTGACATACTCATTCCGAAGACATATCACCATAACCACCATAAGCATGTAAGCGGTTTTATGAGTAGGAGTGGAAAGCGGCAAATGGGGCATGGTCGAGATCTCTACGGTCTTTGTAAAGATGGTACTCAATTTCCTGTCGAGGCCGGTCTTAATCCGTTTTCAGTGTATGATACCGACTATGTCATGGCACTCGTTATTGACATTTCAGTAAGAAAAAAAGCCGAGCAAGAATTAAAACATTGGGCTAACATATTTAATGAATCTTTAAATGAGATTTATATTTTCGATGCAAAAAGCCTTCAATTTATCGATGTAAATAAAGGAGCATTAGCGAACATAGGCTATGATCTGCAAGAGCTTAGATCAATGACGCCTGTAGATATTAAACCCAATTTGAATAGAGCTCAATTCTTATCGAAAATGGAACCTTTGCTTACAGACGCTACGGATAAACTTAAATTTAATACCATTCACCAACGTAAAAATGGTACACGTTATCCTGTTGAGGTACACCTGCAAAAATCGGCTTCTGGCGAAAAGGATACCGTTGTTGCCATTATTCTAGATATCACAGAGCAAGAAAAATATACTCAAAAATTGGAAAAAACGGTTGCTGAGCGTACCTATCAATTGGAGGAAGCATTGAACAAAGAAAAAGAGCTTGGCGATTTAAAAACCAAATTTCTTTCCTTGGTTTCTCACGAATTTAAAACGCCTTTAAGTGGTATTATGACGTCTGCTACGCTCGCTGGAAAATATACGAAGGAAGAACAACAAGGAAAGCGAGAAAAACATTTAAAAACGATACAGGGAAAAGTAAAATACCTCAATCATATCATTAATGACTTCCTGTCTATTGAGCGTTTAGAAAGTGGTAAAGTAAACTATATGTTTACGCATTTTCCCTTGAGTAAGGTTGTTAACGAGGTTATTTATGATGCCAATATGTTATTAAAAGAGGGACAACATATAAAATATCCTGAAAAAATTGATGCTATTTTTATTGATTTTGACGAAAAAATTCTTGAATTGATATTAACCAATTTAGTTAATAATGCAATAAAATATTCTTCTGAAAACTCGACCATTAATTTAACAGCAAAAGAAGAAAATCAATCTCTGGTACTGACTGTAGAAGATGAGGGAATAGGGATTCCTGAAGAGGAACAAAAATATATTTTTAATCGGTATTTTAGAGCAGAAAACGCATTACTTAATCAAGGAACGGGTATAGGTCTTAATATTGTCAAGACGCACTTGGAAAATTTAGGTGGGACGGTTACCTTTAGCAGTAAACATAATGTTGGAACCAAATTCACAGTTACCATACCTTTAGGCTTAGATAAAACAATATGAAAACCATTCTTATAATTGAAGACGACACTGCTTTACGCGAAAACACAGCCGAATTATTAGAGCTTGCCAATTATGCTGTAGTCACAGCTCCCAATGGTAGTATAGGAATTGAATTAGCCAAGAGTAANCTNCCAGATATTATTATNTGNGATATCATGATGCCAGAGGTGGATGGCTATGGCGTATTAGAAGCNCTTTCTGCTGAAGCCACAACGACGCATATCCCTTTTATATTTTTGTCGGCTCGCACGGAGCATAAAGAAATTCGNAAAGGAATGGATTTAGGTGCCGATGATTATTTGACGAAACCCTTCGAAGAAGAAGAACTTTTAAGCGCTATAGCGAGTAGATTGGCCAAGGCAGAGATCCTGTCGCAAGTTCGTGTTGTTTCTTCGGAAGAGAATGAAAATGAAGAATCAATTCGAAACTTAAATGAGCTTAAAAATTTATTTGACGATACGGGTGAGATAAAAACATTTCAGAAAGGAGAAATCATATATCAAGAAGGAGCANATTCAAATTATATTTATCTGATTCTAAGCGGCATCGTAAAAAGTCATAAAATGGAAGAAGGAGGAAAGGAGCTCATTGTAGCACTTAATAGACCTGACGATTTTTTAGGTTTTACATCATTTATCGATTCGATTCCATATCAAGAAACGGCGACTGCCATTGAGGATGTTCAGCTTGCGGGATTACTTAAAAGTGAATTGAAAAGTATTTTAGGTAGCAATCAAAATGTTTCCTTAGAAATGATGAATGTTCTTACCAATACGGTTTCAGAAATAAAAGAACAGTTGTTGCAAATGGCTTACAGTTCAGTGCGAAAGAAAACAGCGCAAACCATACTACAATTTGCCGCTATTTTGAACAAAGGAACCGAAGACGCTATTAAAATTTCCAGAAGTGATCTAGCAAGTGTTGCTGGTATCGCGACTGAAAGTCTTATACGTACGCTTTCAGACTTTAAGAAAAATGGCCTGATAGAAATTGAAGGTAGAAATATAAAAATTTTACAGCTCAAGGCGCTAGCGGAAGTAGAATAATCTTCAAACTGATTTTTATCATAGAATGCTATTGAAGGCATTGATACTTTTGTTTCCATAATAAGTACAATGCAGCGCGTATTAATACCTACCGATTTTTCTGAGAATGCCTGGAACGCAACATGCTATGCCCTGCGTTTTTTCCAAGGTGAAAATATTACATTCCATTTTTTACATATTGACATTTCTTTACAAGTCTTAAAAGATACGGGGCTGCATAGTGCGGGCTTGTCTTATAAAGGGACTGTTTCCGAAGGAATACAAGTGAAAATGCAGCAATGGGTAANAAAGGCTCGTANGGAGNATCCTAATACCAAACACTCCTTTGAACATGCTATTTTGCAGGCTCCATTTGTTGAAGGTATTCGCGTATACCTCGATACAAATGATATTCAGTTTATCGTGATGGGTACTAAAGGAGTTTCTGGATTGAAAGAAATGACGATTGGAAGTAAAACGGGAGCCATCATCACTCGGGTTAAGTGTTCTATCTTGGTTGTTCCAGAAAAGGCACTTTTTAAAGAACCGCTCAATATTGGTTTTCCAACAGACTTTAATTTATTGTATAGGGATAAGATCATCAACACCTTGCGTGATATTGCTAAAATACATCACTCTGCTATTAAGGTATTACGCGTTGCCCAAACAGAAAAGCCATTAGATAACTATCAAAATAGCAATCGGAATGTCTTAAAAGAATATCTAGGTGAGATTCCACATAGTTTTCATGTGATAGAAAATCCAAATTTAGAAAATGCTTTGCAGCTATTTATCTCGACCATGCAAATAGATATGGTCGCTATGATCGCAAAAAATTTAAACTTTTTTGAGCGTATCTTATTTAAACCGAAAGTAGCACAAATAAGTTATCATATGCATATTCCTTTTTTAGTGCTACACGAATAGTAGTTACTCTTCATAATAGTACGTTTATGATATTTCGGGAAGCTGATTTATAAACGGGCTGATATATATCATTTTTATACCATGCACTTAGCTTTACTTTTGAATATAAAATAGTTGAAAATGAGAAAGATAGTGATCCCAACAGATTTTTCAGAGAATTCCTTTAACGCTGCCAAGTATGGCTTAGAGTTATTTAAATATTTTAACTGTGAAATTTTTATA
>JGI24723J26617_10001069_pt1 | contig 25034 bp, 19 predicted proteins | sample Cruoilmetagenom6_FD_26617 | JGI IMG/M metagenome (IMG submission 26617)
ACCCGCGAACGGTACAATCAGCCCGGGCGGCGGATTGGATAATGGTGTTGAAGTAAGTGTAAAGCCGTCCGGCGAGAACGCGATCGCTCCTTCGGAATCATCGTCTCGTATCGACGTATCACTGCTCTGATAGATATCGACATCAACCGACGCCGCTCCGTTGGTGTAGCTAAGCGCGAACTCGGCACTCGATTCGCCCATGGGCCAGTCATAGCTCGCGAGGCCGTCATTGGCCGACGCATCGGTGAACACGCCGCTGCCACTCACCAGGGTCCACGTGCCGGTACCGGTTTGTGTATCGAGGATTACTTGCGAGCTGTAATCATTGCGCGGCGTGCCCGCGAGGCTGTCGACTGCGTCCACACGAATCACCTCACTCAAGCAATTGATGCCGTGGCTATCGTGTGTAACAAGGAACTCCACCCCGCCGCAATTGCTGCAGGGCCTTGTGCGATCGCGATGATCCACGACCTGTTGCGGTGTAATCGCGTCGTCCCAGATGGTCAGCTCATCAATATCACCGGACCAGAAACGTCCCGTCTGCTGGGCATTCTCACCTATGCGTAGATCGAAGTTATTCGTGTTAATCGCGGCCGTGTACGACGCCGAGCTTGCCAGGTTGCCATTCACGTAGATGTGCATCATCTGCCGATCGTAGGTTGCGGCAACGTGATACCAGGTGTTCGGGAGAGGCACGACGTTGCTATTGAGGTCGGCGCCGCTGCAACCCCCGTTGAGACCGAGTGTAATTCCATAGCGGGTGTTACCCGGCAGAGTATCGGAAATGCTGCACCCGCCATTCAGGTGCAGACGATAGGCGCTGTCACCCTTGGCGAGTATCGCCTCCCAGTCTGTGAGTGCGGCACCATCGTGCCGCACCCAGGTGGCAACACTAAAACCGTCGTTCACGTCNAGCGGTGCCGAATCGGGTACGGATACATAGGCCGACGACCCGTCGAAATCACCGGCACTGCACAGTTGCCCGGTATTCTCTACGTCCATGCCGCCCACGGTGACGCCGTTCAACGCATTCGGCCCGCTGTCAATCACGACGCTACCGTCAAATCCAAGCGTGCAATCGTCAAGATGCCAGTCCGCAATGATCTGGGGCGGTGTCGCGGACGGACACGGATTCGTGCCTGATGAGCTGAGGTAGAGGCGTGGCCGTCGATTGCCCTGTTCCCATTCTCGACTCGTGTATTTCGATTCCTTGTCGCTCGATGTGGCGATCAGCATCAGTCCGTTATTTGGATACTCGCCACACACCCACGACTGAACCAGTGAGCTGATATCGATGCGAACCCAACCCTCTCTATCCGGAACAAACGACGCATGCACGACCGAAGCATCGTAATCGTTGCCGGTATTGTTCCAAGTCGCGGTATTTTCCGACCATGCATCCGTAACCCGATATATATTGACCGGCTCCCCACTGTCATCCTCGCCCGACACCCGCAGTCTCAGCTCCGCACCAGTCACGTTGGCACCGGGCGGTATCGATGAGATGTCGAACTGGTAGATCGTCCGGAAGCTTTCAGTCGGTTTGTTCTTGACTTCAAGCTCCTCGTCGCTGCCGTTGTTTTCATTGGGCGACCCTTGCTTCAGCCATGTGTCGGCAACAGGGCCCTGAAACCCTTGCGCAAAGAGCGGCGAGCTGCCAAGGAAAACGAGAAGCATCAGGAGACAGGTACGCCGGATCATAGGAGCCCCCTAACCTGCGTCCGTTATCGTGCTGCGAATTCGCCGCGATACATAGTCGGGCGTACCGTAGGCGCCGCTCGATGCGAAAGCATCAATGACAAAGACCGTTACAGTATTTGGGCCTTCGGAATGCGTTGTGCTCATACAAACTGTCTCCACAGAGAAACCGGCAAGCCCCGTTTCGGTCAACGCGATAGTCGCATTACCGCATGCCGAATTCGTCAGCGCCTGGTACGCGGACCATTCAATACCTGCACGTGCTGCCGCGTAAGCACGAGCGCTTTGCATCGAGAGAACAACGGTCTGTTGCTGCACGGCCGTCAGTCGCACGGCGACGGTGCCGAGCGCCGCCAACACGATGAGCAGGAACAAGGCCGGTATCAGGGAAATGCCGCGTTGTCGTGTAGTGATCATCGTCATTTCTCAGGGCACATTGTCAACGTGAACCTGGTGCAACAGCGAGACGGTCTCACCGGCACTCGATACTGCAAGCGCCAGCGATACCAGGCCTGCACGCTGAGACGTGCCCGGCGCGTAAACGATGCTGCAGCTGCTGAGTTGATCGGCGATAAGCGTGGCCTCTGCACCGGCACCGAGCAATTCTCCCGAACTGTCCCGGTCTGCCTGATCTGCAGTTATCGAATAGCCCGCATATCGAACAAGAGTTTCAGTCGCCGTATCGCACAGGTACGACACCGGCGTATCGACCAGGTACACGCGCTGCCCTGGCGATGCGAAACCAAACTGGAACGCTGGCGACAAGCGAATATTGTCCTCGCCGGGCGTGCTATCAGCGTCGATATCGATGCGGGTTCCCGGCGGAGTAATGACATTTGTAAGCTCGTAGGCGTCGGCGCCTGGCACCCCGACGTTGTAAATCGCCAGGTAGTGAGCCGTCGATGAAAATGGTCGGCTGATGCCGGCGAAAGTGCCTACGCTGTTGAATGCATTGTCGGGGCCGGTGAAGCGCAAACGTTTGGTCGGGTTGCCCGGTGGTGGTCGGTCGCGGTAGCGAACGCCGTCTACCGTATTCAGCAATTCAAGTGCGACAACGTTGCCGGTCGCGGTTACGCGAACACTATTGGGCAGTGCCCTGCGAATGTCCCGCGCGATGCGCCGCAGTGAATTTTCTCCGACATCAACCAGCTCCGCGCGGCGACTTTGATCGTTGTACGCACTCACCGGACCAGAGATAAAAATCGCCATGAATGAAATGACAATAGTCGTCAGCACGATGGTGATGACGAGCTCAACCAGTGTGAAACCGCTTTGAGTGCCGCGTATCACGCTAATACCTCGTCCGGTAGCCGCTCAGAACGAAGCTGACGTCGTTGACATGGGTCACGAGCACATCGACGCGCACGACGTCTGCCACAGGCACGGCCGTTAGTGCGGCGGATGGAGATACGGACACCGCCACGTTGTAGTTACCGAGACTGGCGAGCGCGTTGCCAAACTGGTCATGAGCACCCGCGTCTGACAATCCATCGTAATCATCGATATCGTCGAAATCGGCTCGCAGTGCTTCACCATCCGCTCCATTCGGGTCCACAAGCGGCTTGAGTAGAATTTCTTCGAGATAGGCCTCGGCGATGGCCGCAGCCTGGTGCCGGATCATCGGGTCCGAGCTCCCTGCAGTTGTCATCGACAGGACTCCAAGAACCGCTGTCGCGGCAATAGAGACAATGACTATCGAGATCAGCAGTTCGACCAGCGTTACACCTCGCTGCGTGCGCGTTTGTCTATTCACGGGGTCACCACGAGACCGCTATCGGCCTGCACAGTCAATGTGCGCCCGCCAACGGTNAGCGTCTGGTTCNCAGCAAGGCTGGTCTGTCCGAGCGGGTTGTAGCTAAATGCAATCGCTGGCGCGACGATGATACCTGCCGGCGCCACACCGTTTACAGCATCACCCGTCGACAGTAGCACTGGCACCGGGAAACTCATATCCAGCGCATCGCAATGACCCGCAAGAGAGGATTGCTGGGAAAGAGAATACGCAGACGCGGCTACGTCTACGCGGACGTGGCAGCCACTCGCAACGGCTACCTTTTGCGCATATCGCAGCGCGCTGACGACTTCGTCGTAGTAGCCGCGTTCGTCAAACGCCCTGTCGTCAAAAAAGCGCGGGCCCGCGACACTGCCAATGATCGCCAGGATCACGATGACGAGCACGACCTCGACGATCGTGTAACCGCCATTGCGCCGCGTACAACGACAGGGTGACAGGCGAGTGCCCATCACTCAGCACCCGCTGACATCCACACCGATAAGAGGTGCGCTGCCTACGACGGCATCGCTATACGACACTTCGCAATTCGCGCTAACGCCATTTTTGCTAAAGACCGCCTGGTCTCCCGTACCATTAACCGTCACTGAAAACCCGGTCATATCAGCCAGCGTGGCAGCGATGCTCGTTGCGTCCGGATACCCTTCGGTCAGATTGACCGGGTTTCCCTCGATCAACACAGGATTTACTCCCTGTGATAACCAGACGCTGTGGGCCAGCGTTGCCGCGCTGCGGACACTGCCTGACAATCCGAGCGTGGTTGCCGCGCGCGCTTCTCTTTCAAGCCCGACAAAACGCGGAATCGCGAATGCCGCAAGTATGCCGAGAAGTGCGATTACGACCACCAACTCGATCAGAGTAAAACCACGCGAGTTTTTGTGTCTGCTTACGTTCATCATTTCATTCCGTCCTTGCAACATCTGCACAGCCGAACCTCCACGGCTTTCATTGCCATGGGCCTGGCTCAGGTGCTAATGCTTTAGCAGCCCGACGTATCAACCGCAATTGATGGCGGGTTGTTTGCAGGTGCTTCGGTGTAGACAACTTCGCAGGTACCACTCGCACCGGTTTTGGCAAACGTCGTGTCACCCGATACTGTCGATACAGTGAAGCCGGTCGAATCAGCCAGGGTGTCGGCGATCGTTGCCGCATTCGGATAGCCGTTCACGATAACAATGGCGTTGCCTTCCATGTTTACCGGCGTAGCGCCCGTAGCAAGGAACAGACCATGCGCCATAGCAGCCGCACTGCGAACGCTACCACTCAGTCCCTGTGTCGTTGCCGAACGAGCTTCACGTTCGAGCGATGCAAATCGCGGTATTGCGAACGCTGCAAGAATACCGAGCAGTGCAATTACCACTACCAGCTCGATCAGCGTAAAACCGCCTTGTCTCTTGGTCTTCATCAGATACTCCTCTCCATTTCATTCCACAAATCAGCCGAGTCAATACCCGGCACTTCCACTACGGTTCGTGGCGTCAGTTCGACGACACCCCTGCGAGCCAGGTTTCCCCGGACACGCGCTCAAGCCGCACGCCATACAATTCGTCCCGGCTGGCTTCGTATACGCCGTCACCGTCAAGATCTGCGTACGCGACTCTCACCTCGAACGCCGGATCCTGCAGGGACTCGTCCATTGGTCTCTGGGCGAATGGTTCTCCCAGCCGATAAACGAGGTGTCTGCTACCCACGTCGAAGTACCAATGCCGTGGCGGCGCTTCCGCCACCGCTGGCCGTTTTAGTTCTCCTATGTAGTTTTTCGGCAGGTCCAGCAAAAAATTAACCGGATTCGTGCCTTCCAGCTCAGTAATGGTGGCCGAGCGGCCGCGGACTATGCGTTCAGCCGCCTCCATCATCAGCGTGCTGCGCAGCTGTCCTTCGACCCGCAGCACCGAAACGCGCTCCGCCTCGTCGATATAGGGCAGTAGACGGGTCAACACGACCGCTGTCAGGATGCTGATAATCACAATGACTGTGACGAGCTCCAGAAAGGAGAATCCGCGTTGCGATGTCGGCTGCCTCGTCACGCTCAACCCGCCTTGGACCGCGCGATCATGTCCCACATTGGCAGGAACACACCGAGGGCCAGTACCAGGACGATGGCGCCCACCGAAACGATCAGGATGGGCTCGAGAGCCGCGCTCAGATTATCGAGGTCGTAATCCACCTCGCGCCGGTAATACTCGGATGCCTCGTCGAGAAGCTCCGGCAGTGCCCCGGTCTCTTCACCAAGCGAGATCATCTGCAGGATGAGCGGTGTAAACAGGCCGCTGGCCTTCGAGGTGGACGACAACGTCTCGCCACGCTCAATGCCGGCGCTCAACCCGGTGAGTTTACGCCCGAGCCATTCGTTTCCGATGGAGCCGGACACGGTTCGCAGAGTCTCGTTGATCGGCAAACCGGCGGCGAGCGACACTGATAAGGAACGAGTAATTCGCGATAGCGCCGCATTCCGCACGATGATGCCTGTCACCGGGATCTTGAGTTTCATTGCGTCCCAGCTCAGGCGGCCGGATTCGGTCTTTACCCAGGCCGATGCCGCGATCATGGCTGCAATTCCCGCAGCGAACATCCACGACCAGTAGTTCACCGCAAAGTGGGAGACGCCCATGATGATCTTTGTCGGCAGCGGAATGTTGTCGCCGAGCGTGCGAAAGATCGGTGCGAAGTTCGGTATGACGAACACGGTGATGATTCCCAATGCGATTGCCACCGCGATCAACACGATAATCGGATAACGAACGGCGGCTTTCACGCGGTCACGCACCTCCCGATCCATGCCGAGGTATTCGTAAAGGCGCTGGAAGGAGTCTTCCAATGTGCCACTCGCCTCACCAACCTCGACAAGATTGATGAACAGGCGGGAAAAGATCTTCGGGTGTGCCTGCAGCGACTGCGCGAGACCTCGCCCGGATTCCAGGCTGGCGAGCACGTCAACCAGCGCCGCCTTGAGAACTTCATTGTGGGTCGTTTCCATCAAGCCACGCAGACCTTGCAGCAATGGCAAACCTGCCCGCGTAATGGTGTACATCTGCCGACAGAACATGATCAGGTCTTTGGTCGTCGGTTGGCCACCGCCCAGGCGCAGCCAGATATCGTTGACGGTCAATGCACTGGTGCTCGCGAGGTCCCTGATTTCGACAGGTGTGATGCCGATCCTCGTCAGTCGCAATGCCACCGCATCCGCCGACCCACCATGCAGCTTTCCGGTGACCAGCTCACCGTCCGTGGACCGTCCTTTGTACGCGAACTCAGCCATCCTCAACCTCGTCCGCCACTACAGCAGTGTCCGCTACAGCCTTCGTGTCCAGATACACGCTATCCAGGCCGCCGACGACGCGTATGACTTCGTCTATCGTCGTAATACCATCAGCGGCATAGTCGAGTGCGCAGCGTACCAGTGGCACGTACGCTTTCTGCTGCTGTGCGAGTGCGCCGAAAGCGGAAAGATCTTCACGACGCAATGCGTCCGTGAGTCCGCTGTCCATTTCCAGTAATTCGTACACGCCGATGCGGCCACGGTAGCCCGACAGATGACAGTGACTACAGCCCTTGCCATGCACGAACGCGGCATTCGCTCCCGAGTAGTCGCCTTCCTGTGCTTCCAGCCACGCCAGCTGACCTGCCGTCGGCTCCACGGGTTCGTTGCAGCTTTCACAAACCCGACGCACGAGCCGCTGAGCAATAATGCTCTGCAAGGCAGCCGCGATCAGGTAACCCGGTGCGCCCATATCAAACAGCCGGCTGGCTGTCGCGACGGCGCTAACGGTGTGTAGCGTCGAGAACACAAGGTGTCCTGTCATGGCTGCACGCAAGCCGATGTCGACCGTTTCACGATCACGCATTTCGCCGACCAGGATAATGTCGGGATCCTGGCGAAGCGCGGTGCGCAGAATTCGCCCGAAATCCAGCCCGATCTTGGGATTGACCTGTACCTGGTTGATGCGCTCGAGCCGGTACTCGACCGGATCTTCGGCAGTAATGATCTTCGTTCCGGCTTTGTTGATGTGATTCAGCGCCGAGTACAGCGTGGTGGTCTTGCCGCTACCTGTCGGTCCGGTGACAAGTACCAGGCCGGCAGGGCGTTCGATATGACGATGAAAGCGTTTCAGAATCGCCGATGGCATGCCAAGTTTCTTAAGGCTCATCAGGTTGGCGCTTTGATCCAAAAGCCGAAGCACGATGGCCTCGCCATGTTGCACCGGCAGCGTTGATACACGTACATCAAGCGTTGCCTCGTTCACCTGAATTGAAAAACGGCCATCCTGCGGCAGTCTTTTCTCCGATATGTCCAGTGCGCTCATGAGCTTGAGCCGGGTCACCAGCGCCGCGCCAACTCGGTGGCCTTCGATTACCTGCTCATGCAGTATCCCGTCGACGCGTTGGCGAATTCGCAACACGGACTCATCTGGCTCAATATGAATATCCGACGCTTTGACTTGTGCCGCGTCCCGAAACATCGAGCGCAGTAGCTTGAGTACCGGCGCCTCTTCGGAGTTTTCGTCCGCCGTGAGTGCTTCCAGATCGATACGATCCTCGCCGAGATCTTCCTTGACCTCGGCGGCCAGGGCCTCGATCTCGTCGGTGCGTCTGTAGATCGTGTCGATCGTACGCAGCAACTCGGCTTCATTGACCAGCGCTACTTCGACCTTGCGATTCAGTATTCGGCAGAGCTCGTCGTATGCGAACAAGTCGGTAGGATCCGCCATGCCTACAAGCAGGTATTCACGGTTCGTCTTCAAAACGATCGATCGGAGTCGCCGCGCCTGCACCTCCGGCAGTTGCGTCACCGTCTCTTTGTGCAGATCGATATTGGCGAGGTCCAGGTACTCGATCTCGAGTCGTTTGGCGAGGAATTTGTGCAGCTCCGTTTCGCCGATGGCATCGACTTCGGTCAGTGCACGACCCAGCTTGTAACCCGTCTTTTTCTGATACGCGAGCGCTTCGTCAAGCTGCTGCTGCGTGATAGCCTCAGCCTCAATCAATAGCTCGCCAAGCCGCAGTTTCCTGCGACGCGCAAATTTGGAGACGGAAGCGCTGCGAGTACTCATCGCCTACCAGTCCGCACCTTGCTGGACACGCCCGAGCGATTCGCCGGCGATCCTGGTCCAGACCGAGTCGCTATCGACAACGATAGGTTTCAGCAGGATCACGAGTTCGGTCTTTCGCTGTACGGCCCGCTGGCTCTTGAAGAGGCGGCCGAGACCCGGAATTTTGCTTAAGTAGGGCAGCGCGAAATCTTCGTCAACGCTCGAGTTGCGCATCAGGCCGCCGATCACGATGATCTGTCCGCTACGGGCCTTGACGATGCTGTCCGATTCGCGAATCTGACTGAAGGCAAGCGGTAGCGTGTCAGTCTCACCGGAAACGGTCAGGACTTTCTGTTGATCCGTAACCTCGCTCACGGTCGGGTGAATATGCAGCGTGACCTCCTGGTTATCGCTGATCTGGGGCGTGACGTCGAGCGCGATACCCGAGAAGAATGGTGTCAGCGTGACATCTCTAGACGTCGTGGACGACGTTCCCGTAATGGTATTGCTCGCAACATCGGTGACAAAGAACTCGTCGGTNCCGGCTTTGATCACGGCCTTCTGGTTGTTGAGCGTCGACACACGCGGACTCGACAACACTCGCGTCTCACCCTGTTGTTCGAGAAGTTCGAGATACGCATTGAAATCGCCGATATCCAGCGCCATCGTAAACGCGCCGCCCAGACTCAGGGATTCGAAGCCTGTTGTCCGAACACCAGGTTGCACGGTAATCGGTGATCCACCAAGATCAGCCGGGTCGCCCGAGAAACCGGGAGGCGGCGCCATCTGGCCGAACGTAAACGTGTCTCCGCCGCTATTTTGGGCGACGGCAACCCAGTTGATTCCGGCGCGGAAGCCTTCATTGAGCTGTACTTCAACTATCTTGGCTTCGAGAACAACCTGTCGTTGCGCGATGTCCTGAATTCTATCCAGGTACTTGGAAACATTTCGCAACTTCTCGGGCATCGCCCGTACAACGATGACACCTGTCTGCGAATTAACAACGACCTGGTGGCCGGGTGTATCACTGACCATTTCCTTGAGCGTGTCCTGTAGCTCTGTCCAGAAGTCCGCGGAGTAGTTGGTCTCGATTCGCGACCCGCTCAACTGTTGTGAGTCGCCGGCGCTGTTGCCCAACGTCGTGGGCATAGTGATGCCATTACCCATAGAACCTTGACCGCGCGCCGTACGACTGCCTTCGCTGACTTGCCCTGAACTGACGCGGGTGCGCGACACACCTGATCGTTGCAGATCGAGATAGTCGACCTGAAAGATGCGTGTCTGCAGTGTCGCCGGGAAAACGATATACCCGGCACTGCTCTGCCGGTAGTGGTAGCCATAGACCTCGGTCACGACGTCCAGCACCTCGGCAACTGTGACGCCTTTCAGCATGAGCGAGATTTCGCCGCTAACATCCGGATGCACGATGACGTTGTAAGGCGTCTCATCCACCAGGGCCATGAAGAACGCCTGCGCTGGCGTCGCTTCGCTGTTGATGTCGAAACGGTTTTCGACGACAGCCGGAGATGCCTCTCTGACAGGAGATGCTGCTGGCGGGGCGGCAACTGGCTGAAGTGCAGGTGCTGTCGCAGCTTCGCTTAACGCCGCTTCAATGCTTTCGGATGACTCACTGCTGCGATCCGAACCTGATGCCGATGTCGGCATCAGCGTTTCACAACCAGCGAGCATCGCGACACAGACGATCGACATTAGAATTCTTTTCAACATGAGTGTGCTTTCCTTGCTGTTCATTAGCGCGACGTCCCGTTGTTAAGCCCGAGCGTCAGTTTGCGATCGCCGACATCCAGAGTGAGTTCTCTTTTCGAAATCGAGATGACAGTGGCACCATCTATGCGGTCGCCCTCGCCAACTCGCTTGCCGTTCACAATGGCGATACGCCGTTCGCTCGACACAATGATTGCGTTTACCTTGAATTGCGGGCGCGCCGCCTCGTGATAGATGGGCACGGCGTAGGGTCGTGTGGGGTCGCGCAATTGCTCGGCCGCAACCGCTGAGCTTCCGACCCAGAGCACACCGATACCTGCAACACCTAAAAGTAGTCTCCAGTTATGCACCGATCCACTCCTCGTCAAGGCTGAGCGTGCTGACTTTCAAGCGCACCCGATTGCGCGGGTATTCGATAACCTCGAGGTCCAGTACCTGCCAGTACAAGCGCCAGGGCAGTGATTCGATTTCAGCCAGGTAATCCAGGCATGCGGCAAAATCACCCTCGATTTCGATTTCGAGGCCATGCCGATAAAAGGCCGTCACATTGGCTTCTTCGCCCGTCGAGAGGAGCTCGGGCTCGGTGTTTCGCATCTGTACGAGCGACAGGCTGTCCTGCTCTTTCAGGACCTCTTCGATGACTCGCGCCATTTCGGCCGGATCGATGAGTTCGGCAGCATAGTCACCAAGCGTCACGTTGATTTCGTCAATACGCTGATGCAGGAGCGCCACGCGAGCGCGTTCTCCGCCACCGGTTCCCGCCAGTTGCAGAATCTGATCTTCGAGGTTCTGATTCGCAGCGGCAACGCTTTCCCTGAGCGTATCGAGCTCCATACGGCTCACGTCAGCCCGTTGGCTCAGCGGCTCAAGGAGCAAGACGAACCAGGCNGCAGCGATCGTCGCAACGACCGTCAGCAGGACCAGCATTCGTTCACGNTGTGACAGCGCGTCAATTTTCGCCTGGTATGGCGCGATTACTTTACTCATGTCGAACGAATTGCTCATTGAACACTCTCGAAGTTTCTGGCTCGCAGCACCTGGCTTTCCATCGAGAACGCCATGGCGGTTTGTGCGTCATCCGTTGGATTGTCGATCTGGAATCTGTGGAACCGCTGCGTCGCGAATGCTGGTTCCGCCGTGAGTTCCTGGACATACAGCGGCACAAGCTCAGCGCGAATCGCATGCCCTTCGATACGTGTGCTATCACCTTCTGGAGAAAGCACCACACGGGTTAACCAAAGTCCGTCGATATGTTGGCGCGCGAGTGCGCGCAGATGCCGCGAAAAGCCCCTGGTATCACCAAGGGAATTGCCTTGCATGAGGCTCAACAGCGACTGGCGCTCTGCAAGTGCGCGAGTGGCGTCATCGAGCTGATCGGACCAGCTTCTCTCGCCCGTGATAGCGGTGATCAACGGTCTTATGTTCTGGAGTCGATCGAGCGCCGCGGCTTCCTGGGCTGCAACAATTCGCAATTCCTCATCGACCCCGTCCAGGCCGCGATGAACAATGACGTAAGCCAACATCAACCCGATAGCGAATATCGCAACCGCCTGGAGCATGAATTTTGATCGAAAAGCGTTCGTCTCGGGGCGGAATTCGGCGACGTAAAGGTTGATTTGCTGATTCATGATCCGTTCGCCGCAACGTTCGTATCGTCGGACCGAAGTGCGGCACCAATTGCCAACAGGCAGTCGCTCTGCACATCGGTATCAATGTCGCTTTCGAATGAGAAGAGCTCGTCCAGATTCAGTCGGCTAACTGCAATGCCCAGGCTTTCGGTGAGCGTCGCGGCAAGTGAGTCGAGATTGCTGCCCGGACCAAGAACCAGGCTGGTAATCGGTTGACAATCGTAGTGGCTCTCGTAGTAGTCCAGCGACCGCTGAACCTCAAGAGCCACGCCAGCTGCGCGATCCTGGAGGGAAAGCTCGTCTGCCGGAACATCGGTGAGCTCGCCACGGCGAGTCTCGATGCGGCGGACCATGTACAAAACGCCTTTGCGAGTGATTGTCAGGTAGCCGCAGTCATCGGTGAAATGCAGAAACGCGACACCGGCTGCATCCTGCGGCAACTGCACGGCTACGTTTCGCGCACAGAGCTCCGGGATATCGATCACGTCCATGCGCAGGTGTGCGCTCTGGATTTGCTCAATCTGCGTGGCTAGTTCGTCGCGGTGTGCCACTACGGCATAGATCATGGGTGAGTTGCCCGGATTGGCTGGCGCCGGCATCTCGAAGATCTCGATCACGGCCTCATCGATCGGAAACTCGATCAGATTCTGAATTCGCCAGCGGACGGCGTCGGCCTTTTCGGCGTCCGGTACGTTTGGCGCCTCGATTAGCTGCAGCGAGTAGGCATCGGAGCCCAGCACCGCCGAGACGCTGGCATCCTGCGGTGCGTCGTGATCGATGTCCGCCCAGGAATTACCGTCGAAGTCGATGTTTTGCGCGGCAAGCTGCATGCTGCCGTCGGCATTTCGGCGTACGACCGCGAGCTCAACGCGGCCGCCGTCCCGCATAACGCCGACACGCGCATTTGAAGAGAGCGCTTTCTTGAAAAGTCGCAACATAACCCGGCAACCGCCGCCTTTTTTACAAAACTTACAAGGGATATCGGTCGCAAGGCGTTGATCTTTAGGGGCTGATGCCCAACAGCAGCGGCGAGTCGTGTTACGCCCGCAAAAATTGCGCAACCGGAAAAGAAAGACCCGGAAATACACCATTTCCCGGCTTTTACGCAGAATCCGGCACAAGATCCTTTTTGGGACATGACACCCATTTACGGCATCAAGGCGCGTATGACGCACCTATATGGTTAATAAGTTTCTCCAGCAACCAATTTGTTGTCACCCACGTTTTGAGGCTTGGGTAAGCCCCGACCACCACCACTGCCAATCGACTTTCGATTTGTTAGTGTGCGCCCACCGTGGAGAACAAGGACTGTCCGGGTGGTGTTATGAGAAGTCGATTTATCAGCTATTCCCTGCTGTTTCTGATTATCGGTATTAGCCTCGCGGCGACTGCCACATTCCACTACTTCTCCAACGTTCCCGATTCGAAACGCTATATTGTTCAGGCCAACAGTCTTGAACAAGCAGCCTCGCTTGTACGCGATGCCGGTGCAGAGGTCTCGCACGAACTCGCCATTATTAACTCGGTCGGCGCGCGTCTGACTCCTCTGCAACTGGAAGAACTGCGCAGCGTGAAAGAAGTCCGGCGAGTGTACGAAGACCACGGCGTCAACACGACCTCGACCAGCTGCACGCTAACCGCGAACCGCGACCTGGTGTTCGACGACGAAGATGTCGGGTGGACGATCACCAATACCAGCGATATCGCGTTGCACATTGCCAAAATCATGCTCATCTGGCCGGCCGCCAACGATGAACTCGAAGAGATCGAATTCGGCGACACACTTATCTATGTCGGCCGCATCCCCGGAATCAGCGCCGCTTTCAATGCTGTCCGGACCAACAGTCCCTGGCTACGGCTCGACCCCGGTGAGAGCAAGGTGTTCGAAGTCGGGTTTGACGAGAACGCATTGCGGGATCCCGCCTCGTATGAGATCCGCCTGTTTTTCTACGAAGGCTGCTCGATCGACTTCCCACTGCCCGAAGCAGTTAAGTTCGAAGGCGACAGCGACGTCGACGCAAAACGTACTTACATTTCAAGCCTGGTTGGCGCCGATGCATTGCACTGGGAAGGCATAACCGGAGATAGCGTCGGTGTCGCTGTCGTTGATACAGGCACCTGGGGCATCAGTGGCAAGTCCAAATATCTCGTGGAGAGCGGCTGGCGGACCGAACGAGTAACAGGACACTACGATGCCATCAAAGACAAAGCGCTCAAGATCAAGACTAACAGCGACAAGAACGGGCATGGCAGCCACGTCACAAGCCTGCTGCTCAGCAGTCGCCACAAAGACAGTGAATACAATGGCATCGCACCCGATGCGAGCCTGGTCGCCGTACGGGCTTTCAATGATGACGGAGCTGGCACATACGCCGACGTCATTCGCGGTCTTGATTGGGTTCTCAGCAATAAGGATGTGCTCGGCATTCGCGTCGTCAATCTTTCCTTCAGCACTGATCCCAGGTCTTACTACTGGGAGGACCCGCTGAACCAGGCCGTTATGGCGCTGTGGCGGTCCGGGCTTGTCGTGGTTGCCTCCGCTGGAAATACGGGACCCGGCCCAATGACGATTGGTGTGCCTGGCAACGTTCCGTACGTGATCACGGTAGGTGCATTGACGGACAATGTGACGCCAATGGACTGGAGTGACGACACGCTTGCGTCGTTCTCATCTGCCGGCCCGACCGTTGAGGCATTTGTGAAGCCCGAAATTGTGGCGCCGGGTGGGCACGTGCGCGGCATGATGGAGGCAAGTAACAAGCTCGCCAGGAAATACCCTCATTATTATGATGGGGACAGCTACTACACGATGTCGGGTACCTCGCAATCTACCGCCATTGTCAGTGGCGCTGTGGCGCTGCTGCTGCAGGCGGAGCCATGGCTGACACCGGACCAGGTCAAGTGCCGGTTGATGAGTACGGCGCGCCCCGCGGTCAATGATGCAGGCAACCTGGCGTACAGCGTATTCCAACAAGGTGCGGGGATGGTTGACGCATACGCAGCAACCAACAGCCGCGAGCACAGCTGCGCCAATGTCGGTCTCGACATAGAGGCGGACATTTTTGGAAAGGCACACTTTCACGGCCGCGCACGGCAGGACCGCAGCGGCTCGTTCTACTTGAAAGGCGTTGACGGTCTGCGATGGGACGGCAGCTACGACTTTAGCGATGGTTATGTTTGGGGCGGAGGCATGCTCTGGAACGATGGCATGCTCTGGAACGACGGCATGCTCTGGAACGACGGCATGCTCTGGAACGACGGCATGCTCTGGAACGACGGCATGCTCTGGAACGACGGCATGCTCTGGAACGACGGAAAGAGCCCGTCGGTATTCATCAACATCTGGGTAGAACAAGAATAACGTGAAACTCAGGCATTCACATCGTGCGGCGGACGGGAGGTCAGCCGTGCTCGCTGCAGTGTTTGTAATTGCGGTGATGACGGCTCTGTCAATCGGCCCGGCCATTGCCGATTCGAGGAGCGTTCGTTTCGAACACGTTTCGCGCGCCCAGGGTCTGTCGCANTCGTTCGTCTACGCAATTGCGCAGGACCGTGAGGGTTACATCTGGTTCGGGACNCAGGAGGGTCTCAATCGATTTGACGGGTTCGAGTTCACGGTCTTCGNGCATGACCCTGAGAACCCAGTGACCATCTCCGATGAATCCATTCGCGCGGTGATCAGCGACAGTGCGGGAACGATCTGGATCGGTACCGATGCCGGTGGGCTGTCTCGCTTTGATAGCGCCACGCAGACATTCACAAACTACCTCCATGACCCGGCGGATACCGCATCAATTGCCGACAACCGCGTACGCGCCATTCTGGAGGACAGCGATGGAACACTGTGGGTTGGGACGGACGGTTCTGGTCTCGATCGATTTGATCGCAAGTCCGGGGAGTTCACGCACTTTGCGCCTGACCCGTCGAAGCCCCGCAGCATCAGCGGTTCGCAGGTATGGGACATTCTGGAAGACGGTAACGGCGACCTTTGGGTCGCGACCGATGCCGGGCTCAACAAATTCGACCGGCACCGGGGCACTTTTGCTCACTTCCGGCACGACCCGGAAGACGCATCATCGATCAGCGACGATTCGTTGCGTGCCCTGTATGAGGACAGTCGCGGGAACCTCTGGGTCGGAACCGAAAAGGGTGGAGTCAATCGCCTCGATCGCCGAAACGGCACCTTCGAGCGCTATATGCATGACGCCTCCGACGCTTCGAGTATCAGCGCCGACCGCATCAACACCATTTACGAAGACAACGCCGGAGAACTGTGGATTGGAACCGTTGCAGGCCTGAATGTGTGGAACCAGGACAGCAACGATTTCGATCGATATGTCCGGGACCAAGGCGACCGCTATAGCCTGTCACATGACAACGTCTTGTCTGTTTACCAGGACCGGGGTGGGGTGCTTTGGGTCGGCAGCTACGATGGTCTAAGCAAATGGAATCAGTCATCTCGTGCTATGCAGCATTTCAGAAATGACACGCGAGATCCGCAGAGCCTGAGCGAGAATACAGTCACCTCGTTTGCAGAAGATCCGAGCGGCGACATCTGGGTCGCAACCTTTGGCGGCGGCCTGAACCTGCTCGACCGGGACACGGGCAAATTTCACCAAATTCAGCATTCGCCGGATGATGACTCAAGCGTCTCCGGCGATCGCATCATGGCTCTGCATGTGGATAGCGATGGAACACTGTGGGTCGGTACCCGGTCGAGCGGCCTTAACCGCTACGATCGTGAGAGCAACAGCTTTGTTCGCTTTCAGCACGACCCTGCCGATGAAAGCAGTATCAGTGCGAACGGGGTCACCGACATACTCGAAGACAAGAACAATGGTCTCTGGGTCGCGACCTTTGGCGGTGGACTCAACTATTTTAACCGCGACACTCAGACATTCCGGCGTTTCCAAAATGATGCGCACAACCCTCTGACGCTAAGTAACGATCGCGTCCTTGTGCTGTTCGAAGACAGCCAGGGCGGTATCTGGGCAGGCACCTACGGTGGTGGCCTGAATCATCTGGAGCCAACCAGCGGAACCTTTACGCATTACCGAAGCGAGCCGGATTGGCCGGAGTCATTGAGCGGCGATGAAATCTACATGATCCAGGAGGATGTGCGTGGGGACCTCTGGATCGGAGCCAAGGGAGCAGGCCTGAATCGCTGGCGCCGTGAGGATCGTGAGATCGACAACGTGACATTTCAACGATTTGGTGAACTCGACGGTCTCCCCAGCGCTACGATTTACAGCGGCATCCCTGGCGATGACGACGAGCTGTGGCTAAGTACAGCGGATGGATTGTCGCGCTTGAAGACGGCGACTCTCGAGTTCCGAAATTTTGACACCAGCCATGGCCTTCAAGGGGACGAATTTAACCTGGCTGCCGGTTTTCGCAGCACTGATGGCCAACTGTTTTTCGGCGGCCTCAATGGCTTCAATACGTTTCGCCCTGAGCTGATGAATGGCAATCATCACACGCCGCAGGTTGTNATCACCGAGTTTCTCAGTCTCAACNAACCACTCGATCTCGGAGACNCCCGGACAACCGGGCAGCCCGTACGGTTGGACTACGATCAGGANGTCATCGGTTTCGAATTCGCCGCTCTCGATTACGCCGCACCAGCGAAAAGTCGGTTCCTGTATCAACTGCACGGACTCGACGACGACTGGACCGATGCCGGAAGTAGTCGGCAGGTTACTTATTCAAACCTGCCCCACGGTGCGTATACATTCCGGGTCAAAGCTGTGAACAATGATGGCGTCTCGAGCGAGCAGGACGCCACCCTCGCCTTCATCGTTGCGCGTGCCCCCTGGAACACCTGGTGGGCGTACATGATGTACACACTCCTACTTGCCGCACTAGGGATTGTCCTGCTCAGGGCGTATAAGAAACGGACGCAACAGGCGACCAAGCTGAAATTTGTCGACGAGATCAGCACGATCAGGTCGCGCCTGGATGAAGCCCAGCGTATTGCCCGTATCGGCAACTGGGAGCTGGATACCACGAGCAGGGAGTTGTGGTGGTCAGACCAGACCTATCGGTTGTTCCAGATGGACCCCGACTCATCTGAACCGACGTACCAGGCGTTTATTGAGCTTGTTCACGCTGACGATCGAGTCGCCGTTGCCGCAGCCATCGACGGCGCCTTGAGTGACAATAAGCCGTACTCGATTGACTACAGAATCCTTCGCAGGGACGGCACCGAGCGTGTCGTTCACGAGCGAGGAGAAGTGACCGCGAATGAAAGCGGTGAGCCTGTCCGTATGGCCGGCACTATTCACGACATTACCGAACGCAAATCCGCGGAAGACGATATCAGGCATCACGCCGAATTCCAGGCTTTGCTGGCCGGTCAATCCGCTAACCTGCTCCAGTCGCAACCCGACGATATCAATGATCAACTCCGGAGTTGTATTGAAGCCGTGGCAGCGCGATATGAGCTGGACGCCGTCAGTATCTGGTGGCCGGTTTCCGGTGAAAGATCCATGGAAGTCGTTCATCGCTGGGCACGCAACAACAGCCATGCGCATTCAATCAAATACACGGAGGCGTCGCTCCCGTGGATTAGCGAACGGCTGTTAGTCGGCGATCTGGTCGCGGTGAATAACATCGCCGAATTGCCTGCAGAGGCCGATGTAGATAGAAGGGCGCTACAAGAACGCAAGACGAAGTCATTCCTCATCATGCCGCACCTAATGGACGGGTATATTATCGGCACATGTGTGTTCTCCACGGTCCGGCGGCCCCGCAACTGGTCTGATGAGATCGTTGCAGAGCTCAAGCTGATCGCGGAAAACCTCGTAGGTGCTATCGCGCGAACCAATGCGGTCATTCAGATTCGTAGGCTGAAAGACGAACTTCACCAGGAGAACCTCTATCTCCGGGACGAGGTTCGACTCGCGCATGGCTTTGACGAAATCATCGGTGAGGACGCAGGCCTGCGAAAATGCCTGCAACTGGTTGAAAAGGTGGCGCCCACCGACGCGACCGTCATGCTTCTCGGCGAGACAGGAACCGGCAAGGAGCTGTTTGCACGTGCGGTGCGCAAGCTAAGCGATCGCCGTGACGGCCCAATGATCAGCGTGAACTGCGCCGCGCTGGCGGCCAGCCTGATCGAAAGCGAATTATTCGGTCACGAGAAAGGCGCTTTCACGGGCGCAGCGGCGCAGCGGCGCGGTCGCTTCGAGCTGGCCGATGGCGGCACACTGTTCCTGGACGAAGTGGGAGAACTGCCGCTCGAGCTGCAGAGCAAGTTGCTTCGCGTGCTTCAAACGGGCGAGTTCGAGCGCCTCGGCGGCACCACGACACATCGAGCAGATGTGCGGCTGGTGGTCGCGACGAACCGGAACCTGATGAGCGCCATCGAAAGGGGAGAGTTCAGGGCCGACCTCTACTATCGCATCGCCAGCTTTCCGATTCGATTGCCCACCCTGAAGGACAGGACGGGCGATATCCCGCTGTTGGCCGAGCATTTCGCTCACAAGCACTCGAGAAAGCTGGGAAAGAAGATCGATGCGATATCCACCAGCATGTTGGCGAAGATGTCGGCTTATGAATGGCCCGGCAACGTCCGCGAACTCGAGAGCGTCATTGAGCGCGCCATAATCTCGGCTGGGGACAATTCGGTTCTTGAGTTGCACGGACCGCTTGGCCTGAATATGACGACGCAACTACCGACGCAAAGTCTCTCCGTTGATACTGGCGCTGATCTCGCCGAGGTCGAGCGCGCTTACATTACAACGATTCTTGAACAGACCGACTGGAAAATCTCGGGAGCCGATGGCGCCGCGTCGATTCTGGGAATTCCATCCAGCACGCTGCGATCCAAGATGAAACGGCTGGACATCACGCGCGACTCGCGGTGAGCCCTGCCTTCGGAGTTTCCTGATTCAGGTGCGCGAATAGGTGCCTGTCAGGCGGTTCATCCCGATGACGTTCGGCTCGATCTTCGCGAGTAACTCCCACATCGTCAAGCCAGGTTCAAGACCGGGGTCGGAATCAAGCGCGAGCAGGCAGAGGAAATAGTGATGAGTTCCGTGGCCAGGGGGCGGTGCGGGACCACCGTATCCGGGGTTGCCAAAGTCATTGACGCCCTGAATGTAGTCACCGCTGCCTTCAGGTAGCTCAGTGACATCGCCCGGAATGCCATACAGCACCCAATGCACGTAACCATAGGTGCCGGGCTTTACGAGCGGTGCATCAGGATCATGGCAGATCAGGGCAAAAGACTTCGTACCGGCCGGTNCATCAGACCATGACAGGGCCGGTGAAACGTCTTCGGCATCGCCTGTGTGTCTGCCCGGGATCGCTCCGCCATTGGCGAAAGCTGCACTGGTTAACGTCATATCTGACAACGCGAAACCCATGATGACACCTCCTTCTACACAGATGGATTGCTACACATCTATATAGTACTGCCAATCAACCTGGGTGGTGCTTGTGGATAACCGTCACTCAGTTGTCGAACGGCATACCGGACCGTCAGCCTTCCCAGTCCTTCTCAAGTCGTTTCGCAGTGAGCAGAAAGATCGTCGCGGCCATTAAGTAGAAAACGGTGCCTACCAGGATAGCGTAACGCAGGGATTCGTCGCCGAAGCGATCCTGCAGTCCGTCAGAAATGGCACCAATCGCAAGCGTGCCGATACCGATGCCGATCAGGTTGTTAACAAACAGGAATATGGCCGATGCTGTTGCCCGCATGTTGGGGGGCACGAGATGTTGCACTGCTGATATGACCGGTCCCAGCCACGCAAGGCCGAGGGCTGTGGGTACGATCAGCACGAGCACAGACACCAACAAAGTCGGCGACAACACGCCAACCAGGTAAAACGGTACCGTAGCAAGGAACGCGAATGCCGGAATGCGTGCATAAGCGGACCGGTCCGATTCTCCGAAACGATCGGCCAGCGACCCTCCGAGCCAGGTGCCAGCGATACCCCCTACCAGCAAGATGGCGCCGTAGACGAGAGACGCGTCGAGCAGCGTAATCTCGTAACTGCGCACAAAGAACGACGGCAGCCAGAAGAACAGGCCGTAACCCATCATCGAGGAGCAGGACGCGCCCAGGGACAAGCCCCAGAATCCGGGCTTCTGCATCAACACCCTCATGATTTCGCCAAGGCTGGGGGGGCGGGTGTCTGTAGCAGCTACGTCGAATGCTCCCCTGACAGGTTCGCGAACGGTAGCCCGGAAAATGGGTGCCAACACGATGCCCGCGATGCCAACGGCTATGAATGCGAAGCGCCAGTCGATAAGGGTGGCGATGATCCCACCAAACACGATTCCCAACGCACTGCCGATCGGTATTCCGAACGAGTAAACACTGAGTGCCCGCGCTCTCTGGTTCGGCGGAAAGAAGTCAGAAATAAGGGAATACGCCGGCGCGACTCCACCGGCTTCGCCGATGCCAACTCCAACCCGCGCCAGGAACAGCTGCCAGAAATTCTGCGCCATGCCGCACACCGCAGTCATGCCGCTCCATACAACCAGTGCTCCGGTCATGATCCAGGTACGGCTCATTCGGTCCGCCGCCATCGCGATCGGGATGGCCAGCGTCGTGTAGAGCAACGCGAATGCCAGGCCACCCATCAGACCCAGCTGCGTATCGGTCAGCCCGAGGTCTTCCTTGATGGGTATGGCGAGGATGCCGACGATCTGCCGGTCGATGAAATTGAATGTGTAGACAAGGACAAGGATGAACAGTACGTACGCACGGTACGCCTTCGAGGGCTTCGGAGTCTCCATGTCCACGAGCTTACAGACCAGATGGCTACGCGGCGAACCATGAGTTCACCGCGCAGCGCTATTGATCCTAGAACCGGTACTCCACGGTGCCCGTAATCGTGCGCGGGTTGCCGTAGAACCCTGTGACAGAGCCTTCAAGTCCCAAGGTCGGGGCCGGGAAGTAGTAACCGGCGACCTTGTACTCCTCGTCGGCCAGGTTCTTGCCGTGCAGCCCGGCGCGCCAATGGCCGTCGTCGTCTTCCCAGACCAGGCTCAGGTCCCACAGATTGAACGCGGACTGGTCAAGTTCTGCTGTCGGGGTCTCGAACTGCGACGCAGCCGCTCGATGTGATCCGGATCCGATGACGAAGAATGTGCCACCCTTGCCAAACAGGTCCATGTCCGCCTGGTAAGTCAGCGTCGCGCTGGCCGTCAGGTCCGGCGTGTTCTGGAAGACGCGCTGATCGGCCACATTGGTGTTTGTTGCGTCGATGAATTCGTTGAATTCCGCATCCAGGGTACCAATGGCCCACGACAGGGTGAATGTATCGCTCAGCAGCGCAGTGCCTTCGAACTCGACACCCGTCATATCGGCATCGCCAGCGTTCGACGTGATACCAATGAACGTATCGTTGGTGCCATCACCATCCGAGTCGAAACCGAAGGAACCGGGAATTTGCACGTCAGTGTAGTCAGCCGTGAAAAAGGCGATGCTGGTGTTGACGCGACCGCCAAGCCAGGTGGACTTCAGGCCAATCTCAATGGTGTCCACGAATTCAGGATCGAATGACATGAAGTCAAAGACTTCCGTGGCAGAGACGCTGCCATCGCCATTCACATCCGGTGCCGCGCTCGTCTGGCCGCGCGGATCAAAGCCACCACCCTTGAAGCCTTCGCTGTAGGTCAGGTACAGGTTCTGGTCGTCGTTCGGGCGCCAGTTCACAGACACTCGTGGTGTGAATTCCTTGAATTCCCGTTGACCCATGAAATCGGAAGTCACGACGAGCAGAGTACCGGTGCCACCCAGTGCCGGCGATGCGCCGCCCAGGTAGGTGGTCCTGAGTACCTGCGAGGTCCTTTCATCCACCGTGTATCGCCCGCCCACTGAGAGGGCAACGGTATCGGAGACATCGAAACTGAAGTCGGCGTACGCCGCCCAGCTCTTGGTATCAACGTCGCCCAAGGTGTTCGCGTTCAAGCCCGGCAGGCCGAGCAGTGCACCCAGTGGCTCGAGAATGACGTCGAATGTATTGAATGCATTGGCATCAAGCCAATAGATTCCTGCGACGCCGCTCAGTCGATCCGACTCGTAGATAAGCTGCAGTTCATCCGAGAACTGCTCGTTCTCGTAAATAGCCGGAACGTCGAGGTCGGCTACCGGCAGGCTGTCGAAGTCGATCGGTGTCGTGGATTCGTCCTGCCTGGATGACAGGATATTGCGCAGCGTCAGGGTATCGCTCAACTCCCAGTCTGCGATCAGCGCGAAGCCACTTGCCTCGACTTCCTGGGCCGGGCCGTTCAAACCAGCACGAGTGTCGAACACGTCTGGAAGTATCGGTGCGCCGGACAGCGCGCCCACCGTCAGGCGGTGGCCTTGCTTGGGTTCCGAATCATCCTTGATGAAGTCTCCATTGAGACGCAGGTTGAAGCTATCGCTTACGTCCCATTCCAGGGACACGCGACCGGCCAATACATCCTTGTTGTAGTTTTCCACACCCGGAATATTCAGGTTGTCGCCGAATCCGTCGCGTGTGAGACGCGCCAGGGAACCACCGATCCTGAAGGTGTCCGACAACGGTGCTGAGCCCGTCAGCACCAGGTCCATCTGGTTTTCGGTTCCGTAGGAAGCCTTAACCTTGAACTCACTCTCGTCGCTCAGGTCCTTCGTCACGTATTTGATCGCACCGCCGATCGTGTTGCGACCGTACANCGTACCCTGCGGCCCACGCAGTACCTCGATCCTNTCGACATCATAGATATCGAGTACCGCCGCCTGTGGGCGATTCAGATAAACGTCATCCACATACAGGCCGACGCCGGCTTCGAAACCAGCTACCGGGTCCTGTTGGCCGACACCACGAATGAATGCGGTGATCGTCGTATTCGTTCCCCTGGACACTTCCAGCGTCGCGTTAGGCGTACTCTGCCCGACAGCGATGAGGTTCTCAGCGCCGGTGCGCTCGAGCTGCTCGCCCGTGAACGCGGTGATTGAGAGCGGCACATCCTGCAGCGACTCGTCGCGACGACGCGCTGTCACGACCAGTTCCTCGATCACCCCATCGGATGCATTCGCGGATTCACTCTGCTGGGCTGCTACGGGTGCGGCAAACGTGGCGGCCATAGTCGCCCCGAGTACCATGAATAGTTTAGTTGTCGAACTGGACACTTTGATCTTCTCCCCAATGATTCAATTGCTTTCGAGCAACGGGTGCTTGCAGTCAAAAGTATGCTTGTTTATGAAACATGAATCAAGTTTCAAGTTATAGTATTATCATTCGCATTAAGGGGAGGCGACTCATGCAGCATTTATTGAATGGCAGGATTGCACGCATCCTGGCCTTGGGCTCATTGACGATTGGCTCGTTGGCGATGGGGCTCAACGCCTGTGCCGACGAAGACACCTCGGGCCGGGTCACCGTATCCGGGATATCCTCGGGCGCCTACGCGGCCGTTCAGTCACATGTGGCCCTCTCGAACACGATTTCCGGTGCCGCGGCGATCGCCGGTGGCCCCTATCATTGTGCCGAAGGGAACATCATGCAGGCGCTGGGTGGTTGCATCAGTGGCGCCGATCTCGATGTTTCGTCGTTAATCGAGGCCACACAGGTCGCGGCGAGCGCAGGCACCATCGACCAGGTGGCCGCATTGGCCGATGACCGCGTCTGGCTTTTCCACGGCCAGGCAGACCCAATCGTTGACTCGGCTGTGACGGCAGCATTGGCCGCTTTCTATGCGGAGTTCGTGCCAGAAGAGGCCATTGCGCTGGTCGACGGCGTCGCCGTGACTCACGGCTGGCCAACGCTTGACCAGGGCGTTGCCTGTGATCAGATGGGTGGCGATTACATCAACGCCTGTGACTACGACGCCGCCGGCGAAATACTTCAACATCTGTACGGCCCACTAGATGCCCCGGGTGCCGCCCGTGAAGGAGGCCTTCAATTGCTGGACCAGGCATCGGTAGTTCCGGAAGGTGGCAGTTTTTCGGAATCCGGCTTCGCTTATGTGCCAGAGGACTGCTCCGATGACGCCGGCGAATGCCGTCTCCACCTTGCCTTTCACGGCTGCCGCCAGGGCAGCGAGTTTGTCGAAGACCGTTTTGCAAAGATGGCCGGTCTCAATGAATGGGCCGAGAGCAACCGCATCATTGTGCTCTATCCGCAAGTAAACAAGTCGATGGTCAACCCGCAGGGTTGTTGGGACTGGTGGGGATACACC
>JGI24723J26617_10001075_pt1 | contig 25005 bp, 18 predicted proteins | sample Cruoilmetagenom6_FD_26617 | JGI IMG/M metagenome (IMG submission 26617)
TTCAACCAGCTCTTCATGTCTACCTCCTTATGGATAATTGCCTTTACCTCTGCAATGGCAACGCGTTGTTGTTCCATGGTATCCCTATGACGTATGGTAACCGTTTTATCTTCCAATGACTGGTGATCCACGGTAATGCAAAATGGCGTACCGTTGGCATCCTGTCTNCTATAACGACGGCCTACGGCATCCTTTTCATCATAAACCACATTAAAATCCCATTTAAGGTCATCTATGATTTCCTGGGCCAATTCCGGTAAACCATCCTTTTTTACCAAGGGCAGTACTGCCGCCTTCATAGGTGCCAAAACAGCCGGTAATTTAAGTACGGTCCTAGTAGTGTTGTTCTCCAATTCCTCTTCTACCAGGGAATTCGAAAAAACGGCCAAGAACATACGATCCAGACCTATGGAAGTTTCAACCACGTAGGGAACATAACTTTCATTCAGTTCAGGATCAAAATATTGTAATTTTTTACCCGAGTATTTTTCGTGGCTACCCAGATCAAAATCGGTTCTGGAATGTATCCCTTCCAATTCCTTAAATCCAAAAGGAAATTTAAATTCTATATCGGCAGCGGCATCTGCGTAATGCGCCAATTTTTCGTGATCGTGAAATCTGTAGTTCTCAGCGCCCATACCCAATGACAAATGCCAGGCCATCCTTTTTTCCTTCCAGGTCTCGTACCATTCCTTTTGGGATCCGGGACGAATAAAAAATTGCATTTCCATTTGTTCAAACTCCCTTTGGCGAAAGATAAACTGCCTTGCAACGATTTCGTTCCTAAAGGCCTTGCCCACTTGGGCTATCCCGAAAGGAATCTTCATTCTTCCGGTTTTTTGTACGTTCAGGAAGTTTACAAAAATACCCTGTGCAGTTTCGGGCCTAAGATAGAGATCCATGGCGCTATCGGCAGAGGCTCCCAGTTTGGTACCGAACATTAGATTAAACTGCTTTACGTCTGTCCAATTCCTTGACCCGGACAAAGGACAGGCAATTTCAAGTTCCTCAATTAAATTTTTTACATCTACCAAATCCTCGTTCTCCAAGGATTTGCCCAATCGCTTNAAAATGGTCGTTATCTGTTCTTGGTAACCCACCACTCTTGGATTGGTTTCCAAAAATTGCTTTTTATCGAAAGCCTCTCCAAAACGTTTTTCTGCCTTGGCTACTTCCTTGTTTATTTTAGCTTCAATTTTAGCGGTATAATCCTCTACCAAAACATCGGCACGATATCTTTTTTTGGAATCTTTGTTATCTATCAATGGATCGTTAAAAGCATCTACGTGTCCGGATGCCTTCCAAACGGTTGGGTGCATAAATATTGCGGAATCCAGTCCAACAATATTATCGTTCATCTGAACCATGGCCTTCCACCAATATTCACGGATATTCTTTTTTAACTCGGCCCCATTTTGGGCATAGTCGTATACCGCACTTAGTCCGTCGTAAATTTCGCTGGATTGGAAAACATATCCATACTCTTTTGCATGCGAAATTACTTTTTTAAAATCGTCTTCTTGTTTCACCATTTGGCAAAAATATAATATTAGTGGAAAATGAAGAGATTTATTTCAATTGAAATTCTGAAGTCGCCAATAATTTTTCATTCTCGAAAACATTTAGGGTATAGATTCCCTCCTCCAAAGAACCTTCAGGTACCGAAATAGCATCACAAACACTAAATTCCTGTCCCATAAAGACTAGTTCTACGCGTTTGCTGTAAACATTGCCATTTACAGAAATGGTACTGGCATTATCCTCTATAACTCCCATATTTGGGCCTAGGAATTGCAGGTAGATAACACGCTCCTCATTTTTGGAATTGGGATTTCCCATTACGGTAACACATCCCCTTAATTTGGATATGATATTCGCCTTATTGGTTTTAATGTGTTTGCCGCTTCTAAACCTAAAACCACTACCCTCGGAATTTTCCAATTTTAGATAGCTTTTGGTCTTGAGCTCCTGACTAAGTTCCCTGTTCTTTCTTCTAAGCAAAGCTTCGGCCTCCGCCAACGAACTGCTCTTTCCCCTTAGTTCCTCGATAATCTTCTTGGTTTCCTCATATTTGTCCCCAAGGAGCATATTGTTATACTTAAGGAAATTGTTCTTAAGTTTAAGGCTATCATTTTTGGCCTCGAGCTTTCTAAGTTCGGTTTTGTATTCCTTTAATTTTTCGACCGTAAAATTCAAGCGTCCCACGGAATCCAACAACTGTTGCACCCTATATTTTGAATCCTGTAATTCTATTTCATTTACCTCATTAAGTGCAGAAAGCCTATCTACATCAGATTTCATCAATGTAAGGTCCTTAACAAGCAATTCTTTCTCTTGCTCCAAAAAATTTATGCGACTTTTGGATTGGGCGTAACTATAATAAAAGGCAATAAGTATGCCTAGTATAATAGCTGCCAGAGCGGCAAGTATTATCTTATAATTAAATTTATTATCTTCAGTATCCATCTAAAAGCATGCGTATTAAGTAGGTTAATAGTAATCAAGATTTGTGTATTCCAAGATTTCAAATATACTAAACGATATCAACACGGTCCTTGTACCTAGGCTATGTTTTGGATGTAATGCCCTATTATATAGAGGAGAAGAACATATATGTACCGTTTGTCGAAATCAATTACCACTCACCGAGTATACTTTTAACGCTCTAAACCCTGTTGACCGTATATTTTTTGGAAGAATTAACATTATAAAGGCAAGTTCTTTTCTATTTTTTACTGAAAAGGGAATAGTAAAAAGTATAATTCACTACCTAAAATACAAAAACCAGGAACAAATAGGTGCATTTTTAGGGAATTGGTATGGCCATATCTTAAAGGAAAACAATTTTCTTAACAACATTGATTACGTGGTGCCCGTTCCCCTTCACCGAAAAAAACTAAAAAAAAGAGGCTATAACCAAGTATCCCTTTTTGCCAAATCAATAGCGGAACACATTGGTGCCCAATATCTAGAAGGTGTCCTTATTAAAACCGCCAATACAAAGACCCAAACCAAAAAATCCAGAATATTAAGGTGGCAGCATAAACAGGCCCTTTATGTTTTAANGGAACAAGAAATATTAAAAAATAAAAATGTGCTCTTATTGGACGATGTCATTACTACAGGGGCTACCATGGAGGCCTGTGCTACGGCCTTGTCCGCAGCAAAGGGAATCAATTTATATGTTGCGTCTATGGCCATNGTACCTTAATTTTACAATTCTACAAATTAGTTGTTTCTTTGTTGAACATTTTCANAACTGCTATGATCCAACGCATTTTAGGGTTTTTATTTCTCCTTTTAACCNTATCGGCCCTTGTACAGTGCGCACGTAGAGGTGCGCCCAGTGGAGGCGATAAGGATGTTACACCACCGAAATTGGTAAAGGCAGAGCCCGAAAACATGTCCATAAACTTTAATACCAATAAGATCCGATTGTATTTTGACGAATACGTAAAGCTTAAGGATATTGAAAAACAACTTATTGTTTCCCCCCCTTTAAAGTATACTCCCTTAATATCCCCACAGGGTTCGGCCAACAAATATGTAGAGATAATCCTAAAGGATACGCTAAAAGAAAATACTACCTATACTTTTAATTTCGGCCAAAGTATCATAGACAATAACGAGGGCAACCCCTTTAGCTATTTTACCTATGTGTTTTCTACTGGAGACTATATAGATTCCCTAAAGGTCTCCGGCGTGGTCAAGGATGCATTCAATAAAAATGCAGACACTTTTATTAGTATTATGCTTTATGAGATCGATAGTACCTATACCGATTCTACCATCTATCGGCAACCGCCAAATTACATAACCAATACGCTGGATAGCACCCCCATTTTTCATTTAAAAAATCTAAAGGAGGGACAATATGCCATGTTCGGGCTAAAAGATGAGGCCAAAAACAATATCTTCAATCAAAAGGTAGATAAAATTGCTTTTATAAAGGACACCATTACCCTGCCGACGGATTCCGTTTATTTATTGACCATGTTTAAGGAACTACCGGACTATAGTATTTCCGTTCCCAATTTTGCCGCGAAAAACAAGATTATTTTCGGGTATCAGGGCAATGCCAAGGAGATTTCAATTAGTACCCTGAGCAACATTCCCGATACGGTTAAGACCAAGATTACCAAAGAGCGGGAAAAGGATACCCTAAACTTCTGGTTTACCCCTTTTAATGCGGATTCACTGGTTTTTACAGTGGCCAACGAGAAAGAAAGGCTAATAGATACCTTTACCGTTAAAACAAAGAAAGTTGGCGTGGACACCCTTATTGTACAGCCAAACCAAAGAGGGTCCCTAGATTTTGGAAACCCCTTTTATATTGGTACCAATACTCCCATATCGCGTATGGACAGTTCAAAGATCCGGATGGAACGCAAGGATTCAACCCTGGTAAACTTCATCACCTCATTGGATACCATAGGCAATAAAATTGATTTTGATTTTGAAGTAGAACCCAACGAGAGTTATACTTTGGATCTACTGCCAGGGGCGATAGTAGACTTTTTTGATACCGAAAATGATACCATATCCATAAAGCTAACTACCAAAAGTTATGCAGATTTTGGAAATTTAAGACTTACTTTGGATGGTACGGTTACCTACCCATTGATCGTGCAATTGACAGACGAAAAAGGGGTTACCGTAAAGGAATTGTTCGCCAATGAACAGCAGGTCTTTGAATTCACCCATATTAAGCCGGCCAAATACCTGATTCGGATCATTTTCGATAGTAACGGNAATCAAAAATGGGATACTGGAAATTACCTTCAAAGAATTCAACCGGAAAAAGTAACCTACTACCCTAAGGTATTGGAAGTAAGGGCCAATTGGGAATTGGAACAAACTTTTACCCTTTCAGATTAAAATGGTCCCGATCTTCCAAAAACCTTAATTTTTCCCTAGCGTCGGAAATACTTTTTTTATACAAGGTGGCATATAGAACCTGTTCCTCTTTGGAAAACACTATTGGTTGGCCAAAGACATCGTTTACGGTGGAATGGCCGGGATAATTATGTCCGGTATTATCCGTTCCTGTCCTATTTACGCCTATTACATAAGCCATATTTTCAATGGCACGCGCCTTTAAAAGGGCATCCCAGGCATTAATTCTTGGTCTAGGCCAATTGGCAACATAAATTAACACATCATAGTTCTCCGTATTCCTGGCCCAAACAGGAAAACGTAGATCATAACAAATAAGCGGACAGATCCTAAAACCCTTAAAATTGATCAAGATCCTTTTTTCCCCTCTGTTATATATCTTATCCTCACCGGCCAACGTGAAGGTATGTCGCTTGTCATAAAAACTCGATTTTCCATCGGGTTCCACAAACCAAAGTCGGTTATAATAATGCCCTTCTGCAAAATAGACCATACTGCCTGTTAAGGCCACCTTTTTTCTCTTGGCCTCCATTTGCATCCATTTAACCGTCTCACCCCCTTCCTCCTTGGCAATATTCCAAGGAGTCATGGTAAAACCCGTGGTAAACATTTCGGGAAGTATCACTAGGTCTACCTCTTCACTTACGGCATTGAGTTTCTTGGAAAAGTGTTCCCTGTTCTTTTCCGGATTTTCCCAAGCTAGGGGGGATTGTATAATTGCTACTTTGAGTTCCATTTCCATATGCTATTGCTCCAATCAAAATATACTAACGGATAATTCTAGAGGGTCTGTTTGTAAAAATGCTTGATTCTTTTGACAAGAATGACCTTGCCCACAAATCCATGAATTCATTTTAGGCATTTTCCAGCAGTGCTATAAGTGATGGCGTACCCTGTTCTTTTGCATGATCCAGAGCCGAAAGGCCGCGTATATCTTTGATCGAGGTATCGGCGCCTTTGGCCAAAAGCATTTTCACGATCTCTTCCCTATTGAATGTTGCGGCATAAATAAGGCAGGTTGCCCCCATAGTATTTCGTTCGTTTACACTGGCCCCATTATCTAGCAACTTTTTGGCCACATCCGAATACCCTTTAAAGCAGACACCCATTAGGGCTGTATTGCCAGTGGCATCTTTGGCGTCAATTTTGGCTCCATTTTGCAACAAAAGATCGGTAATTTCCTCTTGGTCGTAATAGGTAGAAAGAATAAGGGGAGTAGATCCGCGTTGGTCCTTGCTGTCCAACAACAGGGGGTTTTTCTTCAACATGGCCCTTACCTCATCAAAGTTCCCATTCCTAATTTCGTTAAAGAAAAACTCGTTCATAATTATATGCCATTAGTTAAATGTATAAAAAAACATTCACTTTAGTAAACTGAATATATAGATTAAAAAATTTATTCCCATTGACCCAAAAAAATACGGGTCATGCGCTAAAAAATTCCCTGACCTATAGTTGTATCTCCATAATGGTTCAAGGTCATTCATTCTAAAAATCAAATATGTCCTTAATGAAAGTGCCGCCTCGTTTAAAATGGTGTTTCATGGAATAATTACCCTTTAAAATGTCTAAAATCCAACATCTTTTGGTAATTTAATTGCCCTTCACAATTTATAGCCATATTCCTACGTTTATATAATTACTTGTCTAATTCCCCTAAAACCCTGTATGATTTTGGATACCTTAACACGAACGATAACAATAGAAGAAGCCCCTATTGCCATTGCAACCTTGGATACCAATCTTTGTTTTATAAATTGTTCCAACTCTTGGCAACAAGAATTTGTAAGCCAGGATAAGGAAATCTTTGGAAAATCCTTTTTTGAGATAGTTCCCAATACTCCTCCGGCATTTCGAAAAGTCCTCGAAAATAGTTTTTCCATTGAGGATAGTATTGTTGAAGAACAAAAACATATTATGCCAGATGGCAGCAACCATTGGTATCAATGGAGCATTAAACCTTGGAAAGATTTGGACGGCACCATAGGTGGCCTTATAATAACCAGCACCAACATTACCAAAGTGAAGCGCGCTAAAGATCTTTTGATTGCGGCTGAAAATGTAGCTAAAATGGGAGGCTGGGATATGGATATAATAACCAACACCATTCATTGGTCCAGAATTACAAAGGANATACATGAAGTGCCTATGGATTATGTTCCTCGTCTGGAGACAGGAATAAATTTCTATAAGGAAGGGGAACATANGGAAAAAATTGTCAAATTGATCCAAAAGGCCATAACCAAAGGAGAAGAATGGGATACCGAATTACAGATCGTTACGGCCAAAGGCAAAGAGAAGTGGGTACGGGCCAAGGGAATGCCCGAGTTGGTCAATGGAAAATGTGTTAGGCTATACGGAATATTTCAAGATATAGACAAAAAGAAAAAGGCCGAAATCAAAAATGCCCAAATTAAGGAAAGGCTCGATTTGGCTACGGAAGTAGCCAATATAGGAATTTGGGAATACAATGTACTGGAAGATGAGCTTGAGTGGAACGACGAAATGTTTCCTTTATTTGGAGTAAAACCTAAAGACTTTAAAGGCACTTTCGAATCTTGGAAAGCTACCGTACATCCGGATGACCTAGAGCGATGCCTAAAGGAATTTGACATGGCATTGGCCGGAATTCAAGATTTTAAGACCGAGTTTCGAATTATTCATCCAGACGGCACTATAAAACACATTAAGGCCAATGCCGGAATTTTTAAGGACAATGAGGGAAAAATAATTAAAATGGTCGGGACCAATTGGGACATCACAAAATTAGTGAACACCCAATTAAAATTAAATAAGAACGAAGAATCCTTTAAGGGATCCTTTAAATCTTCGGCTGTTGGTATGGCGTTGGTTGCAACCGATGGCTCGTGGTTGGACGTAAATGACAACCTTTGTCTTAGCCTGGGGTATTCAAGAAAAGAACTATTACAGCTTTCCTTTCAAGATATTACACATCCTGAAGATCTTGATAAGGACTTAAGCCAATTACAAGCACTATTGGAAGGGAACAGCAATAGTTACCAGTTGGAAAAAAGATACTTCCACAAAAAGGGACAGATCGTATATGTTGTGCTCACTGTTACAGCCGTTAAGGATATAGAAGGCAATATTTCGCATTTTATTTCCCAAGTGTTGGATATTACCGCTAAAATAGAAGCCCAAAAGAAATCTGAGGAGTTTTTGGAATTAACTAAAAGTCAGAATAATAGCTTATTAAATTTTGCCCATATTGTTTCCCACAATCTCCGCTCACATTCTTCCAATCTTTCCATGTTATCCAATTATTTACAAGAGGAACAGGGGGAAAGCGAAAAAAAGGAAATTGAAACAATGATAATGCATGCATCCGAAAGTTTAAACGAAACGGTTATGCATCTAAACGAAGTTGTTCAGATCACTACTGATGCCAAAAGCCAATTACAGGATGTTAATTTAAATAAAATAGTTAAAAACGTAGAAAAAAATATTAGTGCCCTCCTACAACAAAAAAATGTAGAATGCCATATTTCCATAGACCAATCCATNAAGGTCAAAGGTATACACGCCTATCTNGATAGTGTTCTTCTAAATCTTTTCACCAACAGTATTAAATACAGTAGTCCCAATAGAATTCCAAAGATTACCATACAGGCCACCAAAACAGAAAATAACATCGTTTTGAATTTCAGGGATAATGGCTTGGGAATCAATCTTGAGCGACATGGCAAAAAGCTCTTTGGAATGTACAAAACATTTCACGATCATGAGGATTCCAAGGGCATAGGGCTTTTTATTACCAAAAACCAAATAGAGGCCATGAATGGAAAAATTGAAGTGGAGAGTGCCGTTGACCAGGGAACACTTTTTAAAATCACCTTGGTCGCTGCATAAAATTAAAGAACCATGGAAAAAATTGAAAGTAGTTGTATCATAGATGACGACCCCATTGCCATATATGGAATTAAAAAATCGATGAAGGAAATCGATTTCTGTAATACCATATTGGTCTATCAAAACGGACAGGATGCTATAGATGGATTGAACAATATGGTTACTGAGTGCATAGCACTTCCCTCCATTATTTTATTGGACCTGAATATGCCCATTATGGATGGATGGGAGTTTCTGGACGATTTTATTAAAATGCCAAATAGCAGTACCAAGGAGGTAACCATTTATATCATCAGTTCCTCCATAGATCCACGAGACGTAATTAAGGCAAAAGATTATAGTTTGGTAAGCAATTACATTTTAAAACCCATCAAATCGGCAGATCTTCTTAAATTAATAACCAATAGGAGCAACGCTTAAAATTACCGAATACCAGGATCAAAATCGTCCGGAGCATTTTGAGGTTCATTAATGGTACCCCCTTCTCCGGAATCATTGTAAATGGTCCATTCACTGGGCGTAAAATGTGGATTTGCTTCAGAGACGTTTTCATTCCTTAAGGCCCTGCCATCCTCAAATTCATGGTTGGTACCGGAGCCATCCTCTCCAATGACCCCAAAACTATCTATAACGGTCCCAAAAGGATCTACCAATTCCAAATTATCATCCCCGTTGGAATCTGCAGGACTATTGGTGGAAACGCTGTGGTTGGGCGGAAAGCCATATACCGCTTCAAACTCCAAAGCATTCGGGGAAATAACAAAGGTAGTATTGCCCTCAATGACATATCCGGACAAGTCAATGGTAGAACCAACTTCAGTATTGCCATTAGTGTACCTTCTTAAAGTCCATCCCTTTAAATTCAACTGTTCCGAATCTGAATTATAAAGCTCTACAAACCTAGCGCCTGCATTGTTATCCGGATCCGCCAACTCCGAAATAAAAACTTTCGTGGAGGTAAATTCATCCACCAAATCCTCACAACGTATATTCGTAAAAGCAATATCCGTGGTATCCCTTATTACCAACTGATAAGTCTTATTGTCCTTTACCAATACCCCGGTTATGGATCCATTGCCTTCCGGCAAAAAACTAGCCTGAAAATCGGAATACCCACTGTTCAACAGTTCTAGTTCCAAATCCTCACAATTGGTCAAAGTCCTTATGGTTTCTTTCTCTTTTTCGGCAAAGGTTTGTCCCAATTCGTCCAGTAAAATTTCCATATTGCTAAATTGAACCAAGGTGCTTAACATGGAATCGTCCAACTCATTAATACCAACCGATTTGGGCTGGAGTATTCCCAATGGATCACAGGCCTTATATAAATGCTGCGGAACTATCGCAGCAGGCAAACGCCCCACAGAGAGGTTTCCGAAAGCACTAAAAACACCGCCAAGTACAATTGCTCCCTTACTCTTACCCAAATAGAGCCCCTTAGCTCTTATAAAGATTTTTGTTCCCACTTCATAAAACAAATGTGAATCCCTGAGGTCAATTTCCAATTGAAGACCCTGGGTAGGATTGGCAAGATTATCCTGTATGTGCAGGGTGCCAAAAAAATTGCCCGCTATATCGGATGATACTACATACCCCTCTAAAACGTAATCTTCCTGAATCTGTATCAATTCATCAACATAAAGTGCTTTTAACTCCCCTATGGTAAAATTGGCCGAAAGATCCGATTCACAAATGGCATTGGGAGTTTCAAAATTATTGTCATTAGCACATGCTATTACAAGGTATAGACCCAGAAGCGTGGTAATGCATCCAAAATTGTTGATCCTGAAATTCATTGTTCCATTATTTCTCTCCAATCCGTTTACAAATGGGAATATTAAAAACCAATAGCAAAATTTATAAAATAGGTTCGTCCATAGCCATACCAATATTTCGGGGCAAAAGAGGGGTTACCACTTAAATTGTCCTGATGCAACTGACCAAAATTACCGTTCCTACTTTGTTCGTATCCACCCGTTCTAAAAACTGAATCAAAAACATTGTTAATACTCGCAAAAACGCTTATATACTTACCCTTTTTCAACCATGATTTGCCCCCCACAATATTCAGTAAATAAAAGTTGTCCAATTTATTTTGGGACAGTAAGCGTGCTACATTTTCATCGGTAGCATTGGGAAATGCCATCCCTGTATCGGGATCCAAACAAAAGCTCTGTGTCCTTGTTATAGTAGAAATACCGGAGTAATTGTTCCCTAAATAATTGGCAGTAGCCCCTACCCACCAATATTTGGGGTCTCTGTATTCCATCCCCAAGGCAAATGCTTTTTGAGGTCCTTGGGACAATTTGTAATCCTTCAACTTTGCAGCCCCTAATTCTATATTGCCTTCTGGACTTAAAATATCTTCCTCTGCTCCGGCCGTATCAAAATTTATGGTTACATATGGATCACTGGCATACAAAAATTTGCCCAAGGCCGCCACCAAGGATATTTTCACAGCCGATGAAAGTTGATACTCCAACCCTAATTCCGTTCCCAAATGAAGCTTGTCCAAATCCGTAAGTACTTCCTGCACAAAATCGCTGCCCACCCCTGCATCCACAAAGAAAAAATTGATATCGGTAGTATTCTGAAATCGCGTATAATAGCCAGACAAGCGTCCGGTTACATTTGGTAGTCTAAGATAATAATTAAGGTCTGTGGATGTTATTATTTCACTTTGAAGATTATTTACCACCTGATTATTCTCCCTTGGGTTAATAAAAACATTTTGATAAACCGGTGGCTTGGTCAAAAAAGCCCCATTTAAGGCAACCCAATGCCTCCCATTAAATTTATAGGTTAAACCCGCTTTGGCTCCAAAATTGGAAAACCCAACTTTTTCGCCCTTACCAAAGGAAGAATTCGCAAATCGTTCGTTCCTAAACTTACCGTCCCTTTGATAATTGGTAGAGACATAATTTGCGGCCAAGAACCCGTCCCATTTCGGATATCTTATACCGATTTGGGCAAAGGCATCATAGACTTCAGCCTTAATATTGTAATAATAGTTGAATAGATTGGATGTTGTCTTATTGATATTTCCGACCAAATCATTTTTTGTATTGGAAAACGGGTCTATATCCTCGCGATAATCCGCTCCCAACAAATCGCTGATTTCTGCATAGTTGTCCGAGTCCAAATTGGAATAATGTCCTCCAAAATCAATTTTGAAGTGGTCGTTTAGAGCGTAATTACCAATGGTAGTTACAGTAAATTGTTGATTTTCATTGATATCCTCGTAGGAAATATAGGCGGCTTTTCCTTGGACAGACAAACTGGAATTTGCCCCGTATAGTTGGTCCCAATTTAACTGTGGATTTTTCAAGAATCCGTCCTTGGCCATATTGGCAGCTATAAAATTGGCTCCTATAGGACTATTGATATAATAACTAGGCAAATATCTATAATAAGTTTTATCCGGATTGGGGGCATTATAGTATCCTATCCTTCCTTTGGAAATTGTTCCAAATTGATAGGAAATTCCNGTGTTTAGATAGAACCTTTTAGAACTGAAATAGTGGTTGAACATAAATATAGGCTCCACAATTTTTCTTTCCCTCGAGTTTCTAATTTCACCATTTTGGGTACCCCAATAAGGGTTGTATTTGTTCCCGGCCAACTGAAAAACTTCCTCGGTGATCGCTGAAGAACTTCCTCGGCGATTGGAGGCCCATATGCTCGTTAGATTTACACTATTTCTGTCATCCAATTTAAATTCAAAAGCACCAAAAAAAGAATTGGCATCGTACAAGGTTCCATCTATATAACCCTCTTTGGCCCACCTTCTGGATGCGGAGATACTATAACTTATACCTTTCTGTGGCAGATCCGAGGTATAGGTTGCCATAAATCGGCCTGTATAAGTTCTATTGGATGCCGAGGTAGATAAACGCAATCCTTTCCTTAAAGAAGATGGCCTAGTACTAATATTGGTAACTCCCAAAACACCACCAAAGGAGTAATCCGATGCCTGTAACCCATGGGTAAATTCCTGATTTCGTGTTACATCGTTAAGGCCTCCCCAGTTATTCCATTGAGGGCGTCCGTCCATCAATTTGTTCATTGGAATTCCATTTAGAAGTATAATGCCATTTTCCGATCCATAGCCCCTTACACGAAAAAATGCCTGGCCAAAATCGAATGCCGCCCTATTTAAAAAAATATCCTTGGTGGCCTGTAGCATGCCCACGCTCATTGAAATGCTCCCATCTTCCAACAAATCGGAATCCGTTAAAGTAATTAAATTGTCTGTTTTATCCTGAACAATATCCCGGTCCAAAAAAATAATTCCCAAATCCAGATCTCCATCCCCTATGGAAATAGGGATTCTTTTAGACAGATAATCTTGGGCGGAAATAGATAGAATAAAATCTCCAGGTTTTTTTAGGGAAAGCACAAATTTTCCATTCACGGGATCAGATTCCACAAACACAGACCCCGAAATTTCAATTTTGGCAAATTCAATGGGATCACGGGTTGCTATATCCTTAACAAAACCCTTAACATAGTAGATTTCCTGTGCATAACTCCAGATGCTATGCAGTATGAAATAGGATATTGCTAAACCAATTCTCATTGATGAAGATGGAATACTTTAACAAAACGACCATTAATATATAAAATTTGACAGATTATTCTTAATTTATTCCAGGAAAATTAATATAAATACTGCATTAGTTAAATCAATCATATAATCTATGGGTATTGGCTTCACATTTTTTATACTCCTATTTATCCTGAACATTACCATGGCACAGGAAAGTAAAACATACCAAATAAGGACCGTGGCCTTTTACAATTTGGAAAACTTATTTGATACCTTCAACGACTCCCTAACTTATGATGACGACCGCACACCAACTGGAAAAGACAACTGGACCTTAGAGCGATATAACCAAAAAATACACAATTTGTCCAAAGTCTTGTCGGAAATAGGAAGTCCCGACGCCCCATCCTCCCCAGATATTATTGGGCTGTGCGAATTGGAAAATAGACAGGTAGTTGAAGATCTGACCAACCATCCCCACCTTAGAGATAAAGGCTATGGAATAGTACATTTTGACTCCCCTGATGAGCGAGGTATCGATGTGGCCCTTTTATATAAAAAAACTGCTTTCCTGCCCACTTCATTTATCAGTCGTCGACTTTTGCTCAGTAATGAAGAAGATTATAGGGATTACACTAGAGATCAACTGGTTGTAAGCGGTCTTTTGGATGGGGAGGAGATGCACTTCATCGTAAACCACTGGCCTTCCAGAAGCGGAGGGGAAGTCAGGAGCAAACCCTATAGACTAGAGGCGGCCCGACTCAACAAGCGAATTATAGATTCCATTTCAAAGTTGGGCCCAGAGGTCAAAATCATCAGTATGGGCGATTTTAATGACGATCCAATAGACGATAGTTTAAAAAAAATATTGAAGACCAGGGGAAAGCTATTCAATTTGGAGAATAGCGATCTTTATAATCCTATGGAACAACTTTATAAAAAAGGAATCGGCTCCTTGGCCTATAGGGATCAATGGAACCTATTTGATCAAATCTTTTTCACCGCCAATATTACACACAAATTGCCAGGCCAATATCACTTCTGGAAGGCGGGAGTATATAATCCGCCTTACCTCATTGATAAAAAGGGCCAATATAAAGGATATCCCTTACGCACTTATGCAGGCGGAAGCTATACTGCGGGCTACAGCGACCATTTCCCGGTATATATCCACCTAATTAAGGCCATAGACTAAATACTTATTGCGGAAGTACAATATTGATATTTCTCCACTTTACCTTTATTCCGCCACCGTCGTGTATTTGAAGGGCAATGGCACCTTTACCGGCTCCAATTTTATCGTCGGTAATGCTAANCATTTCCGTGCCATTGAGCCAAGANGTCAACTTATTGCCGGACAGCTTAATTTTCATCGTATTCCACTCCCCTACCTTGAGTACCTTATCCTTTTCGGGATCGGGCTTAATTAGCCAACCCCTGCCATAGGATTCATANACNCCTCCCGTATTATGGCCCGGAGGTGCAACCTCCACTTGCCAGCCACTAACTTTGGTGCCATCTACAGTAGACCGAACAAACACCCCACTGTTTCCATTGGCTTCCTGTTTAAACTCCAAGGTAAGTTCAAAATCATCATAATATTTATCCGTGGCCAAATAACCATATTGTTTGTCCGGTCCACTTTCCGAAACAAGCAGTCCATCTTCCACATACCATTTTTCGGTGCCGTAGATGGTCCAGCCCGACAGATCTTTGCCATTAAACAAGGATATTTCCTGGGATATTCCGGGTATGGCCATAAGCGCCAGAACAACAATAACTAAATTTTTCATATGGTACATAAATTTGATTAATGACTTTTTTTAATTAAATCTGTTAAGATGGTAACAGTGGCAAACAGATAAACCTTGACATCCCCAAAGACAATTNCTTAATTGAGCCATTGTGCCCATGGAATTCTGCTAAGGATAAGGATCAATCCCAAACCGTAAAAAATGGTAATGGTCTTAAACTTCCTTTTACCTTCCAATACTTTCTTGTGTTTGGACCAGCCAACAGTAATAAAGACAATTGCGATTATATTGATAAACGGATGTTCCACTGCCAACAAACGGGATGCCGAGTTTAAGCCGCCCATACCTAATGTTTTTATGGCGTTTAGCCCGTTGGAAGACACAAAATAGAGTACTAGCCCCACCAACAGCTGTAAATGCGATAAAATAAGCGCAAATAGGCTAATTCTAAAATCCTTTTTCAGAGTGAAATCCTTTTTTCCTGTCCACCCCAAAATACCATTGGCCACGGCTAAAAACAATACAGCCAATACCACATAGGCAAAATAAGAATGTAAGGCGAGAATCCATTGATGTGCTAATCCGTAATCTTCCATAGTTTTTATTTTAATTTATAAATGTAAGGATTTTTGGGAATAAAAAAACCCCGCAATTTAGCGGGGTCATTATTTTTTACTTCCAATAGTACTTAGAAGTTATAGCGCATGTTAATGTTCCAGGTCCTACCATAACCAAACCTAACCCGGTTATCGGTATTTACACCGTTCCATACGTCATCTCCAGGCTCAACATGTGTGTTATCACTAGAGCTTTCCAAGTAAACCTCGTCAAAGACATTATTAATGTTTAAACGGAATTGTAGGGATCTATTGTTCTCCTTCCCGACCAACATACGGTAAGAGAGTCCGGCATCCATGGTGTCATAGGAAGGCAATTTAATAGCTCCCCTATTATTGGCCGTTGAAAATTCGGAATCCCCAAATTGGGTGGAACCATATAAATTATCATATAGATTCCAGTTGGCATCCACTTTAAATCTGGGTAATATTTCGTAGTCCCCACTAATACCGGCAGTAAACTGTGCAGCCTGACCTATTTTCACACCATCTATATAACTTGGGTCTCCTGTAGACAGTATATTTCCATTGTCATCAGAGGTAGTGGTAGTAACATTACCATCATATTCCCAATTACCAATAGATACGAAACCCTGAAAATTCAACCCGTCCGTTGGGCGTACAAACAACTCCAATTCCACTCCGGAATGTACCTGTTTTAATGGGCTCGTTTGGGTGTACTCGTCTACAATATTATCATCATTGGTATCATCGGAGCTATATTGTATACGGTTATCCCAAATAGTGTAGTACACATTTAGGTTGGCCGATAAAATATCGCCCATAAACTTATATCCACCTTCCAATCCTGTAATCTTCTGATTTTCGGTAGCCAAAGGATTCAATTCATTTGAATTTCTATCGTCTACATACAAATCACTGTGATAGGGCTGCCTTGAGTAGTAACCTGCATTTGCAAATACTGTGTTTTGCTCGGATAGGTTATAGGCCACCCCTGCCTTAACGTTAAAACCTGGGTTGTTTACTTTTTCCGATTCTTCCGATTGCCCTTCATTGGCCGCACTCAAAAATTCCTCCCTGATATGTGATTGTGTAGAAGCCGACCCTTGAAAGAAGGTAGAAAAAGCACCCTTGGAATATTCCAATTGGCCAAATACCCCCGCGTAGTTTATTCTTTCCTCGTAATCATAACCAAATCTCTGGGAGTGGTCATCATTAGGGTTAAAGGTTATATTCCAAGGATTAATGCCACCATACGCATTGGTAAGTTCATAGGCACCACCGTTGTAATTACTGGTATTGGAAACAGAATTAACCCCAATAAACTCACGTACATCCCTAAAGTGGATTCCGTTGTACAAACGAACATCTGCCCCGAAATTGAAATTAAGGTTTTCATTAATCTGCTTATTGAAGTTGGTTACCAAACCTCCCCAGTTATGGTTGTTGTTGGAACCCCTGGCATAAAGGGCCTCACCAGAGCTCGTTATCAACTGTGCAAAACTTCCCCTACCTATTGAACCGTACAATACGGTAGACAAAGAGGCCGTATCGTTAAAAGTCAAGTCCCAGCTCAAGTTGGCTACCGGTTTGTGGTAAATATTTCTACCACCAGGGTAAGCGCCTCCATTTAACGTATTTGGGCTGTTAACGTTTGCTGTATTCCAGGAATTGTACTTTCTACCATTATCCAAAAATGTCCTAAGATCATCAGATCCAGCAGCAGCATGCCATTGTGGAGCACCAGTAAGAATAAAGTTGAAAATGTTATTTTCATTGGGCACATACCCAAAGGACAAGAAATAGGTTTGACCTTGACCTCCGGTATTATTCACATAACCATCTCCTTGCCAATGACCCAACATTGCAGCAACGGACAGGCCGTTATCCATTAAACCGGTAGAGTAATATCCGGTAGTCTTAATATAATTGTCATTGCCAAGCATCGTTTGAAAAAAGCCTCCTTCACGTTTGTCCAAGGTTTTGGTCACAATGTTTACGGTACCTCCAACAGATGAAATGGCCAATTTGGAAGATCCCAATCCTCTCTGTACCTGAACCGCATTGGCAATATCCAATACCCCGGACCAGTTGGACCAGTACATTTTCCCATCTTCCATTCCGTTGATGGGCTGTCCGTTTAGCAGGAATGCCGTATTGGTCTGGTCAAATCCCCTCAAGAACATTTGACCATCCCCAAAGGCACCTCCCTTGACGTTCTGTACGGAAGGGGTTGACTTTAACAATTCGGGTAAATCCCAATTTCCTGTTTTCTCCCTTATTTCCCTTGCTTTTATGGTAGACACTGCTATGGGCGTTTGTCTGTCCTCGGCCAAATCTATAATTCCGGAACCTACAATAACCACCCCTTCCAACTCCTGTGCGTCCGGTTGAAGGGTTATAGCACCAATATTGCCGGCTGCCGTGAAATTTACTTTCTTACTTATAAATCCGATATAGGAAATTACCAAAGTTCCTGAACTTTGGGATACCTCGATGGTAAAGTTTCCATCAAAATCTGCGGCAACCCCGTTTGTAGTGCCCTGAACCGTAATATTCGCCCCCGGCAAGGGATCGCCAAAATCGCCATCTACTACGGAACCAGTAATAGTTCCTTGAGAAAATCCTGTTGCCGTTAACAAAAATGCGGCAATAACGAAGTACATTTTTTTCATTTTTCTAAGAGTTAATTAGTTACAAATAATCGCCGCAAAAGTGAGTATATTTTTACAACAATACATTACTATAATGTTAAATTAGCATATGCAAATTTAACACTAAAAACCTTAATAACTCCTGAAAGACAATAAGTTAATGTCGTTTATTAGGATTTAGCAAAATTGCCAATTATTTCTTAAATAAATTTAATAGATTTAACGTAGAAGCATCATGATTCGCAATGGCAGGCCCTTCAATATCGTTTAATATGGCAGTAGCCAACTGCTTGCCCAATTCCACACCCCATTGATCATAACTGTAAATATTCCAAACTATGCCCTGTACAAATATTTTATGTTCGTACATGGCTATAAGGGATCCCAAACTCCTGGGAGTCAGCCTGTCTATAAACAAGGTGTTGGTAGGTTTGTTCCCTTCAAAAACCTTAAATGGCATGATTTGGGCAATCTCTTTTTCTGAAATATTTTTATTCTCCAATTCCTTTTTAACCTCTTCAGCAGACTTTCCGTTCATTAAAGCCTCGGTCTGGGCAAAGAAATTGGCCATTAATTTATTGTGATGGTCCTTGTCCCCATGTAAGGATTCCTTAAACCCAATAAAATCGGTAGGGATCAATTTAGTCCCTTGATGGATCAATTGAAAAAAGGCATGCTGGGAATTGGTACCGGGCTCTCCCCAGATTATGGTTCCTGTTTCATAGGAAACCCTATTGCCTTTCCTGTCCACACTTTTTCCATTACTTTCCATGATCCCTTGCTGCAGATAGGCAGAAAACCTACTTAAGTATTGGGTATAGGGTATAATGGCTTCTGTCTCGGCACCGTAAAAATTATTATACCAAACACTGATAAGTGCTAGAATTACCGGGATGTTCCCCTCAAAATCAGCAGTTGCAAAATGGTGGTCCATTTCATTGGCACCAGTTAGCATGGCCTCAAAATTATCGTATCCTACTGCCAAGCCAATGGACAGCCCAACGGCACTCCACAGTGAAAATCTTCCTCCAACCCAATCCCACATAGGGAATACATTATCTGCATCAATTCCAAATTCCGAAATTTTCTCGGCATTGGTAGAGACGGCGGCAAAGTGCTTGGACACATCCGCTTGCTTAGCGTGTTTTAGAAACCATTTCTTTATGGTAGTAGCATTACTAAGGGTTTCTTGGGTAGTAAATGTTTTGGATACCACCACGAACAATGTTGTTTCCGGATTTAAACCCTTAAGTGTTTCATAAACATGATCGCCATCCACATTGCTTACAAAATGCATTTTTAAATGGTTGCCGTAAAATTTTAAGGCTTCCACTACCATGGCAGGACCGAGATCCGAACCTCCAATACCAATATTGACCACATCGGTAAAGGCCTTGCCTGTAAACCCTTTTTTTGATCCGGAAATTACGGAGTCCGTAAAGGATTTTATCTTCTTTTTAACCTCGTAAACTTCTGGGACGATATTTACCCCGTCTACTTTGATGATATCCGATTTCTTAGCTCTCAAGGCCGTATGAAGAACAGCCCTTCCCTCCGTTTTATTTATAATATCGCCTTCAAACTGTTTCTTGATAGCATCCTTCAAACCAACCTCACTTGCCAATTGTAGAAGTAGTTCAAGGGTTTCTTGGGTAATCCTATTCTTTGAGAAATCTACAAAAAAATCATTCCAGCGAATGCTGTGTTTCTTAGCCCTCTCGGAATCCTTTGCAAATAAGTCCTTTATGGAAATATTCTTATTCTCTTTAAAATGTTGTGAAAGTTTATTCCAAGCCTCTGTTTTGGTCGGGTCGGTATTCTGTAAAGCCATGTTATTCGTTGAGTGTTAGCAAATCTTCTTCCGGTAATTCTATGTATTCAATACAATCCAATTGACTTTTCTTAGGCCCAACAAAATCCAAGTAAGCTGTTTTAAGGCTATCGGCTATGGGTTCGGCAGCCGGTAATTTTTCCCTTAACGGATCTACCTGTCGCCCATTTTTCCAGAAACGATAACATACGTGCGGACCTCCAGTATTACCGGTCATTCCGATCCAACCTATAACATCGCCCTGTTTCACAAAATCCCCTTTCTTCACCTTCTGGTTCTTCATATGGAGATACTGGGTGCTATAGGTGCCATTGTGCTGAATCTTAACATATTTACCATTGCCGCCTCTTCTGGTAGATTCTATAACGGTACCATTGGCGGTAGCTAGGATGGGGGTCCCAATGGGAGCTGCATAATCCGTTCCTTTATGGGGCCTTACCTTATATCCATAGTAGGCTATCCTTCTGTTTAAATTATACCTGGAAGATATTCTACTGAACTGAACAGGNGACNGTAGAAATGTACGTCTCAGGTTTTTGGCCTGATCATCGTAATAATCATTGATATTCTTNGTGGAATCCGACACAAAATTAAAGGCGTAAAATGGCTCACCATTGTGCTCAAAATAAGCCGCCTCTATACCACTTGCACCAGCATATATAGTATCGTTTATATANTTTTCCTTATAGATGACCTTGAACCTGTCACCCTTCTGAAGTCTAAAGAAATCTATGGTCCATGCGTAAATTTCAGAAAGACTATTGGTGACGTTGTAATCAATTCCCTGTTTTAATATTGCTTCGGACAACGAGGATTCAATAATCCCGGAAGCTTCCCGTTCCACATATTTTACCTTCTGTTTTTTCTTATAGGCCAAGACACTGTCCCTAAAATCGACCACCGTATAGTTAATGGGATCATTTTGATATATAAAAACCTGTGCATTATTAATGGTGTCCTTGGACTTCAAAATAAGGTAAGGCTTGCCAACAACTATTTTCCTAACATCAAAAGTATCCCGGAAGTGTTCCGATACTCTCGCAATTTTTGGGTATTCCACACTATTTCTCAACATTAGCTCACCAAAGCTGTCCCCGTTTTTGACGGTGTCCCGTAAGACCTCAAAATCATCCAGATTAAATCCGAACTCTTTTACCACAACAGGTTTTTCTATGGTTACCACCTCTGCAATTTCCTCTGTAACCGTCTTATCCTCCTTACATGAAACAATAAATAATAAACTAAAAAATAGGCCCCAATATTTTTGCATGGTTATTCTAAACTTTTTCTGGGTTAAAGATATGGTCTACCCATTGTTTTCCCCAATTATTTAACTCTTGTTTTGTATACAATTCTGGAAAAAATACAACTTTCTGAAAACTTGGAGGCAAATATTCCTTCCAATTTGTTCCTCCGGTAGCTTCAATTTGTGCATCGTCTTTCGTCAAATAGCGATATGCCGACCCCATGTGCATCAAGGGCCAATTTATGTTGGCATTAACGTCCAATGCCTTTAACGCTTCAACCAAGGTTTTATTATCCTTACTTTTTTGAGGCAATTGTTGGTATTTATGGTATATGGTACTGTTCTGAACCTCATTGGCGATACGTATCAACCTGGGCGTGTAACGATATTCGAACTGCTTTAAGGTTAATGTTTTCTCCCCTGTAACCACATCCGTAGCCCCTTTTTTCCAATATATATGCTCGTACAATTCCTCAATTGAATTCTTTGAGGATAATTTACCCCTTTCCGAAAAATGTGCAAGGTTCTCCATGGGGGTCGCATAAAGCTCGATCATTCTATATTGGGCAGATTGGAATCCACTGGCCGGAAGCAGTGCCATTCTGTACTGCATAAATTGTTCCCGCTGCATACCCTTGATCATCACACTAAATGAAGATATCAAAACTTTGTAGTAACTATTGATCCTCTCTGCCTTCTCTATAAAGAAATCCACATCCTGGGTCTTATCGTCCACAATTTGCTTTTGCTCGTGCAGGATAAGCTTAAAATACAATTCAGTAATCTGATGGTACATTATGAAGATTTCCTCGTCAGGAAAATGGGTCCTGGGCACTTGGATACTGAGAAGGGTATCTAGATGGATGTAATCCCAATAAGTAAGATAGCGCTGATATAAAAGACCGTCCAAATAAGAGCTTAAGTCCTGTCCAGAATCCTTATATTTTTCTTCTAGTTTGGAAATCTGGGAATCAATATGCTCTTTATTCATTTTAATCCATTATTATTTTAAATTGATGTTTAAGTCCGTTATATCCGTCCAAATCCGCCTTTATGGAGCCAACACTCAATTCTGCCTGTATCCTAATGGGAATTCTATTATCGTCGTTGGAGACCCAAAGGGACAAACTTTCCTGTTCCTTGAACACCCTTCCGGATTGCACATAAGGCCTGAACTTTAAACATTCCACCTTCCCGTACTTGGTCCTTAAAACCTCCTTGCCCAAGTATTTAAGTTTAAACTTAAAAACCCCATCATCATCATACAAAAGATTTAATTCTATGGACTCCCCTTCAACCAGTTCTTCAACTTTATAGTTGTTACGGAGAAAATAAAAGGCCGAAACCAAATCCTGAATACCCTCTTGAATGGTAAAATTAAACTTTTTATCCTTTTTTTTATCGTTTAATACCGCAATATCCTTCTCGTGGTCAAAATTTACCTCAATATCCTTGGTATATCCACCTTCATCTATCTTTCTTATAAATTTATAGGGCTTGCCATCCTTTTTATCAAAATAGCTTTCATAGGTGTCATCTACCTTAAAAAATATACTGGCAAAACCGGTTGTTTTACCATTCCCTACTACGTGATAGACAGGAACACCGTCCAATTCATGGGATTTTACTTGAAGCGTAGCGTAACTGGCATTTAGAAATCCATAATGTATCCTAAACTTTAACCATTCCCCTATTTTAAAGGCAGATGTGTTTTCGTTATTTTCAGGCAAGTGGACCTCCCCTTCATTTTCCAGCTGTTGAACCTGGGAATTGATAGTAAAACCAAAAATTAAAACCAGTACAATGCAAATCTTTTTCATCTGTATAAATTCATCTGATTACCGTAGGCATTGATGTACTTACTGCCTATCAAATGCATAGGCGATCTTGATTTTGATGGCTATGCCATAAATGGCAATAGCCTATGTAACACCTTATTACTACTGTAAAATTAATAAAAACGATTTTACTTTTCGTTTATTTGATATTACTAAAACAAAATTTGTTCCAAAAATTAGCTCACAAAAAAAGCCCAGTCGCAAAACTGGGCTTTTCCTAAATAACCAACCAAACTTTAAATTATGAAAAACCAATACTTAAAGTTGTAAGGGAACCACCCCTTACGAGTACAAATTTAATACAAGATTCGCTTTAAAAATAAGATTTAACTTACTTTAACGATTCTGTTAACACTATTTAATAATTAGATAGTCAAAATTGGCAAAAAGTTAAGAAAAGGGGCCGTTTATAACGTTCCTCGGGACTCTTGTTCCCTCTCTATTGCTTCAAACAATGCCTTAAAATTTCCCTTCCCAAAAGATCTTGCACCTTTCCTCTGGATTATTTCAATAAACATGGTTGGCCTGTCTAAAATTGGCTTGGTAAANATTTGGAGCAAATACCCCTCATCATCCCGATCTATTAGTATCCCCAGCTCCCTTAAAGGCGCCAAATCCTCGTCTATTGCACCAACTCTATCCAGCACGTCCTCATAATAACTTGAAGGTACGTTTAGGAACTCGACTCCCCTATTTTTTAGGGCGGTCACCGTTTCAATAATATTGTCGGTTGCCAATGCCATATGTTGTACCCCCGCACCGTTATAAAATTCTATATACTCCTCAATTTGGGATTTCTTTTTTCCATCCGCAGGCTCATTTATAGGAAATTTAATCCTACCGTTCCCATTGCTCATTACCTTGCTCATTAAGGCGGTGTATTCCGTTGAAATATCTTTGTCATCAAAAGAGACCAATTGGGCAAACCCCATCACTTTAGCGTAGAACTGGCACCATTTGTTCATTTCGTTCCAACCTACATTCCCTACCATGTGGTCTATATATTTCAATCCAACATCCGTTGGTCTATAAAAAGGATTCCAAGGCCTAAACCCCGGCATAAACGCTCCTTTGTAGTTTTTGCGCTCCACGAAGACATGCACCGTTTCCCCATAGGTATGGATCCCGGATACAACCACTTCCCCATCCTTATCCCTTTTGGCCCTGGGCTCAAAATAACTTTCGGCCCCACGTTTCATTGTTTCCACATAACTCTCCCTGGCATCATCTACCCACAATGCAATTACCTTTACCCCATCACCATGGGCATCTATATGCCTATTGATATCCCCACCAGATTTTAATGGTGAAGTCAAGACCAGTCTAATCTTGTCCTGTTGTACCACATAGGAAACCCTATCCTTTATTCCTGTTTCCAATCCAGAATATGCCAAGGGCTGAAAACCCCATGCGGCCATATAGTAATATGCAGCCTGTTTTGCATTGCCTACATATAATTCTACATAGTCGGTGCCAAGAAGTGGCAGAAAATCCTGGGCATCCAGATTTTCCTTTGTTAATTTTAACGATGTTTTATCGGTAGTTGCCATAGAAATAGATTTTTGAATTGATATAATACATAAGTAGCCAAATCCTTGGCCAATAGTGGAAAGTAGCCCAAAAGCTTCAAAACAACCTGGGCTACATCCAAATACCGTTTAATTACCACATAGCCCTGAGATGGGCCATAATATCTATTCTAAATTGTAGCATGATCAAAATCCTGTATAACAAATATCGGAATAAATCTTGGCTTAAAGTGTTAAGAATTATCGCTTTGATTACAAAAAAA
>JGI24723J26617_10001078_pt1 | contig 24951 bp, 22 predicted proteins | sample Cruoilmetagenom6_FD_26617 | JGI IMG/M metagenome (IMG submission 26617)
TTTTTTCTTGTTGGTAATCCTCGGTTACTATGAACTTATAGCATCGGTCGGAATAGACACCGCTTTGGAGTAATCAGGGCCACTTGAGGTAAAGCTCTGCTTTGGGTTCAAAACGGGTATTTGCATTCCCTAAAAAATTACCAAAAATGCTAAAGGCCAGCGCGGTTCCTTCGTGCGCAATATGTTCAAATTTAAACAAGGGTGTGGGGGTAAGGCAATCCCTAAAAGGTTTCCAAACTAGACCGACCTTCATCGTCAAATTTTTACGTGGTCAATTGAAAGATAAAAGTAGGGCTTGAAGATTTAAGGTCGAGCAATTTAGCGCACATATTTTAATAGTAATAAGATACTGAAAACACTATTTCATTTATGATTTGGTATTAAATGTCGTATTAATTAAATTTAAACGTAAATTTGATATATTAGTCGGACTGTATTCCACAACTTACTCTTAAATCATTGAATACCAATATATCCATTCCCAAATGAGCAATAAGCATTTTATGAGTTCCTGGTCGACAATTGGTAAAATGATCAATGTGGTTGAAAAAAGGTTAATATAACCGATCATCCGCTCCTTTGGTGCCATCGGCACCAATTTGTAATCCCTAACTCTATATTTTCAATATATTCATGGAAGTCTAAATAATATGCGATACGCGTTTTGGATGTATTGCGCTTTCGCGCCACTCTAATAGGCGTCGACTTTGCCCGCATAGGTTCACGCGTTCTGTTGGAAACTGAGACTAGTTGGCGTTCGTCTGACAGTACCTAAAAATCAACAAGTGAAGGGCATTTCGAATCGAATTGTGCGGCAGTTTGTTTGTGGCGAAAATATGTTTTCGATCCTTATTTATGACTAAATTATACCTTAATTGTGCCTTAGTTACAACTTTAGGGTGTAATTCTCATTGATCCGAACGATGCGCAGTCATTCTCCTACAGTTAGAGTTTTAAAAGGATCGAAGTCTTTTTTCGATTTTGTTGATCGCCTGCATATGTGTTTTTGCGGGTCAGATTTAAAACTAAACAATGTAGGAGTACAACAATGCGTGATTATTTATTGAAAGAATGGGTTCGCTTCCGTCACTGCGACGAAGGTGTGACACTTGTTGAATATGGTATTGCTATCGCACTGGCCGTTGGCCTGGGCACTGCGGCACTTACAACACTTGCTACTGAAATCAGCACAGCAATGGGTGCTGCTGGCACGGCAATGCCGAACTAGACATTGGCGCTGAATTNTAAACTGGCGCAAACAAAGATTTCCGCCATGTCCGCAATGGACCATGGCGGAAACCTCTCGGTAANCTGAATATTTTGCCCGTTTGTGACACGATAAGTGNCCCGTTATTTCGTGACATTAAATTTAATAATGCTTGCCCGAAACGGCCCCTTTTATTCAGGGGGTGAACACAGGAGAAACACTATGCGTACACGTTCTATTTTTGTTGCATTACTTGGGCTTGCTATTGCAGGTGGTTCGGTTTTCGCTGCGCGCGAGTTTCTGAATGTAACTCCGGTCGCAGCTTTGAATAATGAAGCACCAGACATTGTCAGTGTCATTGTCGCCGGTAAAGACATTCCGTTTGGTAAAGAAATTGAAGCACATATGCTGACAACAATCTCTTGGCCGCGTTCAGCGGTTCCATCAGGTGTTTTTACAGATTATTCGCGGCTTCTTCCACAAGACGGGCAGGAAGCACGTCGTGCCAAAAGGGCGCTTTCACAAGGCGAATTGCTGCTGATGTCAAAGGTTTCCAAATTTGGCGAAAAGGTAACAATCGTTCAAACATTGGGGGTAAACACCCGCGCTATGGCGATCAAGGTAGATGCGGAAACAGCCGTCGGTGGTTTTGTTACACCGGGCGACAGGGTTGATATTGTCATGACGCAAGGAAAAAGCGGGAATATGCGCGCTGTCACGATTATGCAAAATATTCGTATTGTCGGTGTCGATCAGATATCGGATGAACAATCAAATACACCGGAAATCGCCCGCACTGTAACTGTCGAAATAACGCCAGCGCAAGGTCAAAAACTGGCATTGGCGCAAAAAGCGGGTTCGTTAAGTCTTTCGCTTAGAACGCTTGATGCAGCGATTGACGAGCCTTTGGATTCGGTTCGGTTAAGTGATCTGATGCGGGAAAAATCCCCTGTCGCGGAAGAAAATACATCCAGCACAAGAATCAAAGTGCGTCGCGGTACTAACATCGAAGTAGTGGAAATCAGCAACTGATAAACCGGATCACCGAAACCTGAACCTATAGGGATTAGAAATGCCAATCGTCGATAAAATCAAGTCACTGATAAAGACTGAAGACGGTACAATTCTAGTTTTCTGGGGCGTTTCTTTTGCCGTGTTGTTTGGCATCATCGCATTATCATTCGACATTGGCCGCGTTTCGGCCACCCGATCAGAATTGCAATCTTATGCGGATCATGTTGCTCTTGCAGCTGCCGGCGAACTGGATGGGAATGCGGATTCCATTACGCGTGCAATGTCTGCTGCAAGTACTTTAATTTCTGATACGCAAACATATGGCAATGGCACAAAAACACTTGCAGGCGCGGCAAATTATGGGCTGACTTTTTATGCGTCTCTTCCGGCCAGTGATACAGATGCAGTTGCGGGCGGAATTACCACAGATCCTGCAGATGCAATCTATGCGCGTGTTGCGGTTACCCAGCAAACTGTGGATTTAACATTTTCGGCCGCGTTTTCTGCCCTGACTGGCAATGCCGGTGTAAACAATAATGCTACAGCTGTTGCCATCGCTGGTTACACACAATACGCCTGCGATATAACCCCGTTGATGTTTTGTATTCCTAATCCAAATTTTTCAGCAGATGATAATGTTGGTGATATGATCCTGCTAAGATCAGGTGGAAGCGGTGCTGCATGGGGCCCTGGTGATTTCGGATTTCTTGATCCCGGCGGGTTTAAAATTGATGGCTCTGGCCCATGTTCCGGCCTGAATGGCGCAAATCTTACCAAGTGCCTGATCGGCGCCGAAAACAATATCACCCAATGTTTTGCACAAAGAGGTGTAGAAACCGAGCCCGGCCAAAAGGTCGGTATCGAAAATGCGGCCTTTAATGTGCGATTTGATATTTATGCGGCTAGCATGAACAGTAAGAAAAACGACCCCGACTATCAACCTGCACCGAATGTGATCAAAGGCATAGTTCCCAATGGTGGCGGTAGTTGTATCGGTAATAATGAAAACCCTTCACCAGATACAGTGGGTTTGCCGCATGACGATTGTTTCGGTGCAGCATCGTGTTCCCGTCATGGTGATGGAAACTGGAGCCTTGGTCGTGCGAACTATGTCGCTGTGAACTACGGGGGCACAGACCCACATCTGGCAGCTTCTACCCGGTATGAATATTACAAGGCTGAAATTGATGCGGCCGGCGGTGGTGGTTCATCAACCGATATTCTAAGTGGATTGGCTGAAACCGGCCGCCCGATGTGTTCATCCAACCAGTCACCTGATCCGAAGCGCCGTGTCGTTATTGCAGCTGGCATAGACTGTACTGCCAATCCCTTAAATGGGCATGAAAGCAATGTACCTGTTCATGAATTTGTCGAATTGTTCATTACGGAACCGGTTGGGTCAAACGGTGCATCGCCCCCGACATTCGATTTTTGGGTTGAAGTAATAGGTTCCGCAGGCGGCGGCGGTGGTGGCAGCGGTAGTAGCGGTACCTTTCACGATGTTGTGCAGTTGTACCGGTGATGAAGATGAAAAATAACGTAAAACATATCACCCTGATCAAACGCTTCATCAATGATTGCGATGGTGTCGTCCTAGTGGAGTTTGCAATTCTGTTGCCAATGCTATTGCTGGTATTTGCCGTTATGATCGAAGGCAGCCGTTTGATGTGGTCATACCAAAGCACAATTTCTGCTGTGCGCGATGCCACAAGATATCTGGCTAGGGTCGCACCTGTCGATATTTGCTCATCCGGTGGCAATATCGCAGGTTACACCGCAGATCTGACGGAAATTATTACCAAAAATATAGACGGCGCCACAATTTTCCCAACAGGAATTAATGTAGATTCAGTCGTTCCGGTACTTACCTGCACAACAGGTACATTCAGGGTAAACCCTGCCCCGGTTGTGCAGGTCACAGCAAACATTACGGTTACCTTTATTTTTGGAAGTGTTTTCAGTTTCGCCGGCGGCTCATTAGCCAGTGTGACAACAACAATTTCGGATCAATCAAAGGTGTATGGCACATGATGACAATCAATGCATATACCCGCTTGAAAAACAGCATTTGCCTTTTCTCCCAAGACGAAAAAGGGGCAACATTGGTAGAGTTTGCCGTTGTGCTTTCGATTTTCTTGTTGCTGTTTTTCGGTCTGATTGATTTCGGCAGGCTGGGCTTTCATTATGTGAATGCAGAAAAAGCAATGCAAGTGGCTGCAAGAGTATCTGCAGTACGACCACCCGCCTGCCCAGGTGTCCCATTAATTAACGCCCGCGGCCCCACCCCGGGTGGCACACTGCCACCGGATTTTGGAACATCATGCAGGGCAGGGGGGAATATTTGTGCAAATGTTGGAACTATTTCTTGTAGCGGTAGTGCTGCTAACCCTACCGCGAATGAGATATGGGGTTTGATCGCAGGTGCATTGCCCAATGATGCTGCCGTCGGCAATCTGAAGTTTAGTTACACTTATGACAATAATCTGGGCTTTCTAGGCGGTCCATATGTTCCGGTGGTGACTGTTGAATTGCAGAACCTTGATTTTAAATTTGTGTCACCGCTTGGAACTTTAGCCGGGTTGGCTGGGGCCACAGCAAGCCCAAGCCTAGGCGCAGATATCCCATTTCCACCGATGAGCGTTTCACTACCGGCCGAGGATCTGGCTTTAGGGGAAAATGGATGAATGAATACTTGTACCGCATATCAGTTCTTTGGAGTTAAGTGATGGATAACAATTCAAAAAATGTGCTTGTAATCACGCAGAATGAAGAAGTTTCAAAGCGTGTCGAGGCTGCTTTATCTTTCGAAAGTGAAATGAATTTGGAAAATGAAACGAACACCCTGACATCATTGAACGGAAAAGCTATGGAACTGGCTTGCAAAAACGATGTGATTGTATTCACCACGGATCCAAAGAATGAAACCGATTTAGATGCGCTTCGTGCTTTGGCGAAAGGACATAAGGATAATACCGTGTTTATTGCATTAACACATGGTGACATATCATTGTCAGAAGCCCGCGAACTGAACAAGGCCGGCGCCAATGAGGTTTTACCATATCAGACTTCCGAAACGGAACTAAATGAACATATCCACCGCTGGATCAANGAAAACCATAATGTTAATCATTTGACCTCGTCCTCAGGAGGGCAAACAGGGAAAGTTATTGCGGTGTCACAAGCCCGTGGGGGTATTGGCTCTACCACTGTTGCCGTGAATTTAGCAGACCAACTGGTTTCGGTAAAAAACAATTCAAATGAAAAGGTGAAAAATAAAGTGGCATTGGTCGATCTGGACTTTCAATTTGGCACTGTCGGAAGTTTTTTGGATATAAAAGAACAAGATAATATGTTGCAGCTTGCTATGGATGATCGCACGCCTGATCTGACATTTCTGAAGCAATCAATGGTTTCATTGCCAAACGGGTTATCTGTGCTTCCCGCACCTTCAAAGTTCGCCCCGATCAATATTCTGAAGAAAGATCAGGTTGCGGCTATTTTGGATATTCTGAAGGCGGAATACGATTTCGTAATCGTTGATATGCCCCGTGCTTTGGTCGACTGGGTTAGCCCGATCCTGGAGAGATCAGATAAGTTATATTTGGTTTCTGATACTTCAGTACCGTCTATCCGCCAAGCAAGGCGTTTGATCGATTTCTTCAGCGAGGGCAATCTGGCTCTTTCAATTGAGTTGTTGATCAATCACGAGAGCAAGCCGTTCTTTCTTTCCCAACATCATAAGGAAGCTGCGATAGTTCTTGAAAGAGATTTTAAACACTGGCTTCCCGATGACCCAAAAAATGCAAGAACTGCGGTTGATTGCGGCAAACCAATATCGGCGATTAGCCCTAGATCAAAATTATGCAAGGCTTTCAAGGCACTTGCCAAAGATACTTTCACGGCATTTCCCGTGACACAACATACGTCCGAAATAAACTAAAGGAATACAGGGAAATGTTTAAACAATTCATCAATACCAAAACAACTGACGATAAAAAAGTTGTCTCGATTGTGTCCGAAAATGCAATTCCGGTTTCTGAAATAGATGCTTTGTCTAAATCTGATAAAGACTTGATCGCGCATCTTGATTTGAAAAGCCAACTCCATGAAGTTCTTCTGGACAGATTGAACTTGGCCGCGATCGACAAAGTTCAGCCTGAAGAGTTAAGGCGTGAAGTCGCTAAACTGGTATCAAAAACGCTTTCCGAGAAGCAGCAACCAATGCGTTCGGATGCTTTTAAAATAATAGTTGAAGAGCTTATGGATGAAGTTTTGGGCTTGGGCCCGTTAGAACCTCTGCTTGCGGACCCGACTGTGAATGACATTCTGGTTAACTCTCATAAAAATGTTTATGTGGAACGTTTTGGTGTCTTGGAAAAGAGCAACATTCGGTTTCGTGATGAGAAGCATCTTTTAAGGATTATCGATAAAATAGTTTCCCGCATTGGGCGTAGAGTTGATGAATCTCAACCATGGGTCGATGCGCGGCTTGAAGATGGCAGCCGGGTTAACGCGATTATCCGCCCATGTGCAATCGACGGGCCTTCGGTGTCCATTCGGAAATTTTCAAAAAAGCCACTTACGATGAAAAAGCTGATTAAGAATGCGGCACTTTCGAAACAAGCAGCAGACTTGCTTAACGCCCTTGTCGAAGCAAGATTGAACATTTTGATATCCGGCGGTACCGGTTCAGGGAAAACGACTATGCTGAATGCTTTGTCTTCGCATATTGATCCCAATGCACGCATTGTAACAATCGAAGATGCCGCGGAACTGCAGCTACAACAAGAACATATCGTGCGCCTTGAAACCAGGCCGCCCAGCCCGTCAGGAACGGGTGCGGTTTCACAACGTGATCTTGTTCGCAATGCTTTGCGAATGCGTCCGGACAGAATTATTGTGGGTGAGGTTCGNGGCGCTGAAACATTTGATATGCTTCAGGCAATGAACACGGGGCATGATGGATCGATGACAACGGTTCATGCAAACACAGCGCGTGATGCTTTAGGACGTCTGGAACAGATGGTTACTATGATGGGAACGGATTTCCCGTTAAGCGCAATTCGTTCACAAATAGCGTCCGGGATTCAAATTGTTGTCCAACTTGTCAGGTTTAGTGATGGTAAACGCCGCGTAATGAGCATTTCGGAAATCACCGGAATGGAAGGTGATGTTGTAACTATGCAGGATATATTCAAGTTTAGAAAACAGGGCGTGGATGAAGAAGGCGCTATAAAAGGTGAATTTGTTGCAACCGGTATGCGGCCCAAATGTGCAGAAATATTGATAGCTGCCGGGATCGAATTAAATCCTTCAACCTTTAATTATGAAAGTTCAAGGGCATGAGTTATTTTCAGAATATTGAACTTCAATATCTATTGTATCTATTGGTATTTTTAGGTGTTCTCATGGCTTTTTCCGGGGTCACGCAGCTATTGATGCGCGGGCAGGATGAGAAAACCGCGCGCTCTCATCGGTTACAGCTTATTGCAAATGGTGCTTCTACGAGTGATGTAATTTCTCTTTTAAGTACACCTGAAAAACGTGGAATAACTGGATCCCTGCCTATTATAGGAGACTTGCCATTATTGATGCGCAAGGCAGGGTTAACGATTAAACCAGGAACGGCCTTGATGCTTTGCTTTTTATCTGCCGTAACAGTTTTTGCAGTACTCACCTCGTTTATGTGGGTGGTTTTTGCTTTGTTGGCATCTTTAGTTCTGTGCATGGTATTACCATATCTGATCGTTGTTTTGGTAAAGAACAAAAGAATGGCAGAGCTTGCAAACCAACTTCCAGATACTTTAGATTTCATGGCCAGAGGTTTAATGGTCGGCCATCCGTTGAATGTTACTATTGAAGCTGTATCAAACCAAATGTCAGACCCGATTGGTAGTGAATTCGGCGTTATGCATGACCAGATCAGTTACGGAGATGATCTGGTTGATGCTTTTTATGATTTTGCAGAGCGTGTGGATCTGGAAGATGTGCAATATCTTGCTGTCAGCGTTGGCATACAACACGGTACTGGCGGTGATTTGGCGCGAGTTTTATCAGTTTTATCAACCGTAATCCGAGATCGGATTGCGATGCGGGCTATGATCAAGGCGATCTCGTCCGAAGGGCGTATGTCAGCGTATTTCCTTTCAAGCCTGCCATTGATAATCTTTGGGTTCACTTCGTTAACAACACCGGGCTATTTCGGTGGCGTCAACGAGGACCCGCTTTATTACCCGATGATCACTGCAATCGCAGTTCTTGTGGTCACGAATTTCGTAGTGCTGCAAAAATTAGTCCGGTTCAGATTTTAAAAGAGGTTAATGATTATGTTGCAATTGCTGGAAGCTCTGTCACTTCAAATTGGTGTTTCGATGCAAACACTACTGATCATAAGTGTCTGTTTTGGTGCGGTAATGGCGTATTTTGGTGTCGCCAGTGCAGTTTCCGGCACCAGCCCCGCTGCAGAACGTATGGCTGCAATTGCATTGAATCATAAATCCAGAAGAAAAAATAATGATTTGCTGCTGTTGGATGAGGCTGACCCAACGGGAATATTAAAGTCTATAATACCCAACGATAGTAAACAGCGGACAGATATACAGCTGCAATTGGCACAAGCAGGTTATAAAGGCAAAAATGCTGTTAGAAATTTTTACCTTGTGCGCTCTTTATTCGGTTTTGCCATACCGTTGATTTTCATCGGCGTGATATTGGCAAGCAAAAGCAATGTGATTAACCTGCCAGAGGGAATACTGCAATTTGCAACGTCATTAAGCCAGTTGCAGATTTTCCAAATTTTGTCAGTGCTGCTAGCCGTCGGATATTTTGGCCCAATTGGTTGGCTCAAAGCACGCGTTGGCGCACGGAAAACAAGAATAGAAGAGGCCTTTCCTAATGCATTAGACCTAATTCATATTTCTGTGGAAGCCGGACTTGGTTTTGACGCTGCGATGACAAGGGTGGGAAATGAACTGGTTGCGGTTTGCCCAGATCTTTCATACGAGTTTTTGACCGCTCAAAGGGAAATACAAGCTGGGCGGAGCCGGGAAAAAGCATTAACCGATATTGGAACCCGAACCGGTGTCAAAGAAATATCGGCTTTTTCAAACGTAGTTTTACAAGCAATGCAGTTTGGTACACCGATAGCGGATGCGTTAACGACTTATGCTGTTGAGATGCGAAAGTTTCGTGAGCTACGTGCAAAAGAACAGGCAAACAAGCTTCCAGTAAAAATGTCAATCGCGATGGCAAGCCTGATGTTACCAGCTTTATTCATGATTACAATTGGTCCGGTCGTTATTCGATATATCCGATTTTACGGTGGGTAATGTATGGAATTACAAAAAAACATCAGAAAAAAATAATTGATTGTTTATGGAATGTAGACAATGCAGGCCAATTGGCCATGAGTGTCATGTATGATGCGTGATTTTAGATTAATAAAGCCCCGTTCGCCATTGAAATGCTTTACTTATACTGAAAATTAAGGTAGCGTTAATTAACGGTGGGCAGCCGTGTAAAGTGNTATAAATTGTTTTTGTTGCAGGCGCTGAATTTACGACTTTGTGAAAATAAAGTTGTGAGGGGGGAAGATGCAACAAGGATCTGCATTGAAAGCTGTCGCTGAAGAATTGGTAAATTCTTCAAACCGTAATATAGCAAACTTAATGGTAGATTGGTGTGAAAGCCTCCACGGTGTTTATTCCTTCAAAGAAGGTTTAAGACGCCTTCTTGTTGATATCGGTGCAGAAGCTGGAATGGTTGTGCGGGTTAACCACGGCAATGCGAACGCAAGTAAATATATCGAGGTCGATACAAGAGATACCGAACCTTATATCCCCAAATTGAAGCGATCTTATGTAAAATGCGTGCTTGGAGAATATCTAACCAAATTGCAAGCCTCGCGATTATGGCTTTCCAGCCATGTTGAAGATAGACAGGGCAGTTTTACTGATCCGTCGCTTGTCGAGTGGCAGGCATCTAGGTCATTTAGTGAGTTGGTTGTCATCGTTTTATCTACAGGTAAACACAAGAGTGAGTTTCTGGAATTGCACTTCAGGGAACCCGTTTCGTTGACCCACCTCCAATTGATGGAAAGCTTGTTGCCTACAATGTGTCGGTCATGGAAAAACCGAACTGGCGGGCTATTCACGGCAGCATTGCATAAGAAATGTCACACATTTGCGCATAAGGAAATTAATCACCCCATATTGGGGTGTGCCAATCCCGCCCGATTAAGCCGCTCGGAGTTCAGGATTTGTATGTTGCTCAGCAGCGGTTTGTCTATTGAAGCAATTATTAACGAGCTTGCAGTAAGCGTTACCACTGTACGATCCCATTTGCGGAATATTTATTCGAAAACCGGTACGTCCAGTCATGCCGAGCTGGTCTATAAAATTTTGTCAAACCCCGCCCATGACCCTGCCACAACAGCACTTTCAGCATAAGCTGATAGGCATAAGAGGAAAGTAAATGCAGCTATTGCCTATAATCTTATTGCTTCCAGTTATGCTGGCGGTGGGTTTTTGTGATTTTAGATACATGAAAATACCGAATATACTTAGCATTTTAGGCATTATTATATTTATAGGTACGGCATTTTTACTTCCAATTCCGGAAATCGGGTTACGGATATTGGCAAGCATAATTGCAATGGTGGTAGGTTTTATACTTTTTGCACTTCGCATGTTTGGGGGCGGTGACATTAAAATATTCAGTGTGCTTATGTTGTTTATTCCAAGCCAGACAATGGCGCTGTTTGGACTGGTTTTTTCAATCTCAATTCTTTTTGGAATTGGGTTGATTATGACACTTCGAATTGCTCCGGGTGCACAGGAAAGCCGATGGGTTTCGCTTAAGGAACGTGTGAAATTTCCGATGGGTATTTCAATCAGTTTGGCGGCAATTTTACATCCGTTTTTTATTACCGCATTACAGCTATAGTGGACTGTAGTTTCTTTGCGGTCTGTACCTTTAAAGCCCCGCCAAAAAGAAATTTCTTTAAAATTGTATGCAACGCACGCGTCAGGATAAGGTATCTATAATCCTAGTGCTATTCACAGTGCCATAATAGAGCTAGGCGTTACGAATTTACGATCTGTTTTGGCGACGTGTCTTAACTTCAATGTCTGTATTGAGTAATACCCATAGGTTATTTAGTAAAAGTTTGAATGCTTGATATGGGTCGAGAATAAAATTAAAATACAAGAAATTTACTACACGGTTTCATAATCATCAGAGGTATGTAATGTGGTACTATTTTATTTAAATTGAATATAATGTCATTAAAACAATTAACTATGTAATAGTTATAGCGGACTGTCTTTCCGCCATTCCCCCCTTTTTCAAGTCCTCATGCGTCCCTATGAGTGCAATTTATCAAGTGAAATCAATGGATTTTATTATTATGCGTCCTCATGGGTTTTCATTAATACCAACAATGTTGGTACCAAATTGTTGGTATCATGCTATCGGCGGTGCAGATTAATCAGAAAAATTAATTTAACCTTTGGTTTTTTTATGTGTTTGCACTTGTACTATGTTGTCCATAGTAGCTAATATTTGTCAGAGGCTTATGTGTGTGCCTGCATCAAGGGCACAGGAGGCTGGATTGGCGCCTTCGCGCACAGGCGGGTGAGAAACGAATTACAGAGGTTCTGAATGGTGCAGGGTTTTCCAATGCCAGACGCGCAACCGAGACACCAATCAACATGATCCTAGAGGCCCGCACCTGAAGCATTACACGAACGGCAGCTAAGTCCGTACTGCAACCGTTCGCATTGTGGTTGAAGTTCTCGTTAATTGCCAATGGCAGCAAAAAATGAATACGCAACGCGCCTAGAAAATTAGGGGCTATTCAAAGTGTAGTTCTGTAGATTCAAAAGTTTGACTGGATACTAAATTTACCTTGAAGCTCTAAATTTGAAAATCGAGTGACGTTGGAAACTGTGCGAGAGGCTGTAATCGAAAAGCTAGGTGAAAAACCGAAATAGGATATCTTTTCAAAGACGGCAGTTGCTCCAACCTTTACATAGTTATCCTTACGCCCATCTAACGAGAGTGAAAACTCATCATAATTCTTGTGACCAACACCAAATGCGAAAGACAATCGTGTGTCGAAAACAGGCTTGTCAAGGTTGTAATTGATCGATGTGCGGCAGTCTGTGTAAGTATAGGTTTCTTCAACGGCGTCATTGAAACGGCACCCTAGTGATAGTTGAACGATATCCTGATTGGCAAGACGCCGCGCATAAATACCCTGAATATCGTAAACAGTCGTGTCTGGTTGAATGTTATCAAGGGCGTCCTGCTTTTCAACAAAGGTTCGGATCATGGCTGACGACCTTTGATTAATCAAAAAACCTTGCGACAGAGCAAGCCTGTTATAACGCCACAATGGATTACCACCGTACCAAATTTGGCCGGTATGCATCGAAGCACCAGTCGGCCCCAATCCGTCAATAAGAATTCGGCGATGGTTTAAGGATACCTCTGCCAAGGTTAATGCATAATCACTTCCTGATATATCCGGCACTGTAGCTTGCGATTCAGANGACAACGAGTATGTGCGCCCGTATAAATATGCTCCTATAGAGGTTGTTTGATTTTGNCTTTTGGAAATCCGGTAGGATAATTCGATATCACCCGAATATTCGACCCCTGACAATGCGCGGTTGTTCGGGCTGAATATAAACTTAAAATTATCAAGGTAAAAAAATTCCTCTTCAGATCCCCCATTGATATTGTTGGAAGGGGCTACAGAAAGGCCAAGACGCACAGATAGTGGATTTTGCTGACGTATCGCTTGAAATTCTTGTTGTACGATAGTGGAAGTATCTACAGTCTTGGCATGATTTGCAGCTCTGCGCAGCCACCATTCAGCACGCGTATACTGACCTGCATTAAATCGGGCACCACCGGCAATACGAGCTGCTTGCAACTTTTCATCGCTGGTTTGGCCNGCACGATATGCTCGACTTGCAGCAGTTGCAGCCGCTTTATGCTGGCCCAGTTTGGTTCTGGCCAGAGACAATAGAAGTAAAGCCTGGAAATCGCTGGCATCCTGACTTAACAATGAGTCCGCCAATTCAACGGTTAACTTGGCATCTTTCATAGTCAATGCTTGCTCGACAAGCGTGTGTACCTGTTTCTGCGTTGGCTTTGCGACTTGAGACCAAAGCGGCAATGGGTTGATCACAATAGAGACAGAGATAACCAAAACACGTAATAAATTAGTCATATCAAAGAATTTTTGCCCGCATTGCATAATTTGAATTTACTGACCAAAGCATAATTTCTCCTGCGATACGGTTTGTGTACCGGTGAGTGCAAGCTCGATTACAATCAATTTGGATGCAATGATGCGTCAGAATTTGTCAATATATCAGCAACGACCCGCCTGAAAACGATGGCGTCGGAGCGCGAATCCGCCGCCCATAAATTCTAACGCGGTTATTCGCCGATTGGCATCAAAAAACTAGCATCTAACCGCCTCTAACGCGATATTTCTAGGTGGTTGTTTACATGACATCAGGCATAGCCTTCGTTTGGAAAATAAAGAGAAGGAAAATGCGAATGAGACAATCAGCTTCACTTATAATGTTATGTTTACTGGCCGCGTGTGGTGGTGGGGGGGGTGCCTCGGGGCCAGTTTCAACTGGGCCAAGTCCGTCCACCCCTAGCCCTACACCTGCTGCACCTAGTACAGTGGATAACCTATCGTTTGCTGGATTGCTTAACAATGTGCGCGTTGCCAACAGCGCTTCTCCGGTTACTTTTGACGCACGATTGGGAACTGCGGCCCAAACTCATGCAAATGATATGCTTGCAAATAATTATTTCAGCCACACCGGACTGAACGGTTCGTCACCAGGTGATCGTATTACCGCCACAGGATACAATTGGCAAACCTATGGCGAAAATATCGCGCAAGGTCAAACGTCACAAGCCCAAGTTTTAACTGCCTGGACTAATTCCCCTGGCCATCACGCCAACGATATTAATCCGAACTTCGAGGACTTCGGGCTGGGCAAGGCCGGCACTGGGAGCAACGCCAGATGGGTGCTGGTCTTGGGTAAAGAAAGGTAAAACTACGGGCGATTGAACGCAAACACTGTTTAGTAATGGGATCGCGGAACATTTCTTGGCGGTCCACAAGCGATAATGTTAATCGGGATTTCGTGTGCTTGGGTGGACGTATTCTTCCAGTGTGTTCAAATAGCGGAAAAACCGAAGAGGGCGCACGATCAAACCCGCGTCGCGATTGCGCTTTCGCAGTTAGGTAAAGGGTTTGAAAGCCATAACTACACAAAACAGATTGTAGAGTTCTGGAAAAGAATTTGCGACGCCGCAGAAGTATTGCTTCCTCGCTATACGGAAGAAGGCAATGCGTTTATCGGTGAAGGTTTAATTTGGGAATCGAAAGAAGAAGACCTTCCTGATATTGAAGCTAAACGAATTGCAAGATACTTATACTTTGTACAGGGAAATTGAATTAAACTCGTGTGTGGTGGATGGCAGCTTTGTCTGCATAGCAGGTGGGATGAGTTTGGTACTGATTGCTATGCACGCAGAGGCTCAAGAAGAAGTGGCAACTTTTTCTTTTTGTAGCTTCTGTGGTTGAATGTAGTTTATCGTAAAATAAGTCAATTTACTTTGGGGAGGAATTATGGCGAATGACAAGTTTCAACTGACCAAGGAAGCGGCTCTCAAATATGACAGTCATAGTGTCCCTGCGATGTTTGCCCCTTTGGCGCAAGCAACAATGGAGAAAATTGATTTACCTCCAAGCGCACATGTTATCGATATTGCTTGCGGTACTGGTGCTTTGACCCGAGAGATCACTTCATCTTTGGCGGGCAGAGGGCGAATAGTCGGGGTTGATTTGAATGAAACTATGGTAACTGTGGCTCGGGAAAACCAACCAAAAAGCAATCACAACGTCGAATGGTATGCAGCAGATGTATGTAATATACCCTGTGATGATAAGTCCTTTGACTATGGCTTCATTCAACAGGGGTTGCAATTTTTCCCCAACAAGTCAGCCTCTTTGAAGGAAGTCCACAGGGTTTTGCGCTCAAAGGGTCAACTTATCCTTACGTGCTGGAGTGCAATCTCTTCATTCAATGCAGCATTGGCTGATGCACTTGAACGGAATGTCGATGAAACAGCAGCTACCAAGGCGCGGGCTCCTTTTTCGTTCCGTGATGGAAACATAATTACGAAACTCTTGCGCGATGCCGAGTTTGAAATTGTAAAACACGATGCCGTGGTTCTCGAACGTCGCTTCGACGACTTGCTCTCTCAAATAATGGCGCTGCCGATTGAAGCGGATTTAAGGCAAGCAGGAGACACCGTAATAAAAACCGTGGTCACAGAGGTATCCGCAGAACTATCGCAGTATTACAAAGATGGTATTCTGTGTGTTCCACAGGAAGCACATTTCTTCTGCGCAAAACCAGTAGCCTCAACTAAGTAGGGTCTGTACAATAAAGAATGCGTGATACGTTGCAAAAATAAACCCACACTTTGTGGCAACATCAGTCATAATGGGCTCGAAACGGACAAAGCTGGCGTTGGCAAACTCAACATCTGTATCTTTATTTATTAAAAAATCATTACTAAAATTATAAAGAGGGTAAAATGCTTTCGAACCGCAAGTGGGATAAAGCTTCACCAGCGAATGAAACTGCTATTGATATGTTAAAGACTATATCGCCTAATCAATTACCTAGCAGTTACATTAAGTTGTTATCTTACAGCAATGGCGGTGAAGGCCCATTACCAGTTGATCCGTTGTACTTTATATTAGATAGCGCAGAAAATTGTATTCGAATATATAAAGACAAAACCTTCGAAGAGTATTTTGAAGGATTATTTGTGATTGGCGGTAACGGTGGTGGAGACGCTATAGCTATAGATATGCGTAAACCAGCCCCTTTTCCCGTAGTATCTTTTGATATGACAAATATTGATCTTGATGAATCTGTTTGGCTGGTGGCAAATTCATTTTCCGAGTTCGTTGATTATATCGGCATAGAATAAATCGGATGTCGTATAAGGGCTCTAAGAAGTCATTGACCGCTAATCAAAGCTATCTATCCATACGGGGGGTATGGTTATTTTTGAAAGGCCACACGGTCTAAACCATGAACCCTGCCTCTTTTTATGAAGGCACATTAGCAACAGGGGGCGGCCAGCCGATAAGATAGCACGGTGCAAGCCGGAACCGCTCACCTGTTTGGGAAACTAACTAAGACGCAGGTCGAGAACCATGGCGTGGGGCGCTATAGTGACGGCAGTGGTCTATACCCGTTTCTTGACCCGTCCTAAGTGCGGCGTTGGAATGTGGATTTGGGCTGGTTTTGAAAAAATGTTTGACCATTTGCCAAGCAATACAACAAACTATATCCAATTTGTAATAAGATTGGGGGATTATTGCACCTCCCTTCGTTCAAAATGAGATTATTTCAAGCTCAAACGTGACTGCGGCGATGTTTTCATTGTGTGGCGTGAACCTTGTTTTGATAGNTTCACGCCTTGTGCCGCAAGCAGAGGTTAGCTTGCGTGCGTTTGAAAAAACCTATTTACCATCTAAATAGGCCGGTAGCCAAAGTGCGATTTCCGGAAAGATGAAAATCAGTGACAGACCAATCACTTGGATGACCATAAACTGCATCATACCCAGATAGATATCTTTTAAATCCCATTCCGGCACCACACCTTTCAGGAAGTAGGCCGAGAGCGCCACAGGCGGGCTAAGCCACGCCGTTTGCAGGTTCACGGCGACCAGAATGGCAAACCAAACCAGATTGACCTCTAGCTCTACCAAAAGCGGGACAAGAATTGGTACGATGATCAAAACGATCGGAACCCATTCCAACGGCCAGCCCAAAAGGAACACCAAAGCCATGACCAGGATCAGCATCATCGATGTCGATAAATCCATTGCCAATAGTACTTCTGTCAACATTTTCGGGGTGCCGAGGTTGGAAAATACGGCCCCGAAGAAATTTGATGCCGCGACCAAAAACATGATCAACACAGAGATTTCCAATGTTTTGATCAGGGTGTCATAAAAACCGGATACGGTTAGTTTGCGGTATGCAAATGACAACAGGATCGATCCGAACGCGCCACATGCGGCAGCTTCGGCCGGTGTGGCCCAACCTGCAAGAATGGAACCGAGTGCAAAGGCGATCAGAACCGTTGGGGGTACTAATCCAAGGAAAAATTCATACCAAAGGTCCGAGAAATAAAATCCGCCCGGTTTTGCTTTGCGCATGAAATTGAACGTGAAATACATGAACCCGACCCAGGCGATGGGGATCAACAGACCTGCGAAGGGGAATATGGCCAATTGACCTGATGCGCCCTTTGTGACCAGAACGATGAAGGTCAAAAGCGATGCCATAACCAGAATGACTTCCAGCAGGTAGTAGGGCGATGTTTCCGGTTGCTCTTCCGGCGGCAGGATCGGGCCTAGTTTTGGGTTGATTAGACAGCGGCCAATTGCATAGATCATATAAAGGCCCGCCAACAATATGCCGGGCATGATAGCGGCGCGGAACAGATCTGTCACGGGTACCTCCAGCACAGGTCCCATCACGATTAGCATGATCGATGGCGGGATCAGAATGCCAAGCGTTCCGCCGGCGGTGATTGTGCCTGCGGCAAGCCGGACGTCATAACCTGATTTGTTCATGGTTTTTGCGGCCATAATTCCCAGAATGGTGACTGATGCCCCGACAATACCTGTTGCTGCTGCAAAAATGGTCGAAACAAACAATACGGCAATGTAAAGCGCGCCACGCGTGCGTGACATCATCAATTGCACGGAATTGAACAACCTTTCCATCAAACCGGCTTGTTCCATCATGATGCCCATGAAAATGAACAATGGAACCGCTACCAGCTGGTCACTGAGCATGACCGAGTTGGTTTGCAGTGTCAGCAGAAAAAATGTCAACTTGCTGCCTGATCCCCATGCACCAAACGTGAATGCCAGAAAAATCAGTGTGAAAGAGATTGGAAAGCCCACGAAAATTGAAAACAGCATTGCGGCTAGCATAAACAAACCGATTGTCGATTTGGAGAAGCTGAAAATACCGGTTGCACCGACTGTTGAAGCCCACCAGTCGCCCAGTGGTAAGACATCAGGGTAAAATACGCCCAAGAATACTGCGAACAAACCAACAAAATAGAACGGTAGAATTTTCAGGAATTTTGCTTCACGCTCTTTGCCCATTTGGTGGAATGCACGAAACAGTTCCGGGAAACCTTGCAGGAATAACAAAAGCGCACCAATTGGCATAAATGCGCGCGCAGGGCCCAATACGGGCGCCCATGTTGAATCGCTTGCACGTTCCCAACCATTGTAATTGAAGATGTCCTGCCCGAACGCTTTCAACCCATATTCGGCGGAAGACCAAAAGAAGAATAACATGGCAGGAAAGTAAAATGCCAAATATAGTGAGGCGTCTACGGTGGCCTGCGTTTTTGCTCTCCAGTTACGGTACAGGAAATCTGCGCGGATATGAACGCCGCGCATCAATGCGTAACCTGCAGCAGCCATAAACAGAACGCCGCCCAACATGCGGCTGGTATCATAGACCCAAAGCGTTGGCCCCAAACCCCATGCGCGGGCCAAATCGCCCATATCGTTTTCGACGAGCACTGCAAAAGCTTTGCGCGACACGACTTCAAAAACCATCGCAAAGATCAAAGGGATCATTAGAATGCAAGTCAAACGTCCGGCCCAAAGGTTCAGAACGTCGATAAACGCTGTGATAGGACGTTGCCATGGCGTCATGCCTTCGGGGGTCTGGCCCGGTTCTTCGGCACGGCGCTCTGCGATCAGCTCATCCGTGATATCCAGTTCCATGTCTTCTACTTTAATTTCTTCGGCCATGGGGCCACCTCCCTATCTCGCAATTTGGCAAGGCTTGATAGCCCTGGCAGATTATGAGCGGTGCGAGGTGTAAAACCCCGCACCAAACTTTATTTGTATTACTTACGTGCCGCAACTTGGTCGGCAAACGCTTTGCCCAAGGCTGCGTTCGACGCCTGAGAGCCGGCCCAGAAAGGTACNGCAATCTCGGCGAAGTCTTTTTGTGACTGCCAAACTTCAGCAAAGAACGGATTTTCAGCGGCGTTCTTTTCCAAAGATGCTTTTGCAGCATTCATATATGCCGGAAAGTAGTCAGCAGGCGTGTCATGCAAGATTACACCATGGTTCTCGGTCAAATCTTTCAGCGCTTTACCGTTTTCATAGATGCGGTAAGACATGGATTTTGACAAAGAGGCGTTTGCGGCAACTTCAATGGCTTTTTGCTGCAATGGTGTCAGTGAATTGTAGACATCGCCATTGATATAAAGGTCGGCATTCACAACAACCTGATGCAAACCTTGCAGGTAATAGTGCTTCAGAACCTTTTGAAAGCCAAATACGGAGTCTGGTTTCGGACAGCACCATTCGGCAGCATCGATTGTGCCTTTTTCCAAAGCCGGCAAAATATCACCACCGCCCATAGCAACAGAAGCCACGCCAATGTCTTTATAGGTTTGACCGGGGATGCCCGGGGGTGTCCGGAAACGGTATTTGCGGAAATCATCCATGGAATTGATCGGCTCTTTGAACCAACCCAGGGCTTCCGGGCCAACTGGCTGCAGCATAAATCCTTTGACGTTTACACCCATTTCTTTCCATAGCTGGTCGTATAATTCTTTACCGCCACCATACTGGAACCAGCTTAAGAACGCGATGTTGTCGATACCGACACCGGCACCCGCGACAGGCGAACCGAACAGCATTGCTGCCGGATGTTTGCCGGACCAATAGTGTGTCCAGGCAAAGCCACCTTCAACAAGACCGCTGTCAACCGCATCAAGCGTTTCTTTCACGCCAACAACGGAACCTGCCGGCAGAACTTCGATTTTAACTTCGCCGTTTGTCAGGTCTGAAACATCTTGTGCAAATTCTTTCAGCATCACCACTTCATCGGCCTTTGCTGAAATCACGGACTGTACGCGTATGACAGTTTCTGCCCAAGCAGAAGCTGCAAAAGACAAGCCTACAGCGGTAATCGCCAGACCTGTCGTTACTTTCTTAAGTTTAAACATGGTTTCCTCCCATTTGTTTATGCCTTCTGTTCATTTTTGTCCGACCCTACGAAGGCAAAAGGGTGGTTTCTTGTCGAATGTTAAAGCCCGCTCTGGCCTCAAATCCGGTTAATGTGCACCTCCCATGCCGATCATGACGGCCACTTCAGGCCAGCCGTCATGCAGCATTTCAAAGGTCAGGTAGACTAAAAATATAAAACCGGCCCAGCTGAGCCATGCATATTTGGTCATTGCGTGCATGATTATTGTTGCAAAGAAAGCCATAAAGGCGATTGATAAGGCCAGACCGAAGATCAATAGGGATGTGTTGTCACGCGCGATGGCGGCAACGGCCACAACATTGTCGATGGACATTGAAACATCCGCGATTGTTATCGTGACCAAGGCTTGCCACATTTGGCGGCGTGGTGATCCCTGATAGCCTTCTTGTTCAAGAGCCTCTTCGGCCTCACCTGCCAAATTGGCGCGAATTTCCATAAAGAAGCGCCAGCAGACCCATGCCAATAGGCAGCCGCCGATAAATAATATACCGGGGATCGCGAGTAAGTAGCTTGCGATGGCAGCAAAGAAAATGCGCAGCCCTGCAGCCAATGCCATCCCCATAAATATCGCTTTCTTGCGCAATTCTGGCGACAGGCCGGCAGCTGCCATACCGATGATCAAAGCATTGTCGCCCGATAGGATGATATCAGCGAAAATAATTTGCAGGATTTCAAAACTATTATCGAACATTAACGGGCATCCTCCAACACCATATCTGAAACTTTTTCACCGATCATGATGGCCGGTGCATTCGTGTTGCCGCTTGTGATCGTCGGCATTATTGAACAATCCGCTACGCGCAGCCCGGCAATCCCGTGAACGCGTAGGCGTTCATCCACAACAGCCATGGGGTCATTGCCCATTTTGCAGGTGCCTGTCGGGTGGTAAATTGTAACGGCAGTGTTTCGGGCCCATTCCAAAGTGCCGGCCTCGTCATCAATCGCCACTTCTCGGCCGGGTTCATATTCTTCGGTTATATGGGATTTAAGCGGTTCAAATTGGGTGATTTTACGTGCTATCTGGATGCCTTTGATGATTGTCTGTTGATCAAGTGGAGTTGCCAGATAGTTCGGATGGATATGCGGGTGATCCAGATAGTTGGCAGATTTCAGTTTTAGCTCACCGGTGCTTTCAGGGCGCATTTGCAAAACAGAAGCGGTAAAGGCAGAAAACTTATGGGGGCCTTCAACGGCATTGTTTGCGCTAAAGGGTTGGATATGAAACTGGATATCCGGTGTTTCCAGATGTTCATCGGTTTTCAAAAAACCGGTTCCAAGACTTGCCGCCATTGTCATCGGACCGGTCCTGTTAAGCGCATATTGCAGCGCAATCATGCCTTGTTTGAAGTAATTGTTGGTTTCGATATTGATTGTGGACAGGTTGGTTTTGAAAATTGGCCGTGCCTGCAAGTGGTCTTGTAGATTTTTACCGACACCTTTCAGGTTTTTTTGCATATCAATCCCTAGCGGTGACAGGTCTTCGCCATTACCAATTCCCGATAGCATCAAAATTTGCGGAGAGCCGATGGCCCCTGCCGATAAAATAACCTCTTTACGCGCATTGATCGTGACCGGACTACCTTTTCTGACAACGTCAACGCCTGTGACACGCCCCTCCGAGATATTCAGTTTTCGGGCTTGCGTTTGCGTGATGATTTCCAGATTTTTCCGATCTCGCGCAGGCTTCAGATAGGCAACGGCCGAACTGCAGCGCTTGCCCTTATCCAGTGTTAACTGAAAGTATCCGACACCTTCTTGGTCTTGACCGTTGTAGTCGGGATTGTGTTTGTAACCAGCCGCAATAGCGGCCTCTAACCATTTGTCTACGATGTCACGTTTCAGGGCTGTAGGGGATACGGATAACGGGCCGGATGTGCCGCGCTCTTCGCTGGAAGGTTTCCCTTTCCATGTTTCCGCACGTTTGAAATAGGGCAGGACATCATCCCAGGCCCAACCTGCGTTGCCCAATTGACGCCAGTGATCGAAATCTTGCGGTTGGCCACGCACATAAAGCAGGCCGTTAATGGAACTTGAACCACCCAACACTCTGCCACGTGGCCAAGGAATGGATCGGCCATTAATGCCCGGATCAGCATCGGTTTTATATTGCCAGTCTGTTTTAGCGCTTCCCATGGTTTTAAAATAACCAACGGGAATATGTATCCATGGGTTTGTGTCTTTTCCGCCGGCTTCAAGCAAGGCCACGCTGAATCGACCGTTTTCTGACAAACGGTTTGCAATTACGCACCCTGCAGAACCTGCACCAATGACAATGAAGTCAAAATCCACCAAATATCCCCTTAATATTAAAAAATGAGACTTTTAGTCTCGTTTTTAATAGTTATTTCGACTATATGTAAGAAAAATCGATTCGTGCAATAGGAAGTTTCTAGAAATGAAAGAAAACCGCATACCCACAAACCTGCGGACCCTATTGATCTTAGAGGTCATAGGCAGAAGTGACCGTGCAATGACGCCGACCGAGATAAATGATCAGATTGGGTTGCCAAAGCAAACGGTTCACCGCCTTGTGGCAACTTTGGAAAAAGAAGGCTTCCTGACAAAGGAAGTCGATGGCAAACATTACAGGCCTACACGCAGACTTCGGTTGCTTGGGGCAGGGCTACTTCACGCATCACGCTTTCACATTACCCGCCACCAAGTATTACAAGATGTCGCCACCCAGGTTAAAGAAGCTGTGAACTTTGTTGTCCCCGAAGAAACGGGTATGCATTATCTGGACAGGATAGATACGGATTGGCCGTTTCGCATTCAATTGCCGGTCGGCACGAATGTTCCGTTTCATTGCACGGCGAGCGGGAAAACATTCATGGCAAGCCTATCCAAATCTGCACGCGCGAAGTTTGTGGCCGGTTTGCAATTGGAAAAATGCACCAATAACACACATGTAACGCCAGAAACTTTGCTGGCTGACGTAGCGATCTGTGCCAAACGGGGCTATGCGCTGGACGTCGAAGAATTCATGGATGGAATGCTTGCCATTGCGGTACCCGTGACAGACAGTTATGGCCGTTTCGTGGCCTCCCTTGCATTTCACGGCCCTAACCAGCGATTGTCCATTGAAATACTGGAAGCCAGCAAAGATATTTTGCTTACAGGGGCAGAGACCTTGAAAACATCTTTGTTCACTTAAGCACGAAATCCATGTCCATGGCATAGGCTTTTACAACATCTTCGCCTGATCCTAGGCCTGTATTGTAAAAGCCGAAAGTCTTTGCCAATGGTTTGGTGGGTTTTTTGCAAGGCCTAGATTGGGGCGCTGGATCACCCGGTTCCGGTTAGATCGAAAGTCTCGTCGGGAAAAAACTTGTGCAGCCGTGCATCGGCTGTGCGTGCGTGCCCTTCCATGCCTTCAAGCCTTGCGATGCGCGCGGTAGCCTCGGCGACGGGTTTGGCACCCGCGCGGGTTGCCTGTTGCCAGGTAACGATCTTCATATATTTATGAACCGACAAGCCACCTGTGTATTTGGCTGATTGGGATGTGGGCAATACGTGGTTCGTACCGGATGCTTTATCACCGAAGGCCACGGTGGTTTCTTCGCCCAGAAACAAAGAGCCATAGCATTGCAGACGGTTTTTCCACCACGGTAGATCTTCTGCCTGAACAGTCAGGTGTTCGGGTGCGTATTCGTCCGATGTTGCGGCCATTTCCTCGCGGTCGGCACAAACGATGACCTCGGCATAGTCACGCCATGCGGCTGTCGCATTTTCACAGTTCACTTCGGGTAGATCGTTTATCAGACTTGGAACCAGTTCCATCACTTTCTCTGCCAGAGCACGATCATCCGTGACCAGCCAGACGGGAGAGTTATATCCATGTTCTGCCTGCCCAACCAAGTCGGTTGCAACAAGAAACGGATCTGCAGTGGCATCGGCCAAAATCAAGCTGTCCGTAGGGCCTGCTATCATGTCAATGCCAACGCGGCCAAACAGGATGCGCTTGGCCTCGGCCACAAATTGGTTACCCGGCCCAACAAGAATATCCGCTTTGGGCAAACCAAACAGCCCGAAAGTCATGGCGGCTATACCCTGAACACCGCCCATAGCAAGTATTTTGTCGGCACCGCAAAGATTGGCGGCATAGATAATGGCGGGGGCAACACCTTCGCCTGCATGCGGGGGCGAGCAGGCAGTGATGTGCTTGCANCCGGCAACTTTGGCAGTGGTGACCGTCATGATGGCGCTGGCGATATGGCTATAGCGCCCACCCGGAACATAACATCCAGCGGCTTGCACCGGGATTGCCTTTTGTCCGGCAGTTAAGCCCGGAACAACTTCCAGCTCGACATCTGTCATCGTGCTTTTCTGGATTTCAGCAAACCGGCGCACGTTGTCATGGGCAAAAGCGATGTCGTCTTTGAGCTTTTGCGAAACCTGTGCCGAAGCGACAGCGATATCTTCGGACGTCAACAGAACCGGGCCTTCGTATTTGTCAAACCTGGTCGCATAGTCCAACGCTGCAGCATCACCGCCTGCCTCAATGGTGTTCAGAATGTCCTGAACTGTAGCATGCACATCCGAAGCATCGGATTTAGCCGTTAAAGTTGC
>JGI24723J26617_10001079_pt1 | contig 24947 bp, 28 predicted proteins | sample Cruoilmetagenom6_FD_26617 | JGI IMG/M metagenome (IMG submission 26617)
GCTGCGATGTTCCGATCCTGCTGGCCGGAATGGGCGGCGTCGCGCATTGGGAACTGGCGGCAGCCGTCGCAGAGGCGGGCGGCTATCCGACATTGGGCATGGTCCGCGAAAGCCCCGAGCTGATCGCTTCCGAAGTCACGGCATTGCGGGCGGCGACGGATCGCCCCTTTGCGGTCAACCTGATACCCGCCGCGACCGATCCGGCATTGCTGGATGCACAGATCAGGCAATGCCTGACGCTGGGAGTCACTGCCTTTTCGTTCTTTTGGGATGTGCTGCCGGATGTGGTCGGACGGATCAAGGATGCAGGGGCGCAGGTGTTGCATCAGGTTGGATCAACCGACCAGGCCCGCAAGGCCGAGGATGCCGGGGCCGACGTCATCATCGCGCAAGGGATCGAGGCCGGCGGGCATGTTCATGGCCGCACCGGATCGTTTGCCTTGGCCGAGGAAATCCTGCAGCAGACCTCGCTGCCTGTTGCTGTGTCGGGCGGTATCTCGACCGGCCGGGGACTGGCGGCTGCCCTGTCCATCGGGGCGCAGGGGGTGCAATGCGGCACGGCCTTCTTGGCCACGGAGGAATCATTTGCGCACCCCTATCACAAGCAGCGCGTGGTCGAAGCCACCGGTGCCGATACCGTGCTGACAGATATTTTCGTGCTGAATTGGCCCAAGGGCGCGGCTGTGCGCGTGATCGGCAACAGCATCACGGATGCATTGCAAGGTGAACTGTTGGGGCATGATCCGGACGCGCTGCCACGAGATGCGATTGCCTGGGACGGTGAAGAGGAACGCTATCGCTTCAGCACGGATTCGCCGCTGCGGACGACAACCGGCGATCTGGAAGCGATGCCGATCTACGCCGGGCAAGGGGCCGGGCTGATCGGGGATGTTGTCCCGGTCGGTGCCCGCATCAAAGAGATGGTCAACGATGCCGTTGCTTGCCTTGATGGCAGACAGGCCTAAAGAAAGACCGGCAGACCGATCACGATCGGATGCAGGACGACCAGCAGGATATAGACGCCCCCGCCAATGCAGGCGCGGATGATGAAGCCCCGCGAGGGAAGGCTTAGTCTGCGCCCCTTTCGGGTCTTCGCCCAAAGCTGCGCCCAGTTTTCTGGCCCCAGAACACGCTTCTTGCGCTTGTCGACGATACGGTGCCCCATGATGGCGAAGAACGCCAATGTGCCGAACAGCAGCACATGCGCCAGATCACCGTTCATGACCATATGCAGGATCGCCCATAGCGCCATAGCGCTGAGGAGGGGGTGGCGCAGGTACGCAACCACACCCGGCGCGGAAGGGTTGAAAGCGTCATTGTTCGACCCGCCGAATGAAAACGGGTTCGGCCGACCGATAGCGACCGCGAAGATCACGCAGGCAGCAAACATGCCCAGCCAGATGACGGGCCGGTGCCACGGCGCCTCTGCCCAGAGCGAAACAAACGGCGCGCGCTGTGTTGCCCAGATCAGCAAGGCCAGCATCACAAGAGAGAGCAGGGCATAGGCCAGCGTAAATCCACGCGGCCCCAGATGTGCCACAAGGCGGCGTTTTACCGGCGGGCGCACGGGCACCGAATGGGTGACAAAGAACAGGGCAAAGACACAAGCGAATGCCAGCCAGGACGTCATTGGCGTACCGGCTTCGGCTGCATCAGCGCCGGCCCGTAGAAGACTGCGAAGCCGACAAAGGCCCCGATCCACAGAGCGCCCGACAGGGCATAGAGCGAGACTGCCTGCCCCTCCCAGATCGCGGGGGCCAACCGGGCAAGGACCGATGCAACCAGACAGACATAAATCGCCAGGCTGCCTGCGCCCGCGTGCAAGGTTTGGCCGGTATGCCCCAAAGTGGCGCGGGTCATCATCGCCAAGGTCATAAGCCCGAATGCCCCGGCCATCCAAAGGTGCTGCGCCGAGGCCGCAGGCAACAGATCAGGCCGCAGGATCGCCGCCCCCTCGACCAGCGCACCGAGCGGGATGAACGCATAGGCGAGGTGCAGAACCCAAAGGAGCGCTTCTGACAATGTCTGCCCTCCCTGCCAACGGAAAAGGCGGCCAAGATGCAGCAGCCCGATCACCAGAAGCGCCGCACCCGTCAACGCGTGCTCGGGCTTTGCGATCCAGAGCAAGAGGGCAAACACCGTCGCCAGAATTGCAACCTTGTCAAAGCGTTGCATTGGCGGGACCGGCAGTTGCTCGGATTTCCTGCTGACCAGCCAATTGCGGGTAAACGACGGCACGACACGCCCACCGATGACAGCAATCAACAGGATCACGGCCGCGACGCCGATCCGCAGACCGACCCCTTGGGCGGCCAGATCTCCCCTCGCGGCTTCAATGTGAAACAGCAAGTTCGCCAGGGTGAAAACCGTCAGCAGTACCAGCACCACAAGGTTGCGCCAGTTTTTGCCCGCGATGATCTCGCGCAGGATGAAAGCGCCGAGAGCGACCAGGAAGGACAGATCGACCGCTTCTGCCACACCGACCGGCCACAGTTCGGAGGTTGCCACGGCAGCGCGCCCGCCAACCCATAACCCGAACAACCCCGCCAGGTGCCAGCCGACGACCGGCAGGCGACCCGTCCAGTTCGGAACGGCAGTCAGCAGGAACCCCCCGATGATCGCCCCCAGATAGCCGAACAGGAACTCGTGAGCGTGCCATGAGACGGGATCGAGGCGCGTCGGCAACATGAAGCGCCCCGACAGCATCAGGATCCACACCAGCATTGCCAGCGCCGCCCAAACGGCCCCGAACAGGAAGAACGGGCGGAAGCCAAAGGAAAAGATCGCCGGTCCTTTCCATGCGCGGCTTTGCTCGGAAGTCGTTTTTTTCATGATCGGTGCCATTCTGTATCGCGGGGTCTCACAACATCTGCAATCGAGCAAAGCCCGGCTGCGTTATTCCGTATCGCGCCAATATCCATTGGCGGCAGCGACGGTTGCGAAATGGGTGGCAACCACCTGGCTTGACGCGATCAGCGCGTCAAAGTCATTGGCGTAGCCGGGGCGCAGCTTCTTGCGGATCTCCGCGTCAGGTTGCGTCATGCCAACCGCGACACGGGCAAGCTTGACGGCCAGTTCATAACCTTCTTCAGGTGTGTTTGTCTGCAGTGTTGGAAGCCAGTCTTTCATGGGTTCGCCCTTTCATTGCGGGAGGTTTGTCATTCAGCAGAACACGCGACGCATTGCCTTTGGGATCGTCGAACTGGTCGTGGCGCAACGCCCAGATGAACGCCGCAAGGCCCAGCAGGCCCATGCCGATGGAAAGAGGGATGAGAACCACCAAGCTCATTCTGCGTCCCCCCGAAGGGCCTTGTACGCGTGCCATGTGCCGTGGCCGAGCACCGGAAACACGATGGCCAGTCCAACAAGGCCAGTCGCGACACTCAACGCGATGCCCCCGGCGACGATACCGCCCCAGACCAGTGCCACCGGCAGGTTCTGCATCGTCATGGCAAAGCTGATCCCCATCGCGGTCAGCGCGTCACGCCGCTCTGCCAGCATCATCGGGATCGAGAAAAGGCTGAGCGCGAATGCGAAACCTGCGAAAAGCGCGCCAACCGCGCAACCGACCAGGATCAAGGCCCAGCCCCGCGCGGTTGTCAGCACGTTGACAAACGCATCTTCTGCGCCCGGAAACGGGGTATGTCCGAAAAACAGCGCATACAGCAGATCAGCCGCCCGCAGCCAGAACAGCACCAACAGGCCGAGCAGCAACCCGGCATAGGCGAACTGCCCCAGCGAGGCGGGGCGCACCAACAACATGCGATGCAGCGAGACAGGCTCGCCCTGCTCCAATGCGCGGCTCTTCTCGTAGAGGCCCAACGCCAGAAAAGGACCCACGATCAGGAAACCCGCAATCGCAGGCAACGCAAGATAGAGCAGCCCGGCCTCTGCCAGAGCCCAAAGCGCGCCATAGGAAACGAGGACCAGAAAGACACCGTAGACCAGGCTTGGCCCCGGATTGGTGCGCAGGTCTTTCCAACCGGCGGCGAGCCATCTGAATGCCGCCCGCGCCGGCAATCCACGGGCAAAGGCAGGTGCCGGCTTTTCGGGTTTGCGGAGCGTTGGCAGGGGTTCGAGCATTTGAAACCTTTCAGCAGGCGGGCTTGGCGGCTGCGGCTGAGGCCACCAGCGTGCAATCAGGCTGCGACAGTACGGCGACGGTGATCAGATGCGCATTCGCGACGATGAACCCGCCGACAAGGACGACGGCCACTAAAATCGCCAATCTGCGCTGCGAGAGCCGGCTCATTTTCCCTCCTCCGCCGCGTTGCGGGACAATTCGGAAACATAGAGCGCCAGCAGGTTGATCTCGGCTTCGGTAAGCCGGGTGCCCCAGGCAGGCATGACGCCCTGCCGTCCATGGCGCAGCGTCTGCAGGATCGTGGCGCGGTCCTGTCCGTAAATCACCGAAGCATCGGTCAGTGATGGTGCGCCGTTCATCATCCCGCCGATGTCGCCGTCCCCATGGCAAGAGCTGCAATTGTCGGCAAATATCATGGCCCCGGCTGCGGTTTCATCCGCCTGACCGCCCGGCAGCGCCGCCACGTAGTCGGCAACCGCGAAGCGTTCGCTGCGTTCCATCCAGTCAAAGGCAGGCATTTGCGCCCACCGGGTATCATCATTGCCCGCGTTGATCCCGAATTGAAGCGTCTCGGCTATCGTCTCGGGGTCGCCGCCCCAGAGCCAGTAATTGTCATTAAGTGCCGGAAAGCCGGGACCACCTGCACCGTCACTGCCGTGACAGGCCGCGCAGTTGTCCTGAAACAACCGCTCCGCCGCAGGCATGGCACGCGCCATCAGCGCGTCGTCACTCTGTAGTGATGCGAAATCCTCTGCCCCGAACCGCGCCAGCCACTCATCACGCTTGGCATCCATCGCGCGGAAATCCTCGACCGCCATCTCGCCCTGGTTCAACCCCAGAAGGCCGGGCACATAGGTGCGGCCCACCGGCCATGACGGCAGAAGCACCCATGCAATGACGGAATAGACAAAGGTGAGGATCAGCGCCCAGATAACGATCTTGGGAAACGGTGTATTGAGTTCGCGAATACCGTTCCAGTCATGGCCCGTCGTATCATAGCCAGTGATCGGATCGACCTCTGTGTGGTCGGAATGGGGATCGCTCATTTCGGATCCTCCGGCGCCTGCTCCTTCAGGATGGACCGGGCGGCCCTCTCATGGGCGGCGCGTCTCTTGGGGCTATATGCGCGGATGACGACGATCAGGAAGAATCCCATCATCCAGATCGGCCCAAATGTCTTGGCGAGAAAGGCGAGTGTTTCGTAGGTCATTCTGTTTCCCCCGCAAGCAGATCATAGGCCGCATCGGTCAGCGCGCCGAGAGATTGCAGATAGGCCACCACTGCATCCATCTCGGTCAACTGCGACGGGTCGCCATCAAAGGCGCGCACGGCAATGCCGTCACCGTAGCGGTCGCGCACCGCGTCACCGGCATCCGAGTCAGGCTGGCTCTGACCGCGCGCATCGGCCACCGCCGCCGCCACCATTTCCGGATCGTAAGGCACGCCCAGACGGGCCAGTGTCGCAAGCTCATCCGACAAAAGCCGGGTATCGAGCGGCCGCATGAGCCAGGGATAGGCCGGCATGATCGACGCGGGCACAACGCTGCGCGGATCGATCAGGTGCGCAACATGCCAGTCGTCGGAATACTTCCCGCCCAGCCGGGCGATATCCGGACCTGTCCGTTTCGAGCCCCAAAGCATCGGATGGTCATAGGCACTCTCGGCGGCCAGGGAATACGGACCGTAGCGGTCCAGCTCATCGGCCAGGCTGCGGATCATCTGACTGTGGCAGGCGTAACAGCCTTCGCGAATGTAGATTTCACGCCCGGCCAGCTCCAGCGGCGTATGAGGGCGCATGTCATCCGGCATCTCGATGGTTTCGTCGATCACGAACAATGGTGCGATCTCGACGATCCCGCCAATGGAGGCAGCAACGATGATCCCTGCCACCAGACCCATCGAAAGTTTTTCGAGGTTATAATGCAGCTTCAGCATGATTTACTCCGCCGGTTGCGGATTGAGAGGTCGGTCGCTGGCCTCGTGGAGTGGCGGCGTCGAGCGGAAGGTTGCCCGGCAATTGAGCGTGCAGATGATCGCACCGGAAAGGAACATCGCGCCGCCGATGGTGCGCAGCAGGTAATAAGGCGCCATCGCCTGCACCGATTCCACAAAGCTGTAGGACAGCGCACCATTCTCGTCATAGGCCCGCCACATCAGGCCCTGCGTGATGCCGGCGTTCCACAATGCGACGACGTAGATCAGCGTGCCACCCACAGCGAGCCAGAAGTGCCACTCGATCGCGCGCGGCCATGCCATCTCCTTGCAGCCCGAGATTTGCGGAACCAGCGTGTAGATCGCGCCAAAGATGATCATCGCGACCCACCCAAGCGTTCCGGAATGCACATGCCCGACGGTCCAGTCGGTATAGTGGCTGAGCGAATTGACCGGCCTGATGGCGAGGAACGATCCCTCGAATGTCGACAGCCCGTAGAACACCGCCGCGACAAACATGAACCGTAGCGTCGCATCATCGCGGACCTTGTGCCAGGCCCCGTTCAGGGTCGCGATCGCATTACCGGCAGAGGCCCAGGACGGCACCAGAAGCATCACCGAAAACGTCATGCCAAGCGTCTGAACCCAATAGGGCAAGGCGGTGTAATGCAGGTGGTGCGAGCCGACCCAGATGTAGAAGAAAACGATGCCCCAGAAGCTGACAATCGACAGCCGGTAAGACCAGATGGGGCGCCCTGACCGGACCGGCAGGAAATAGTAGAGCATCCCCAGAAAGCCCGCCGTCAGGAAAAACGCCACCGCATTGTGCCCATACCACCACTGGATCATGGCGTCCTGCACACCCGCCCAGATGGTAAAGCTCTTGGCCGCCCCAAAGCTGACCGGCAGCGCCAGGTTGTTGACGATATGTAGCATCGCCACGACCAGGATAAACGCCATGTAATACCAGTTGGCCACGTAGATATGCGGCTCGTGCCGGCGCGCCAACGTGCGGATATAAAGCGTGAAATAGACCAACCAGACCACGACCAGCCACAGATCGGCATACCATTCCGCTTCGGCATATTCCTTGGATTGGGTGCTGCCCATCACGTAGCCGGTCACCGCCCATGCGCAGAACAGGTTGAAGCCGATGAGTATGAACCAGGGGCTTATCGAATCCGCCAGCCGCGTGCGGGACGTGCGTTGCAACACATATAGCGACGTCGCGATCAGCGCGTTGCCGCCAAAGCCGAATATCACGCCGGTCGTGTGCACCGGGCGCAACCGGCCAAAGCTGGTCCATGGCACAGCGGGCGTTGCTTCGGGCCAGTACAGCAGCGCAGCGACCCAGACACCGACACCCATGCCGATGATGGCCCAGATCAGCGTCATCCAGATCCCGAAACGGGTCGGTGCATCGTAATACTGGTTGGCGCGATCCGGCGACGGTTCGGGATCGTAGAATGCGCCGCCGATGCGAAAGACCAGGTACAGCCCCAACATCAGCGCCATCGCGCCGTGGACAGCCATGACACCGTGCCGTGCCGCTGCCGCCATGATGAAACCAAGCAGCGCCAGCGCAAAAGCCAGGCCAAAACCGATCTGGCGTTCAGAACGACTGAGTGTTGCTGCTGCGGTCATTCGGTCAATCCTTCAGGTCTGCAAGCGGCCTCAGGGCAATATCCGCGAGGGTCGCGTCATCAAGATCGGCCAGAAACGCGGCTTCGGCCGATTTCAACCTTGCCTTCAGCCTGCACTGGCCATCGATCACACATTCCCCACCATCAGGGCGGAGGCATTCCACGAGTTGCTGACCGTCTTCCAGCAAGCGCACGATCTGCCCAATGCGAATGTCGCTTGCCGGGCGCGCCAGACTCGCCCCGCCACCGCTGCCGCGGCGGGTCGCGACGATGTTGCCTGCGGCCAGGCGCTGCATGATCTTGGACAGGTGGTTGCGCGAAAGACCGAACTCTTCCGCCAACTCTGCGGTTGAAAACGCGCGTTCCGGCGCGCTGGCCATCCGCATGAGCATCCGAAGCCCGTAGTCTGTAAAGGTGGTGAGCCGCATCTATGTCTTTTTCCGCTAATAGGTATTTCTAATACCTATTAGCAAATCTGCACAGAAATGCAAGTCTAAACCAGAGGGAAAGTAGCGCCGCTGCCACCTCGGTAAGGACTGTAGTCGTGCGCCTTGCGGCCATGACTTCATAGCATGAATACGCGCGACTCGCTATCACTCCATAGGGACGGCAGGCTGGTTAATGAAGCAATCCAGACCATGCCATTGTACTGGGTGGCGAGGGCGCCGATGTTGCTGGCCTCTTCATCGGGTGCCGGACCCAGCGGTCCGCGACGGCCAGCCGCCTGCCTGACGTGGGCTGACGCAGGGGTCAGGACAGGATGAAGAACACCTTGCGCACGTCGGTCAGGTTTTCCCATGTGCCGTCGAATCCCGCTGCCACGACGAAACTGTCGCCCGGGCCAAAGACCCGCGACTGGCCGTGGCTGTCTGTCAGGCGCACTTCGCCCTCCAGGATGTGGCACAGCTCGTCATAATCGCATTTGCAGCGTTCCTTGTGCGGCTCGGCCTGCCAAATGCCTGCGATGGCGCCCTTGTCGGAATTCTCGAAATGGCGCCAGCTGCGGCTTTTATAGGGGGTATCGACCACGGCAGGATCGTCGGTCAGCGTATCCCGCGGGGCAACGGCCGCAGCGTCGAAGCCGATGACATGTTCTGGGTTTTTCATTCTTATCTCCTTCGTGGGCTATGAACCAAACCCGATTCCGATCCGGTCCATCGTTCTGAGCAACAAGGACCGTCGGCCGGTCAGGTCTTCGCGCGCCAGATCGGCCTGCGCCCATTTCACCACCCAGCTGCGGATCGGTTCGGGCGGGAACGGCACGGCGGGGCTGCTCAGCATTTTCAGCCGCGTGCGCTCAGTCGTCTTGCCCTCCAGCAGATCGAGCATGGTCAGCCCCGCAAAGCGGCTGGCCGATACCCCCTGGCCAGTGAACCCCATCGCATAGGCCACGCGGCCACTCAGCGCGGTCCCGACAAAAGCAGTCAGTCGTGCGGATGTGTCGATGATCCCGCCCCAGCGATGAGTGAAACCGATGCCCTCCAACGCCGGAAACGCGTCAAAGAAATTTTGCTCGAGCCGCGCGTAAGAAGCCGCGCGGTCATGCAGATGGGCATCGCGGCGGCCACCGTAATGGTAGATGGCATCATAGCCGCCCCAGAGGATCCGGTTGTCGTCTGTCTTGCGGAAATAGTGAAACTGGTTGCCGCTGTCGGCGATGCCGTAGCGCCCCTGCCAGCCGATTGCCGCCATTTGGTCATCCGTCAGCGGCGCGCTGAGCAGGGTGTAATCCCAGATCGGAATGATCGCCGGGCGCAGCCGCCAGAGCAGCGGCACCGCCGCATTGGTGGCAAGGATCACTTGCTTGGCACACACCGTGCCCTGCGCGGTGGTCAGGCGGACACCATCGCCATCAGACCGCAGCGCGGTCACGCGGCTGTCCTGATAAATCTCCACGCCGCGCGCCATGGCGGCGCGGGCCAGCCCGTTGACCAGTTTCGCGGGATTCACCAGCGCATAATTGGGCTCAAAAAGGCCAGCAGTGTAGCGCGGCGAATTGAGCCGTGCATCCAGTGCCGCGCCTTCGAGAAGATCGGTCTCGATCCCAAAGCGCGCATAGCTGGCCTGCATCGCGCGCAGCCCGTCCACCTGCCACGGCGTCGCCGCCACGTTCAGCTTGCCTCTGCGCTCGAAGCCGCCGTCGATGGCGTATTCCGTCAGGTCCGCCTCGAAAGCATCAAGGTTTTCGCGCCCCAGGCGCACCAGCGTATCCGCCTCACCCGGCCAGCGGGCCACGGCGTTCGAGACGCCATGCGAAATGCTGGGCGCGCAGAACCCGCCATTGCGGCCACTGGCGGCATTCCCCAGCGTTTCGCCCTCCAACAGGGCGATGCGGGCACCAGCAAAGCGTTCCGTCGCCTTCAGCGCCGACCAAAGCCCGGTAAAGCCGCCACCGATGATCGCCAGATCGCAAGTGATATCGCCCTCCAGTACCGGCGGGGCGACCGGGGCCGCCACCGTTTCGGCCCAATAGGGGCGCGGCGTGGCCTCTGCATATCGGTGCGTCTGCATCATGTATGTGCCCGTGCGCCGGGCAGGCCATCCGCGGCGATCCGTTTGTTGATTTTTGCCAGTTCAGCCTGCGAGTTCACACCGGTTACTTCAACCGGATCAGCCTCGAGCGTGGCTACATCCCAGCCCCGCTGCCGGGCCAGAGCGGCGATATCCGTCAGGTAATATTCACCCTTGGAATTGTCGTTCCCGACCTCCGCCAACAGATCGAACAGCACATCGTGGCGCACCGCCATGATGCCGGAATTGCAAAAGCGCACCGCGCGCGTCTCTTCATCGGCTTCGGCATGTTCGACGATCCGGATCAGGTTGCCCGCTGCATCCGTGACCAACCGCCCGTAGCTGAGCGTGTCCTCGGGGCGAAAGCCCAGAACAGCCAGCGCGGCATTGCCGCGCACCTTGGCGCAAAGCGCGCGCATCGTTTCCGGCTGCACCAGCGGCACGTCGCCATAAAGCACCAGAACCGTGCCCTCGAAACCCGCCAGCGCGGCCTGCGCCATTTTCACCGCATGGGCGGTGCCCAACTGCTGCTCCTGTACGGCGGTGGTTATATCCGGATAGGCGCGCAGGATCTGCTCCCGCCCGGCACCGACAACCACAACGCTGCGCGCGGCATCGAGCGCGGCGAGATTGTCCAGAACATGGCTCAGCATTGGCTTGCCCGCGACCTCGTGCAGCACCTTGTGCAGGTCCGAGCCCATACGAGAGCCCTGACCCGCAGCCAAAATCACGGCGGCGATATTCGTGTCGGTCATTGGCCTGCCTTCCGGGCCGGGGTGAGATCAGACATGCTTGCGCCCGCCCGCGTCGAGAAACCATTCATCGTCATAGGGATACCACCAGTCATGGCGCACCGGCTGATGATCCATGATCACCATCTTGGTGCGGCGGAACGTGTCCAGCCCCATGCGGCCCAATTCGCGCCCGATGCCCGAACTCTTCCACCCGCCAAAGGGCAATGCATCATTGTCGATCATCGGGTTGTTGACCCAGACCATACCGGCCTCCAACCGCTCGGTCGCTTCGTGCGCCTCGGCCAGATCGGTGGTGAAGATCGACGCACCAAGGCCGAATTCGCTGTCATTGGCCATGGCGATGGCGGTGTCGAAATCGGACACGCGAACGACGCTGACGACGGGGCCGAAAACCTCCTGCCGCTGGATCGCCATGTCGGGGGTACAATTGGTCAGGATCGTCGGCTCGTAGAACCAGCCCGTTTCCAGACCCTCNGGCACGCGTCCGCCGCATTCCACCTTGGCGCCAGCAGCCACGGCATCGTCGACCAGTTGCATCACCCGGGCGCGCGCCGCTTCACTGACCAGCGGGCCGATCTCGGATTTCTTCAAGCCGTTCCCGATGCGCAGGCGTTTGGTTTCCGCGACGAAAGCCTCGATGAAGGCATCATGCACCGAGTCCACGACATACATCCGCTCTGTCGATGTGCAGACCTGACCCGACATGTGAAACGCCCCCGTCACCGCGCCGGCCGCGGCGATGGCGATGGGCGCATGAGCCGAGATCACCATCGGGTCCGAACCACCCGCCTCGATCACCGCCGGTTTCAGACGGCGCGCTGCGGCCTCGGCCACGGCCTGTCCGGCCTTGACCGAACCGGTGAAGGCGACGGCGTGGGTTTTCGGGCTGTCGACCAGAGCCTTGCCCACCTCCACACCACCCGGCAGGCAGGCGATCAGATCGGCGGGCATGTCATCGAACACTTTCATGAATTCCAGCGTCGACAATGTTGTTGCCTCCGCCGGCTTGATGATCGCACCATTGCCCGCAGCCAATGACGCGGCAACGGTCCAGCACATCAGCAGGATGGGAAAGTTGAACGGCATGATATGCGCCGAGACGCCCAGCGGCTCGTAACGCGCGAATTGCAAAGAGCCGATTTGCGTCGTGCCGGCCACCTTGCCCGCCTCGTCGCGGGCCATTTCCGCATAATAGCGAAAGATCGGCGCGCAATTGGCGACCTCGCCGATGGCCTCGGGATAGGGCTTTCCCATCTCGCGGCTCATCAGGATGGCGCAGTCGGTCATGTCATGCGCCTCGATCCGGTTGGCCAGCCGGTGCAGCGTGGCGGCGCGCGTCTTGGCATCGGTTCTCGCCCATTTGCGCTGTGCCGCGTTCACGCGGTCTAGGACGCTGTCGCACTCGTCCGCAGTGACAGCCGCGCGCGCACCAACCGTTTCCAGCGTGGCGGGGTCGATGACGTCATGCGCAGCCCCCTGTGAGGCGTGAAAATCGGGGGCAAGATAGTAGCAGGGGCGAAGAATGTCGGTCATGCGGACACTCCTTTCAGGGGTTTGAGACGGGTATCAAGCGTGGCGGCCGTTGCCTGCCAGCCCGGCATGCGGGTATCGAGCAACGCCGAAATGTCAGTGAGCGCCGCGTCGACCAGCACAGTCTGGAACTGGCGCAGCACTCGCGGCAGCCAATCGAGGTAACCCGGTTTGCCGTCGCGCAGGCAGAGCCGGACAAAAACGCCGAGGATGCGCGCATGGCGCTGCGCGGCCAGAAGGTGATAGCGGCGGCGGATCGCCTGCGCGCCGCCCAGATGCGTCGGCGCATTCTCCAGGTAGCGGGCCAACAGCGATGCCTCCAGCCCCGGCGACAGGTCGCGGCGCGCATCCTGCAACAGCGACATCAGATCGTATTCGCACGGCCCCAGCACACCATCCTGGAAATCCAGCAGACCACAGCGGGCCACGCCTTCGCGTCCGTCCAGCAACATCAGGTTATCGACATGGAAATCACGCATGATCAACGTGTCATAGTGCCCGTCGACCGGGGCCAGCGCGGCCTCCCACAGCGCGCGCCACTCTTGGGCGAACGCGGTGCGGTCCAGATCCGGCGCGACGGCGGGGGCGAACCATTCGGCAAAGACCTCCAGCTCGTCCAGCATCTTGCGCAGGTCATAGCGGGGCTGATCCACCTGTACGCCGCGCGGGTCGTGATGCAGATGCAAGAGGACATCCACCGCCAGTCGATACAGCGCGCCCTCATCCTCGCCCGCAGAGAGGCAGCGGGAATAGGTCGTGTCACCAAGATCCTCGATTAGCGCCACGCCTGCGGGCTTCGTCGCAGCGACAACGCGCGGCGCCGAAAGCCCCAGATCAGCCAGATGCGCCGACAGCCGCAGATAGGCATCGAACCCCACCGGATCGGTAGGGTCCTCCATCAGGATCAGCCCCTGCCCTTCCAGCCGGAAATACCGGCGTGGCGAGGCATCCGCGACAAAGGCCGTCAGGCGGGCGCCCTCGTGACCCCGTGATGCCAAGAGCGCGGCAGAAGCAGGCAGGATTTGCCCATGTGTCGGCGCGGTTCCGGTCATCGGATCATGTAGACCTTCTTGATGGTCTCGTGAACGGTGCAGACGCCTTTCCAGTCCTTGGGAAAGAACGCGGCGGTGTCGGGGGTGATCTCGATCACGTCGCCGAACTCGTGCACATAGGTGCAGCGGCCTTCAAGGAAATGGCAGAATTCGTCGCTGGTGACGTGGCAGTCCCACTTACCGGGGGTACAGATCCAGAGGCCGCATTCGCTTTGCCCGTCCGGACCCTTGTGCAGCACCTTGCCCGAGACGTGGCTTTCGCCCTCGATCATCGTCGGGATGATGCCCCAGTCATCGGTTTCGGTGACCTCGAGCGGTTTGTGCATTACGGGAGTTTTCAACTGTTTCATCCTTCTTAAACAAGCATGTAGATGTTGCGCAGGGTTTCGGTGATCTCGGCCGTGCCTTTCCAGCCCGCCGGAAACAGGACGCAGGTGCCGGGACCGGCCTCGATCACCTCTTGACCGTCGTCGCGGCGATAGCTGACGCGGCCGGCGACGAAATGGCAGAATTCGTCGCGCGGCACCGAGATTTTCCAGGTGCCGGGGGTGCAGACCCAGATGCCGGTTTCCGGAGAATTGTCCGGCCCCTTGTGCAAAAGACGCCCGGTGGAATGGGACTGCCCCTCGATCATGTCGGGCTGCGGGCCCCAATCGACCAGATCATCATATGTCGTCGCATTGTGGATATGCGGCGCGGAAGAAGCGAGATTGGTCATTTCTGCGCCTCGGCAAGGTTGACCAGCAGCTTCGCGGCCTTTTCCTGCCCGTTCTGGGACTGCATGTGGGCCGATGTCTTTTTCAGGCGTGCCGCGATGTCGCTATCGGTGAGGCAGGCCTCGATCTTTGCGATCAGTTCCTCGTCGGTCCAGTCGTAACGGTCCGAGCGGAAGCCGTGACCGGTTTCCTGCACGCGCATCGCGTTGTCATGCCCGTCCCAGACATAGGGCATGATGATCGCCGGCTTGCCGAAATAGAGGCACTCGGTAAACGAGTTGTTGCCGCCGTGATGGATCACGGCATCGACCTGTGGAATGACCGAAGGCTGCGGAAACCAGCTGCCGATGATCACATTGTCGGGCAGGTCGGAATATTCCGACTCGTAATCGCCCACATTGACCAGCGCCCGGTAGCGGGTGTTGCCGATCAGCTTGATCAGGCGTTTCAGCAGGTCGGTATCGCCTGCCCCGAGCGAGCCGAAAGAGACATAGAGCAGCGGGCCGTCGTTGTTTTTCTTGAAGGTCGGCACCTCATAATCTTTGTCCTGACGCACACAGCCTTCGAGATACTGGAACTGCTTGGGATCAAGCGGCAACTTGCGCTCGTATTTCACCTGCTCGGGGTAAAGCAGCAGGTTCAGATAGGGCGATGCCTCGAAGAATTCGCCCAGCTTGTACGGGTCTTCGCCGCATTCCTTCAGGAATTCGTTGAAATCGTCGTGGATCGGCTTGATCACTTCGCTGAACTTCTTGCGGAAGGCGGCGTGGCCTTCGGTGTCGTTGACCGACATGCCCGACAGGTGCGGCGGGATCGATTCATCCTCGATCTCGTTTTCCGAGCAAGAGATGATCCGCACCCACGGCACGCCATATTGCTTGATCGCCGGGAACAGGATCACGTTATCCACCGAGATGACGTCGGGCTTGATCTTGGCCAGCACCTGCGGCAGATCCTTTTGCGCCCATTTCGCGCTGTCCACGATCGCCTCCCAGCATTCCTTGACGTAGTTGTCGATTTGGTCGATCGGCGCCTTGCGGAAATTCGGGATGTGGGAGTTGATGAAATCCTCCCAGAACTTGGCCATCTGCTCGGGCGGCATCGGCTCAGACAGGGCGACGGGATGCGCCTCGAAGCCATAGCCTTCGTAAACCTCGACAAAACCGGGATCCGACAGGAACACGGCCTTGTGCCCCATGCGCTCTACCGCCTGGGCGATACCAACAGAGTTGAGTGCGGGGCCAAAGGCGGCCTCGGGGAAGAAGGCAAAGGTTTTCTGGGTCATTGGATCGTCTCCTTGATTTCTTGGGTAGGGCCGCGCGCGGCACGGCGATCGAATTCAGTGGGCGAAGGCCCGAGTGTCCCGGGCCGCCCAGTTGACGGTGACGGTGTCACCAACACTGATCGGGCGCGCCTCGGCGATGTCGGCGGTCAGGCGTATCAGCACCGGCTCGGGCGCAGCGGCCGTCTTCAGGTGCACCTGAAGATCCAGGCCGTGATAGGCGATGTCCGACACGGTGCCCGTCACGCTGTTTTCGCCTGCGTCACCGTTGAGATGCAGCCGTTCGGGCCGGACGGCGGCAACGCCTTCCTGACCGGCTTCCAACTTCTTGGCCGCGGCGATGACGCTGCCATCCTTTGCCACCAGCTTGCCACCCTGCTCGCGGACCGGAAAGAAGTTCATCACCCCAATAAAATCAGCGGCAAAGCGGCTTTGGGGATGCTCGTAAATCTCGTGCGGCGTGCCCGACTGCAACAGTTTACCATCCTTCAGGATGGCCACCCGGTCAGCCATGACCAGCGCCTCTTCCTGATCGTGGGTGACGATGATGAAGGTGATGCCGAACTCATGCTGGATGCGTTTCAGCTCCAGCTGCATGTCGCCGCGCAGCTTCTTGTCCAGAGCGCCGAGCGGCTCGTCCAGCAACAGCAGTCGCGGGCGTTTGACCAAGGCCCGGGCCAACGCGACGCGCTGGCGTTGCCCGCCCGAGAGCTGATCGGGCTTGCGCCGCGCCAGTTGCCCCAGCTGGATCACGTCGAGGATATCGTCCACCCGCGATTTGATCTGCGCCTTGGGCAGTTTTTCCATCTCCAGCCCATAGGCGATGTTCTGCGCGACGCTCATGTGCGGGAACAGCGCGTAGGACTGGAACATCAGGTTGACCGGCCGGTGGTTTGGCGGCACCTGGCTGACGTCCTTGCCATCAAGGATGATCTCGCCACCATCGGGCATTTCGAACCCCGCCAGCATGCGCAAGAGCGTGGTCTTGCCGCTGCCGGAGGCCCCCAGAAGCGCGAAAAATTCGTTCTCCTGCACATCCAGATCGATGCCGTCGATGGCTTTGACATTGCCAAAGCGTTTCTGCGCATTGCGGATAGTCAGCAAAGGCTGGGTCATTGTCCTGGGAGCCCTCCACGGTTCAGACGTTGCGACAGAGCCAGGATGACGACCGAGACGGTCATCACGATGGCAGCGAGCGCGTTGATTTCAGGGGTGACGCCGAAACGGATCATCGCAAAAATCTGCATCGGCAAGGTGATGGAATCGCGTCCGGCTCCGGCGGTGAAGAACGCGATGATGAATTCATCCAGCGACAGGGTAAACGCCAGCAGCGCCCCGGCAATCACGGCCGGCAGCATCACCGGCAGCACCACCCGCCAGAGCGTGATCGCCATGGGCGCACCCAGATCGGTCGAGGCTTCGACGATCGACCAGTCGAAAGTCTTGAGCCGCGCCCGCACAACAGAGCAGACAAAGGCAAGGTTGAAGACCACATGGCTCAGGATCACGGTATGCAGCCCCATCGTCACGTTCAGCAGCGAAAAGAAGCTGAGCAGCGCGATGGCCAGCACGATGTCAGGGATGATCATCGGCGCAAAGATGATGGTTTCAAGGAAGCGGCCATTGCGGCGGCGGATCTCGACCCCCACGGCCAGAAGCGTGCCAAGGATCGTCGCAAGGATGGTCGAGATCACCGCGACGATCAGGGTGTTCAGCGCAGCCCCCATGATATCGGCGTTGCGGAACAACTCGCCATACCACTTGACCGAGAACCCGGTCCAGGCCGTCGGCAACCCGCCCTCGTTGAAGGACAGTGCGAACAGCACCGAAATCGGGATGTAGAGAAAGGCAAACACCGCCGAGAGGATCATCAGCATCAGGCGGGGATTGGCAATGCTGCGCATGGTCAGTCCTCCCGCCGGGCGCCCGAGGCGCGTTCGGTTGCAAATGTCTGCAAGGTCAGCAAACCCATCATAATGGCGATCAGGAACATCGACAGCGCCGCGCCAAAGGGCCAATCATTCGCGGTCAGGAACTGCGCATAGACAAGGTTGCCGATCATCTGGAAATTCCCACCGCCCAGCAGCGCGGGCGTCACGAAATTGCCGATCGACAGCACGAAGACAAAGACGAACCCCGTCGCGATCCCCGGCACCGTCATCGGCAGGATCACCCGGCGGAACGTCGTCCAGGCGCTGGCCCCCAGATCGCGCGACGCTTCGGCGATCTCAGGGTTGAGGCGCGACAAGGGCGCATAGCAGGCCAGGATCACGAAAGGCAGGTAATTATAGACCAGCCCGATCACCACGGCGGTCTCGGTATAGAGCATCTTGGGCAACTCGCCGTCATAGCCCAACCAGGCCGCGATCCCCGCCACCAACCCTTCGCGGTTCAGCATGACGATCCAGGCATAGGTGCGCACGAGGTAGTTGGACCAGAACGGCAGCACCGCAAAGAACAGCAGCGTCGGCTGGCGCCGGGTGGGTGCGGCGGCGATGGCAAAGGCGGCGGTGTAGCCGATCACCACTGCAATCAGCGCCGACAGCCCCGCAATGGCCGCCGATTTCAGAAAGATGCTGGCATAGAGCGGATCGAACACCAGCGCGACATTTTCCAGCGTGAACGTGTATTCGATGCCGCCATAGATCCCGCGCCGGAAGAATCCGAGCGCCAGGATCAGCAGGCATGGCACAACCATGAAGGCCGTCAACCAGGCCAGAGCTGGTGTCATCAGGTAGAGCGGTTTGCGGTCGGTCATCAGGCACGCCCGGTTTGTTGCCAGTCCCGCGCACGGAAACGCGCACCGCTGGCTCGTGAATGTTCAGAGAAGACGCCCGGCGCATTACGCGCCGGGCGATCAGAGGCTCAAAGACTCAGTTGGCAGCCTTGATCTCGGAAACGATGCGCGAATAGGCCCGTTGCGCCTGCCCCACATCGCGAAGCTGCTCATAGCTCATCAGCTGTTCGGGTGAGATTCCCATGTTGGGGAACTGCGCAATGAAATCTTCCGAAAGGGCCTCCATCGCCGGTTTGTTCGGCACCTTGTAGAGGATGTTCTCGGCGGCCCAGCCGTGATTCTTGGGGTCGAGAATGAAATTCACGAAGTCGTAGGCGGCGTCCTTGTTCTCGGAGTTTTTCAGGATCACCATCGTATCGACCCACAGGTCGGANCCCTCTTTGGGAATCGTGTATTTGATGTCGGCGTTTTCCGCGATGCCGTAGTTGCACCAGCCATCCCATGCATGCACCATCTCGGCCTCGCCCGAAACCAGCTTGGCGTAGAAGGTAGTGTCGTCATAGGCCAGCAGCGTCTTTTTGGTGGCGATCAGCTGGTCGCGCACTTCGGCCAGTTCGGCGTCATCGGTGGTGTTGACCGAATAGCCCTTGGCCAGCATCGCGGCCCCCAGCAGCCAGCGGTCGGTGGCCAGCATGGTCGTCTTGCCCGCCAGATCCTCGGATGGTTGCAGCAGATCCATCCAGCTGTCCGGCGTGCCTTCTACCAGGTCCGAGCGATAGCAGAGCCCGGTCGTGCCCCAGGCATAAGGCACCGAAAACACGTTGCCCTCGTCATGCTTGAGCTGGGTGGCTTCGGTATAGAGGTTGCTCAGGTTGGGGATCTTGTCGTGATCCAGCTCTTCCGCCAGGCCCAGATTGTGCAGAACCTCGGCAAAGGGCGAGGAGACAAAGACAACATCATAGCCCTTGCCCTTGGAGGCAATCAGCTTGCCCATGATCTCTTCGTTGGTCCCGTGCAGGACCAGTTCGGCCTCGTTGCCGGACGCCTCGCTAAAGGCGCTGATCGCATCGGGAGCCATGTAACCGTCCCAGTTGGACACGACCAGCTTGTCCGCTGACGCCATGCCGGCGCCCAATGCCAGGCTCGCGCCGATGGCGGCACCGCATATCTTGAATTGCATCGTCATTTCACTCCTCCACTTTCGTTGCCACTTCCCGCCGCCCTTGGTGGCTGCGCGTGGCGTTTGTTGAACGCACTCATTGATGGTCAGCCTCGGTTATAGTATTAACTTTGTGAAAAGTACGTCAAACTGTATTGGGTGTTCTTTTTGCCACCCGCCTGAGATTTCAAGGCTCGACAACAGACCAGGACTGCGCCAGATGCCCGAAATCCGCAGAAACATTCGCCAGAACCACCTGACGCTCGCGCAGCGGATCCTGAGTGTTGCCCTTGATCGCGGGATGCGGCGTGGCGACCACCTGCCCGAGCAGGTTTTCTCAGACGCCTGCGGTGTATCGCGCACCCCAATACGATCAGCATTCAAGCTATTGGAAGAACGTAATATTTTGGAATGGCGCCCCGAAGAGGGTTATTTCCTGGCACTCGGGTCCGCTGAAGAATTGAGCGCAACCATTCGAGACCTTGCAGAATCCGAACATTCCATCGCCCATCAGATCCTGTCTGATCGGGCCGAGCGACGGCTTGGCGAGGTACAATCGGTCAGCGCCCTGTCCCGGCGGTATAAAGCACCGCGAGCGGCTGTACTAAATGCGCTAAAAGTACTATCAAAGGATGGTTTGGTCCGGCAACTTCCGGGCCGGGCATGGGCCTTTCAACCGCTGATCGACTCGCCCGATGCCGCCGAGGACAGCTTCGATTTCCGCATTCTCATGGAGCGACAAGCGATCCTGGCACCCGATTTCGCGCTGGATACCCAGCGCGCGGGGCTGATGCGAGAGCAGATGGCCCGATTTGTCAGCGCCGAAGAAGGCAGCGTCACGGCAGCCGGTTTCCGACAGATCGACATCGCCTTTCACACGCTGATCGCCGAATGTTCGGGCAATCGGTTTCTGCGCGGCAGCCTGATCGCGCATCACCGTCTGCGGCAAGCCTCGCAAAAGATCGCACCCAGCCCCGAATTTCGCCTGCGGCAGGCGATGGAAGAGCATCTTGAAATCCTCGACAGCCTGGAGCACAGCCAGTTTCAACTGGCCGCCGACCAGATCGTCGTGCATCTGCGGCGCTCACGCATCCGCAAGCCGCAAGCTGCGAATCGTGGCATTCCCCCGCTGGCGAAAGGACCGCGCGCATGACCCGACCTCTCGAGATCGCCTTCTTTCCCGAGGCCAGCTTTGGCGCCGCGCTGAATTGTGTCGGCATCGCCCAGGAATTGCAGCGGCAAGGCGCCGTTCCGGTCTTTATCTGCCATCCGGGCTTTACCGGCGTCTTCGCCGAATACGGGTTCAAGGAATACCACCTGCCCGAAACTGCCGCCAGCAGTGCCGCCGCCATCGCGGATTACTGGCAGGAATTCACCAACACCCATGTGCCGCATTTCAACCTCGATCCGCTGGCGCAATTACCGACCTATGTCGCACCCACATGGAAGGCGATCGTCGAAACCGCGATGACGGTCGAGGACGATCTGGCGCGGCTTCTGGGCCAGATCCGCCCCGATGCCATCGTGCTGGACAACGTGATCATGTTTCCCGCCATCGCGCGCGCCGGATGCCCCTGGATCCGGATCGTGTCCTGCGCCGAGACGGAAATACCAGATCCCGCGGTGCCGCCCTATCTGTCGGGGCTGGCACCGGAGGATACGGCGGCAATCGACATTTTCAGCGCCGCCTACCAGGAAGCAACCGGCAGCGTGCACCGGCGCTACAATCGGTTTCGCAAGAAGCACGGGCTGCCCGCCCTGCCCGCACCGCTCTTTCTAGAGCCCTCGCCGACGCTGAACCTGATGTTGTCGCCGCGCGTCGTACGCTACGCTCGCGACATACCTCTGCCGCCAGACAGGTTCGTCTTTCTCGAGGGCTGCGTGCGCAAGGAAAGCCAGTTTGAGATGCCCCGCCTGCCCGTCAGCGACGGGCCGCTGGTCTATGTCAGCTTCGGTTCGCTCGGGGCGGTCGATACGCAACTGATCAAGCGGATGATCGCCGTGTTCGAAACGATTGAGGCGCGTTTTCTGGTGAATGTCGGCGCCATGATCGAGGCCTATGACCGCATTCCCGACAATGTGCATCTGGGTAGCTGGTTTCCCCAGCCCTCGGTGATCGGGCAGGCCGCGCTGGTCATCCATCATGGCGGCAACAACAGTTTCTGCGAAGCGCTCTATCACGGCGTTCCGTCGCTGGTGATGCCCTATTGCTGGGACGGGCATGACAACGCGCAGCGCGCCCAAGCCACCCAGGTTGGCCGCCGCATCGACCGCGCCCGCTGGGACGCGGAATCGCTGCGTGACGAGATCAACGCGCTTTTGCAGGATGACACGATGCGCAGCAAGCTGGCGGTCGTCTCGGACCGGATGCAGCGCAATCCCGGTACCAAGCGCGCCGCTGCCGAGATCCTCGGCGCGCTGACGTCCGAACCCGCGCCCCACCCGGCAGGCGCAGCCCCCGATTGATCCCCGCTCGACCCAGCTTGGCCAGATGACAAAGGCTGGCAGGATCAGGTGCAGCGTCTGGTCGCCAAGATCACCCGGCGCAAACCAACGCAAGGATAAAACCGATACGCTCGCTGAAGATCATCGTCACAGGCCGGTCCGAAAACACGTCGCCCCCCAGATCGCCGGTCAGCGCATTGCCGGAATAGATCAGGAATTGCTGCCAGATCGGCACGTCCAGATGCATCTTGGCAGCAAAGCGCGCAATCGTCTCTGGCGTGGCACGCGGCCCCAACGCGATGGTCTCGGTGATGGCAAATACGATCAGAAAATACCTGCATACTCCCGCTTGCCGTGTGCGCCAGTTGCTGCATAAAGTGACGCCACAATCCCCCCGCCTCAAGGATTCCTGCCATGCCATCTCGCAACATCATCGTCGTCGGCGCGGGTATCTGCGGGTTGTCCACGGCCATCTGGCTGCGCCGCGCGGGCCACACCGTGACGCTGATCGACCGCGATCATCCCGGCGCCGGCGCGTCCTTTGGCAATGCCGGGCTGCTGGCAGAATGGGCCGTGGTGCCGATGAACACGCCCGGCATCATGCGCGACGGGGCGAAATATCTGGCATCGCGTGACGGCCCGTTGTTCATGCAATGGGCCTACCTGCCGCGCCTGATCCCCTGGCTGGCAAAATTCGTGGCGAACGCCACCGATCCCCGCACCCGCGCCACCTCGGCCAGCCTTGTGCAACTGCTGCATGACAGCGTCGACCAGCACCGCGCCTTGACCAAGGGCACCCGCGCCGAAAAATGGATCGCCTCCAGCGATTTCGGTTATGCTTACCGCGACCGCGCCGCCTATGAGGCGGACGCATATGGTTGGGAGCTCAAACGCGCGGCGGGCTACATACCCGAACTGATCGAAGGCGACGCCGTGCAAGAGGCCGAACCGATGCTGGCCCGCTCACATAGCTGCCTCGCAATGCTGCGCGGGCACGGCCATATCCTCAATCCTGGGGCCTACATGACCGATCTGTGCAGCGTGCTGCAGGATGAGGGCGGCAGCTATCTTCGGGCCGAAATGCGCGATGTGACCCTGACAGACGGGCGCATTACCGAAGTGATCACCAACCAGGGTACCCTGCCCTGCGATGCGGCGGTTCTGGCGGCGGGCATATGGTCAAAACCGCTGATGGCCAAACTAGGCGTCAAGGTACACTTGGAGGCCGAACGTGGCTATCATCTGCACTTCAACGCCCCCAATGCCAAGGTGCGCGTGCCGTTGATGATCCAGTCGGGAAAATTCGCTGTAAACCCGATGGAACACGGGCTGCGTTGCGCCGGGCTGGTCGAGCTAGGCAGCAGCACCGCCCCCCCATCGCGCGCACCGTTTGACCAGTTGCGCCGCAAGGTGGCCGGGGTCTTTCCCGACCTGACCTATGACAGCGTCGAGGAATGGATGGGGTTCCGCCCCTCCACCCCCGACAGCCTGCCGCTGATCGGTGAAATAGGCGGCAGCGGTGTCTTTGCCGCGTTCGGGCATCAACACGTCGGCCTGACCGGCGGGCCAAAGACCGGGCGCTGGGTGGCCGATATGGTCAGCGGGCGGCGTATCAACGCCGACCTCGCCGCCTTCGATGCGAATCGTTTCGGCTAAGGGGCGCAGGCCCCGATCCGACTCAATTCGCGGGCTTGCAAATTCTCTTGCGCGTTACCCGAGCATGCCGCGCAGCCGCGCCATCCGGTCAGCGATCTGCCGCTTGAGGAAATCGTTTGTCAGCCGCCCGTCCTCGTCGAATTCCTTCTGCGCCTGCGCCACAAGGATCAACGGCCCGTGCACCACATTCACCTGCAACTGGTGCAGATTGCTCAGCGTCATGAAATGCGCGGTTTCGCCACCCGTGCGCCCTCCGGCTGCGGACATCACCACCGCGATCTTGTCCTTCAGCACCGATTCCTTCGCGCGGCTCAGCCAATCGGTCGCGTTCTTCAGAACGCCCGAGATCCCCTTGTTGTATTCCGGCGCACCGATCAGCAGCGCATCGGCACCACGCACCTGCTCCATCAATGTCGTGACCTTGGCGGGAATGCCCTCAGCCTCCACATCGCCATTGTAAAGCGGCAGGCCCAGATCGGCCTCGATCACCTCCGCCTCGCCAAAGGCGGCAGCGGCCTCGCGCAGCAGCATCTTGTTATAGGACGCCGCACGCAGCGAACCGGACATGAGCAGCAAGGTGGGTTTGGCCATGGAATTACCTTTCAAGATTGCTTGTTTTCAGTGCGACCACATCTGGCGGCAGAGCAGCAAGATGACAATCTGATCTTACGCACACCCCTTGTGCACACACCAATAGAGGCGCCACAAAAAGAAAACCCCGGTTGCAGGCTATGCGGACCGGGGTTCAGTTGGCCCTGTTACGGGCGGGGAGGAAAGTCGTGTCACCAGTCGGTGGGGCCCTTGTCGACGAAAGCGTGGACCAGAAAATCAATGAATGCGCGCACCTTGGGCTGGGTAAACCGGCCAGGCGGGTAGACTGCGTAGATGCCCTGGGTTTCGACCGGCAGATCGGGAATCACGTCCTCGACCAGCCCCTTTTCCATCGCGTCGGAATAGAGAAAGCTGGGCAGATAGGCGATGCCGAGGCCCGAAATCGCCGCGTTCAGCAATGACTGCCCGTCATTGACCGAAAGGCCCCCGGCGGTCCGCACCTGACGTTTTTCGCCCGATGGCGCAGTCAGCTTCCACACCGATCCGCCCGACTGGCTGGAGTAATGCAGCAGCTTGTGTTCGTTCAGATCGTCGATCTTCTGCGGGCGCCCGAATTTCTGTAGATACCCCGGCGACGCGATCATGCGCTTGGTCGTCTCGGTCAGCTTGCGGGCGCGCAGCGTGCTGTCTTCCAGCTCGCCAATGCGGATCGCCATGTCGAACCCTTCAGAAATCAACTCAACATAGCGGTTGTTCAGCACCATGTTGACCGTGATATCCGGGAACTCATCCAGGAATTGGCCCAGAACCGGGCTCAGATGATTGACGCCGAAATCGGTCGCCACCGAAATGCGCAACAGTCCCGAAGGATCGCTTTGCATCGAGCTGACCAA
>JGI24723J26617_10001080_pt1 | contig 24920 bp, 25 predicted proteins | sample Cruoilmetagenom6_FD_26617 | JGI IMG/M metagenome (IMG submission 26617)
CAGAGCGGGCTTCATCAACAAGGCCCATAGCGCCTTTTTCCAAGCCATTTGCGGTAAGAAACTCATCGGTTCCCTCCGAAATGACATCAACAATCGCATTGCCGATCCCGGCAACATCAAACTTAGGTTCTGACATGAAAACTCATCTGTTCTGGTGGGTCTGTGCGCGGGCACTATAAGCCTTGCGCGAAGCTGGACAAACCCCTCGCCACGTTTAATCTTGGGCGCGTATCTCAGGTCATAGTGTTAAGGTGTTCATGTTCTCCTCCCTATCCAAAGCGTTGAGCGATACTTTTTCCAAACCGTTGCGCGGCCCCATGCTGCGCTCGCTGTTCCTGGCCCTCGTTCTGCTCATTTTGATGGGCTTTGGCGCCAACTATGGGTTGCAAGCCATTCCAAATATTGGTGCTGATTGGGGCTGGCCGATCCTGGATGAAGTGATCGATTGGTTGTCCGGCGCCTTTCTGATTGTCGCGTTGATCCTTCTCCTCATGCCGGTCTCAGCTTTGTTTGCCGGACTGTTTTTGGAAGAAGTGGCCGCAGCCGTGGAAGATCGCCATTACCATGGCGAAGCCTCAGGCCGCGACCAGCCATTTGTTCAGGGGCTCTGGATCGCGCTCAAATTCACAGGCCTTTTGATTGTCTTGAACATTGCGGCTTTGCCACTCTATTTCATCCCTGTGGTTAACATTTTCGTCTATTGGGGTCTGAACGGATATCTGCTAGGTCGTGAATATTTTGAGCTAGTGGCTCTACGCCATCTGTCGCCTGAAGAAGCACGCACGTTGCGCCGTTCCAAGCGTATCCGCATCTTTGCCGCTGGCGTAGCTGCTGCCGCCTTTGCCTCTGTTCCCATACTCAACCTGTTAACACCTTTTTTTGCAACCAGCCTTATGGTGCATGTGCATAAACAAGTGGGAAGCAAATCCGGTGCGTAAAGAAATAACGTCAAGTTTGCGGGTAAGTACAATCGTGAGCACGGCCTTTTTACTGGGCGCCTGTGCGTCTGGCGGCGGCGGTTTATCATCATCCCTTTCGCCGCAAACGATCTCAGCACCCTCTACGCACGCAGTTCGTACCACCCCACAACTTGCCCCACCACCACGTGCAGAAACACTGATCGGGTTGGATGCCTATGGTTTGCGCGGTCAGTTTGGATCCCCGGACTTTCAACGCTCTGAGCCCGGTGCTGAAGTCTGGCGTTATGGCGGAGACGCCTGTTCTCTTTTCGTCTACATGTATGAAGACGAAAGCAACACGCTTCGCACAGCGTTTGTCGAAGCACGGGCTGATGCCGGAGGCGAGTTGCCCAAGGCGCCCTGCATCGCAGACATTTCTCGACAACATCAGTTGAGTGCGCTGGGATACTGAAGGAGCAGTGGCTCCTTTTAGGTCACAGTCGTTTTCGCCTTGAACGTGCAAAATTCAATCACCTTGCAAGACGTACACTCTGGCTTGCGGGCTTTGCAGATGTAGCGACCATGCAACAAAAGCCAATGATGGGCATGTCGCAGATAGGCTTTTGGCACGCGCTTCAACAGCAGTTTTTCAACATCGAGAACATTTTTGCCTGGTGCCAGTCCGGTGCGATTTCCCACTCGAAAAATATGTGTGTCCACGGCGATGGTGGCTTCACCAAATGCTTCGTTCAAAACCACATTGGCTGTCTTGCGCCCCACACCCGGTAGGGCTTCCAGGGCCTCGCGGTCGTGAGGCACTTCCCCACCGTGATGCTCAATCAACATGGCTGATAGGGCGATGACGTTTTTTGCCTTGTTACGATAGAGCCCAATGGTTTTGATGTGATCCCGCAATTGGGCTTCGCCCAACTTCACCATTTTTTNTGGCGTATCGACTTTTTTGAAAAGCTCCTTGGTGGCTTTGTTCACTCCGATGTCTGTTGCCTGAGCAGATAGAGCAACGGCCACGAGCAATGTGTAGGTGTTCACATAGTCGAGTTCCGTTTTGGGCTCCGGCAGGTCCGCCGACAGGATCTCAAAGAAGGGTTCAATATTATCTTTTTTCATACGCATGACGCCAAGGTAACGCATCAAAGCGTGGAGAAGCCATTGCCGAAGTGGTTAGAGGTAATTATTTTGATCTTATGAAACGCGATGAAGATATTCTGCCGCTGGGCGCACCTTTGCATTTTGATGCGGAGCTCACGCCCCATCGTGCTCTCGGGCNACGCGGCTTTCTTATTGTCATGGGATTGCTCGGCACAGTCAGTTTCATCACAGGCATCGTCTTCATGGCGATGGGAGCCTGGCCAGTGTTTGGATTTCTAGGTCTCGATGTCGCNCTGGTCTATTTTGCNTTCAANGTGAATTATCGCGCAGGCAGGGCGCACGAAACTGTGCAGCTATCTGATCAAACGCTCAAGATCCGCAAAGTGGCGTCGAACGGACATGTGACCGCCTGGGTCTTTGAACCCTATTGGGCGCGGGTGGATTTTGATGAGGCGGATGAGGATGACGTCGCCGTAGAGGTTATCTCCCACGGCAAGCGTCTAACGGTGGCGCATTTCCTCTCACCAGAAGAACGCGTTCATTTTGGCGAAGCGTTGCGGGCAGAGTTGGAGCGTTTTCGCAGAGCACCGCCCCCCCATACACCCACGAATACGCACCTTCATTAGAGTCTCACTCCAACTAGTGAGCTTCGCGCTCTATCAGNACTTTCTTTGAAAGGACTTTACCGGCATCGTCCAATTCGTAGGCGATCGGAGCACCTGTTGCGATGTTGAGAGCCAACACTTCTTCGCGGCTCAGGCCTTCAAGTTCCATTGTCAGCGCACGCAAGGAATTACCATGTGCTGCAATGATGATCCGCTCACCAGCCAACAAGCGTGGTTTGATAACCGCATGGTAATATGGCAGCACCCGGTCGGCCGTGTCTTTCAGACTTTCGCCACCTGGAGGCGGCGTGTCGTAGGAGCGACGCCAGATGTGAACTTGTTCTTCACCCCATTTTTGTCTCGCGTCATCTTTGTTGAGACCAGCCAGGTCGCCATAGTCGCGCTCGTTGAGGGCGACATTGCGCACAATCTCAATATCTTGTTGGCCAAGTTCGTTCAGAATGGAGTCGTTGGTTTTTTGTGCACGTGAGAGTTCCGAGGTGAAAGACACATCGAACTTATAGCCACCAGCTTTCAGCGCTTGGCCTGCTTCCACCGCTTCGGCACGGCCCTGATCTGTCAGGTCCGGATCTTTCCAGCCCGTGAAAAGGTTTTTCTTGTTCCATTCGCTTTGTCCGTGACGGACGATCACCAAGAGATTGGCCACGTGATATTTCCTCAAAAACTCGTTAGAAATCAGAAAGCCCGAGCACGTCGAGCATGTTAAAGAGGCCAGGACCTTTGCCCTGTCCCCACCGTGTCGCTGTCAAAGCACCCCGTGCAAAAAGACTGCGATCCTCTGCTATGTGAGACAGAACGATCCGCTCGCCATCCGCTGCAAAAATTGCTGAATGTTCGCCCACCACACTGCCGCCACGCAAAGCGGCATAGCCAATGTCGCCACGACGGCGTTCGCCGGTGATGCCGTCTCGTCCGCGCACCGCTGCGCTCTCGTGATCAATGCCACGGCCATCCGCTGCTGCTTGCCCCAACATCAAAGCCGTGCCGGATGGCGCATCAACCTTATGGCGATGGTGCATGTCGACGATCTCGACATCCCAATCATCGTCAAGGGCTTGCGCTACTCGGCGTGTCAGGGCTGTGAGCAAATTGACGCCCAGGCTCATATTGCCAGCACGAATGATGGTAGCGTGTCGCGCAGCCGCTTCAATCTGCGCATCCTGTTCGGCGGTAAAGCCTGTGGTTGCCGCCACATGAACGATCCGCGCTTGGGCGGCTAAGGCTGCAAACTGAACAGTTGCTGCGGGCACCGTAAAATCAATGATGGCATCTGCTTCAGCAATCAGCGGAAGTGGGTCCTCAGAGACTGTTATGCCCAAGGGCTCAGGCAAACCGGCGAGTGTGCCAAGGTCTGCTCCCAAATGAGGCGAGCCTTTTGGCTCCAAGCCGCCCAAAAGGGAGAGTCCCGGGGTTGCCACAATGGCACTGATGAGTGTGCGGCCCATGCGGCCAGCGGCACCCGGGAGTACAATTTTGATATCGCGGTCTGTCATTTTGCTCTCCACAAGGCCGCAAAAAATCCNTCAACGCTGCCGATATATCAGGGTGAGAGCTGCGCGTACAGGGCAGAACCGTTTCAAACCGCCTTTAGGCCCCTTGACGTTATTATCTAGGCATCCTACCTACAGTTAGTAAGTTACCAATAGTAGGTTTCCATGAGCACAGAAATACAAGAACCTCGTAGTCGGCTGCGCAAGGCGGAACGCCGCCAGCAATTGTTGGACACGGCGACCAGCATTATCGAAACAGAGGGCGCAGATGCGCTCACACTTGCCCATGTTGCGGCCCGCGCTGGTGTGAGCAAGCCCGTTGCTTACGATCATTTTGAAACGCGCTCGGGGCTCTTGTTGGCCTTACTGATCCAGACAGACAGTGTTTATGAAGGTGTCGCGCGGGCACAAATTGCAACAAGCCCCCAGACCCTTCCCGCGATTGCCTACATCGTTGCCAAAGCCTATGTGGCCTGCGCCCTTGAAGCCGGTGCCGCGGCTGCCGCCTTAACGGCTGCAATTGAAGCCAACGGCGAAGTGCAATCTGTCGCTCTCATCTCACGCAACAATCACGTACAGCAATTTGTGGAAGCCTTTGCGCCAGTGCTCAGTGGCAATCAAGAAACCACACGGCTCACTTTTGTGGCGATGGTCGCAGCCGCCAACGCTCTGTGCAATGAACTCACCGCAGGGCGTATTGATGAAGTGGCTGCCACAGCGACCTTAAACAACTTGCTGGTCTCGGCACTCACGCCCTACGCGGCCTGAGGCACAACCCCTTGATCTTCTCAAAAAAGGAAATCCCTCATGATCCTCGTTACAGGTGCGACCGGAAATGTTGGTAGTGAAATCGCTCGCCAACTCATAGCGCAAGATGCGCGTCCCAAAATCTATGCGCGCGACGCAGAAAAGCTGAGCGCCATGATCGGCGCTGAAGGCTATGACTTTGCCCTTGGTGATTTTGAAGATGCCGACGCCTTCCAGGCCGCCCTTGAGGGTGTTGACGCGGTTTATATGGTGACCAACCAAAGCGACCCTTTTCGCGACGCGCTGAAGCGCATGGTCAAACAATTGGAATCCGCGAACATCAAAAATTTTGTTCTGCTCTCGGCCGAAGGTGACGCCGACAGCGATGTTTTTTTTGTCAAACGCACAGGCGAGTTGGAAGACATCGCTAAAGCCTCAAACCTGCCGTGGACGATTTTGCGCCCTGACTGGTTCATGCAGAACTTCGCTGGGTTTGTGGCCATGGGCATGGTGGCTTTTCCCGCAGGGCCAGGAAAAACGAGCTTCACAGATGTGCGAGATGTTGCCGAAGTGGCAATCAAAGCCCTCACCGAACAAGGTCATGCGCATCGCACTTATCGCCTGACAGGTCCCGACGCCATGACCTTTGAAGGGGCCACCAAACGCATCAGCGCAGAACTCGGCCGAGAGCTTCCCTTTGTAGGTATCTCACCTGATGAATTGCGTGACGGCATGATCGCTCAAGGGTCCGAACCTTGGTATGCGCAGATGAATGCCGACATGACCTTTGCATTGCGTGAAGGTTTCTCCTTCAGTCCGTCCAATGACATTCGGTTTCTGTTGGGTCGCGAAGCACGCTCGCTGGAAACCTTTGTCCAAGATCATGCGAAAGAATGGACGGATTCATAAGGCCTTGTGAATCTCAATAGCGTATTTGCATAGCGCACAAAAAATCCACCTGACTCAAAAGAGCCAGGTGGATCAGGAGGTCGGTAGAAATCCGGAGGGGTCATTGCTCCCGAGGAACGAGAAGCAATAGTTCCATCTTTTCTACCCGTACTTTCGTGACTTTAGAAGTCGAGCTGTAGGCGTGATCCAACAAAGTCAACTTCCGTATCAGCTGCACCAGCGGCTGTTGTGAAGTCATATTCAGCAGACCCATAGTTCAACATCGCGCGTACATATGGGTTAAAGTAGTAGTTTACACCCAGTGTCCACGCCGTTGTTTCAGAAGCATCTGTGCCAAAGCCAACGTCTTCCATGTCGATCATTTCATAACGTGCAGCAAGCTCAATAGCGCCGTCACCCTTTACGCGGGAGAACACACCTTTTGATGCGTTGTATGCGCGACTTTCGCCAGTTACGAAGTAACTTGCCATGACGTACCAACCATCAAAGTCCGTGTCGGTTGCGCCTGCGCCATTGCCTTCGAATGTCGAGGTGTAATATTCACCCTGCGCGCTGAAAGGACCGAAGACTGCAGCAGCTTCTGCACCAATTGTTGTCTGACCTTCTGCAACCATGTTTCCGGTGCTGACATAACGCGTGCCATTGTGGAAGTTACGCAGGCGGATACGAGGACCAGAATTATCATCAAAGCCACGGTAAGAAGCAGAAAGACCAAGGTGAACCGCTTCCGTTTTTTCTGCGAGCGGTGCGTAAGTGACACGACCAGTTAACGCCCAGTCAGTTGTTGCAGCGTCGCTACCATTGTCGATGCCACTTGTGTAAAGGCCAGCGCGAACACTGTAGTTATCGCCTCCCATACCAATGCTTGCACCCAGGTTACGGCCGTGAGCGAAAGCCGCATTGACCATAGAGCGTTCCATGAACGTGATGTATTTGGACGATGTCAGTTCTTCCAGACCCATTGGTTCTTTATCGTTACCGAATATTGCGGTAAGGCCAGCGATTTTGGTGCTGATTGTTGCCGTTTTGATAGAAACGGCATTGCTGGCAAAGTCGAGCTGAAGCTTATATTTCCAGTCACCAGCAATTTTGCCAGATGCAAAGAAACGAGCGCGGCGAATTTCAGCACCTGCACCGCTTGTTTCCACGCCGCCAGCGCGTTCTGCTTCAGCGATAAAAGCGTCAAGCATGAGGCGACCACCAAAGCGGATTGACCATTTGCCATCACGGCTAGAAATCATCAGCTTGTGGCTGTCGAAAACCGGCATGTCGGCGAGGCCAGTTGAGGCTTCTTCCAACGCTGCAAGCTTGCCATCACGCAATTGCATCTGAGCTTTAAGCTCACGAAGTTCATTTTCCAAAGAGTCGATACGCGAATTTACATCGTAGCCCGCGAAAGACGCTCCTGTAAGACTGAGGGTCATCGCAGCTACAGCTGCACCGCCCACAAGTGCTTGTCTAATCATTGTTATCTCCTGTAAACGCGAGGTGTTGCCCCCGGTTAAGGAGACGAATACGGGCACCATATGACCGGTCCGCTACAGATATGTGACAGAGAAAAGACAGGGGCCCGCTGTTGCGAAATGGGCACATTTTTTTGGGGGCTTGACGCAAAAAACCGCCCGGAGGACACCTCCGAGCGGCGTTTTGTCTGTCGATCAGGTGACTTAATCAGACGTCTATCTCAATTGGCTCCTCAGCCTTGATTGAAGACGGGTTTTCGCTTTTCAAGAAAAGACATGATGCCTTCACGCGCATCTGCGGTACCAGAATTGGCGTGAACCGCGGCTCGCTCATCCTTCAATGATTGTTCAAGAGTCTTGGTTTCAAAGCCGACGATGTTTTCCAGCATTGCTTTGACCGCGAGTCGAGGCTGGGATGCAAGTTCTTCGGCCAGAGCGATAGCACGGTCTTTGAGCTCTGCAAGTGGCCAGATTTCGTTTACAAGGCCAATGCGATGCGCCTCGGGTCCATCGATTTTTTTGCCGCGCAAAATCATATCAAGCGCATGCTCCCGACCAACAATACGTGGCAGACGTGCACTACCGCCCCATGCAGGCACTGTGCCTAGATCCATTTCCGGCAGGCCGATATGCGCACCGGTATCAGCAGCAAGGCGGAAGTGACAACCCATTGGCAGTTCCAGTCCACCACCCAGGCAATTGCCAAACAAGGTGGCAACCCAGGGTTTGCCCATGTTTTCGATTGCAGAGATCACCCGCCACCGTTGATCAAAAAAGGCATCGATGCCGCCTTTCTCTGCAATAGCCGTCCCCATTTCTTTCAAGTTCATGCCAACAGAGAAGTTCTTGTCTCCTGCTCCAGATAGAACGATGGCGCGGATCGACTCATCCGTTGCAATGTCCGTGGTGAACCTTTCAAGCTCATCCATGAATGCCGCAGACATTCTATTCCATGGGGCGTCGTTGATCGCGAGGATCAATACAGCGCCTTGCTGTTCCCTAAGCAATGGTCCGTCGGTCATGGGGTGTCTCCGTTGATCTGTTATTACTGGCACGAAGGGTGCCACTAATTGACAGCGTGGTCACGGTGCAGCTTTGCACAAGCCAGAGACAAAAAAGTAAGACACAAAAAAGCCAGGCTCAAAAAAAGCCTGGCCAAATATCAAACATCGGAAGTTTAGGGAGTTACTCGGTCGCGTCGTTGAAAAAGTCTTTCACCTTCGCAAAAAAGCCTGCCGCTTCGGGATTATTCTTTTCAGACGACGTCTCATCAAACTGACGCAGCAGTTCTTTCTGCTTTTTCGTCAGGCCTACCGGCGTTTCCCCGTGGATCTGAATGTAAAGATCCCCGTGGCGCCGTGCATGAAGGCCCGGCATGCCTTTTCCGCGAACGCGGAACTGTTTGCCTGTTTGCGTGCCTTCCGGGACTTTGACTTTTACTTTACCGCCACCAAGAGTTGGCACTTCTATCTCGCCCCCAAGGGCCACTGTGATGAACGATACAGGCACATCGCAAAATAGTTCTGTGCCATCGCGCTCAAAAAGTTCATGCGGTTCGATGGAGAGGAAAATATAGAGATCCCCGGTTGGGCCGCCGCGCATGCCCGCTTCGCCTTCACCAGCGAGACGGATGCGTGTGCCTTCTTCCACGCCGGGTGGAATGGTGACGGACAATGTACGTTCTTTTTGAACACGACCTTGGCCATGGCACTCTGCACACGGGTTTTCAATCACCTGTCCCTGCCCATGGCAAGACGGACAAGTGCGTTCAACTGAGAAGAAGCCCTGTGCCGCGCGCACACGACCAGCCCCGCCGCAGGTATTGCAATTGACGGGTTTGGAGCCGGCCTTGGCCCCTGTACCAGAACAGGGTTCGCACCCCACTGATGTGGGAACGCGGATTTGTGCTTTTTTCCCGTCGAAGGCGTCTTCCAGCGTGATCGTCATATTGTAGCGCAGGTCAGCGCCACGTGTGCGGCCGCCTTGTGCGCGCTGTCCGCGTCTGCCACCAGCAAACTCGCCGAACAGATCATCGAACACATCAGACATGGAAGAGGAGAAGCCCTGGTTGAAGCCGCCGCGCTGGCCACCGCCGCCCATGCCGCCGTCAAAGGCAGCNTGCCCATATTGNTCATAGGCCGCGCGCTGTTGCTCATCTTTTAAGATGTCGTAGGCTTCGGAAATTTCTTTGAATTTAGCTTCAGACGCAGTGTCGTCCGGATTGCGGTCCGGGTGATATTTCATCGCTAGTTTGCGATAGGCTTTTTTCATCTCGTCAGCCGTGGCTGAGCGATCTACGCCGAGTACGTCATAAAAATCAGGCTTGGACACGGGACTAAAGGTCCTTTCAGATCCCTTGAGAACCGGCCCGACACATCGCGTGTGCCGGGCGGTTCAAAAGAGTGTCAGAGCCTCTCGCAGAACAAACAAGAGGCCTACCAAAATGGTGATTACGATGCGTCTTTATCTTTGTTTTTGTCGTCTTCGTCGACTTCTTCAAAGTCTGCATCAACCACATCATCATGGGCTGCATCGCTGGCACCGCCATCGGCTGCAGCATCAGAGGCCGCTGCCGCTTCGGCTTCAGCAGCACCTGCCTTGTAAAGTTCTTCGCCAAGTTTGAGCGAGACTTCAGTCAACGCTTGGACTTTGGCGTTGATCACTTCAGTGTCGTCACCTTCTAGTGCTTCTTTCAGTTCAGCGACGGCAGCTTCAACAGGTGCCTTCACTTCTTCACTGACTTTGTCACCAGCTTCAGCAAGTGTCTTCTCAGTGCCGTTCACCATAGCTTCCGCTTGGTTCTTGGCTTCCACCGCTTCACGACGTTTTTGATCGTCTTCCGCATTGGCCTCAGCGTCTTTCACCATCTGATCAACTTCAGTGTCTGAAAGACCACCAGAAGCCTGGATCCGGATCGACTGTTCCTTACCGGTTGCCTTGTCTTTTGCAGACACAGACACGATGCCGTTGGCATCAATGTCGAAAGCAACTTCAATCTGTGGAATGCCGCGCGGCGCTGAAGGCAGACCCACAAGGTCAAATTGACCCAGCACCTTATTGTCTGCCGCCATTTCGCGTTCACCCTGGAAAACCCGGATGGTCACGGCGGATTGATTGTCTTCAGCCGTTGAGAAGGTTTGCGCCTTCTTCGTCGGGATGGTTGTGTTGCGCTCAATGAGACGTGTGAAAACACCACCAAGTGTTTCGATGCCGAGAGACAATGGTGTCACATCAAGAAGCAGTACATCTTTCACGTCGCCTTGCAGAACGCCAGCCTGAATGGCAGCACCCATGGCAACAACTTCATCGGGGTTCACACCCTTGTGCGGGTCTTTGCCGAAGAAGTTTTTCACAGCTTCTTGTACTTTCGGCATGCGTGTCATGCCGCCAACAAGAACCACTTCATCAATGTCACTTGGGTTGAGGCCCGCGTCTTTGAGCGCTTGAGCACAAGGCTCAATCGTGCGCTGAACCAGGTCATCAACCAGAGCTTCCAGCTTAGCGCGGGTTAGCTTCAAGGTCAGATGTTTTGGACCAGAGGCATCGGCTGTGATGAAAGGAAGGTTCACTTCCGTCTGCGAGCCTGAAGACAATTCAATCTTGGCTTTTTCAGCGGCTTCTTTCAGGCGCTGCAGTGCCAATTTGTCGGAGCGCAGGTCGATACCCTGCTCCTTNTGAAACTCTTCGGCAAGATATTCAATGACGCGCATGTCGAAGTCTTCACCACCAAGGAACGTATCCCCGTTGGTTGACTTCACTTCAAAGACGCCGTCGCCGATTTCAAGAACGGACACATCAAATGTACCACCACCAAGGTCATAAACCGCGATGGTGCTGCCAGCTGTTTTGTCGAGGCCATAGGCCAGGGCAGCCGCGGTTGGTTCGTTGATGATGCGCAATACTTCAAGACCGGCAATTTTGCCTGCATCTTTTGTGGCTTGGCGCTGTGCGTCGTTAAAATACGCAGGTACGGTGATCACAGCCTGTGTCACTGTATCGCCTGTGAATTTTTCTGCAGTCTCTTTCATCTTTTGCAAAATGAAGGCGGAAACTTGCTCGGGAGAATATTTCTCTCCACGTGCTTCGACCCAGGCATCGCCATTGTCTGCTTTGACAATTTCGTACGGCACCATGCCTTTGTCTTTTTGAGTGATCGGGTCGTCGAAAACCCGACCGATCAAACGCTTGATCGCGTGCAATGTGTTGGAGGGGTTAGTGACGGCTTGACGCTTGGCTGGTTGACCAACCAGTTTTTCACCGTCTTCCGTGAAACCCACCATAGAAGGCGTTGTACGCGCACCTTCTGCATTTTCAATAACTTTAGGCTGTGAGCCTTCCATAACCGCGACACACGAATTTGTCGTGCCAAGGTCTATGCCGATAACTTTACCCATTGTCTTCCTCTTTATGACTGCGGCAGGCCAGGTGGACCTGAAATTCAGCGCCCAACGGTCGAAAGGCTGGATGGCACCATGCCACCTAGACCTTCAAAACCCCCGACCCCCTGATGGGGCACCCCGAATAGGGTGAGTGGAGATAAAACGGTCGCAACCGATTAGGAGTTATATATGTTTGGCTCCTGGCTGCCGCAAGGCCGCCGTCGCGCCGAAAATGCCAATAGGGGCATTCCGTCGCAGCAGCCGATTGAATAACGATATGAGCGATAAGGTGCAACCTATAACCCCAGGCGATCACACCTTTGATCAAATGCTCGAGCCTGTTCCNGGGACATGTATTTGGCCAGGCCTGCTTTCAAGGGCTGCTCAAGAAGCTTTAGTGGCGGAAATGCGCGATTTTGTTGCCCAAGCGCCCCTTTATCACGCCACAATGCCGCGCACGGGAAAGCCGCTGTCGGTGGCAATGACAAATTTGGGCGATCTAGGCTGGGTTTCTGACAAAAATGGCTATCGCTATGAGGCCTGTCATCCGCGCTCCCAACAGCCGTGGCCGACAATTCCCGACAGTTTGTTACGCCTGTGGAATGAATTGACAGGCTATTCCGCGCCGCCAGAGGCCTGTTTGCTCAATTATTATGGTGAGAGCGCACGCATGGGGCTTCACCAAGATCGTGACGAAAAAGAGCCGGAAGCGCCCGTTTTGTCAATTTCTCTGGGCGACACAGCGATCTTTCGCCTCGGCGGTGAGAACCGCAAAGATCTTACCCGGAGTTTTAAACTCGCTTCTGGGGATGTGATGATGTTGCATGGAGCGTCTAGGTTTCGCTTCCACGGTGTGGATCGCATTCTTTTTGGCAGCTCCACCCTGTTGCAGGATGGTGGGCGCCTGAACCTGACTTTGCGGCGCGTAAATCCAGTTTAAGCGGCCAGCGGCGCTAGAAAATGCACATCCGTCTTGTCGGCAGGGTCGCTTTTCTCAAGACCTGTATCTTCGAGATATGGGCTCATCTCAATCTGCCCAGCGCGTGTGCCGACCAGATTGCTCATGCAGTCAATCAATCGTTTCAGTGCCAGACGGATCGTGCGGCGCATCGGCGTCACGCTCTTGCGCTGACGAGTTTTTGGCGCAATTGACCCGGTTTGAAAGGTGGCAACGCCGTATGCGGTCGCCAACGAATTGGAATATCCACGAAAATTACTCATAGTCTCTTTCCCAAAGTGCTTGCTCATTTTTCCCTCCATAGCGCATATTTAGGAGCATTCTGGATTGTCTACAAACGATCATTTCTCAACCTATAGATGAGAAAAATTCATCAATGGCGTCACGACAACTTCCCCCTCTCTCCATGCTGCGTGCATTTGAAGCAGCCGCCCGTCATGAGAGTTTTGGGCAGGCCGCAGAAGAATTGAGCGTGACCCACTCTGCCATCAGCCACCAGGTCCGGGGGCTGGAGGCGTGGTTCGACCAGCCGCTGTTTGAACGTAGTGCCAGAAAAGTCACTTTGACCGTTACAGGGGCAGCGCTTGCCGCATCAACCACGCGGGCCTTTGAAATTATGGCCGACGCCGTGGCGGCAGTGCGTCCACCTGATGCCGACCGCCCCGTGCTGGTGAGTGTCGAGCCCGCCTTTGCTGCGCGTTGGCTGGTTTTGCGGTTGGACAGGTTTTACGCAAAACATCCAGATGTTCGATTGCACCTTGTCGCCACGCCAGACTTCGTGAAATTCGACAATGATGGTGTGGATCTCGCCATTCGCTACGGGCGTGGGGATTGGCCCGACGTGACGTCAGAGAAAATTCTCAATGCGGCGGCCTTTCCTGTTTTAAGTCCAAACCTTCTGGCGAAGGGCCATGCGTTGAACACGCCTGCGGATCTTGCCCACTATCAACTTATTCATGAGGAAGACACCAGCGACTGGACGGGCTGGTTGGCTGCTGCTGGGGCCTTGCAGGTTGATCCAAACCGCGGTCCTATTTTTGATGATGCTCACTTAACCCTGGAGGCAGCGTCTTCCGGGCAAGGTGTGGCATTGGCGGATGAAGCGCTTGCCGCAGCTGCGTTGGCCGATGGACGGTTGGTGCGGCCATTCTCCCTGACCCTAGAAATTGCTACTGGCTATTATGTGGTTCAGCCCGCCAAAATACCCCTCCGCCCAGAAGCCGAGGCATTTCACCAATGGTTGTTAGCCGAGGCGCGACTTGGTTAACCCTGACTCATGCGTGGCGTCGTATTTCTCATGAAATCTTAAACCCTTCTGAGCACAATGCTGCTTAGTCAATTTCTGTAGGGTGTGGATTTGCAATGCGTAGTGGGTCTGTTGAATTTAATGCCGAACAGGAAAGCGGCGCGAAGACAATAGTCAATACCATACTCAGCGCGGCTTTCGTCGCAGTCGTTGCCGCGGCTTATGAGTATGTGTTGGGCCATAATACCGGCACACTCACATTTACATACCAGGCTCTCTTGGTTTTCATCACAGTCGCCCTGACAGGTTTGATCATCGCCTCCAAGGCTGGTTACATCAGCAGGTCTTCCGATGTGATCTCTCTCATTTTTGTCGGTCTGTCGGCATTTTTGTTATCCTTATTTGCTTATGCTCTATTTGTGGATGATTCATCGGGAACAGTGATACGGCATATGGGTTGGGTCATCGCAATCTTGATCATTCCGTTCCTCACGGTCGAGCGTAGCAAAGCCCGCAGACTGGCGATTGGCCTGTTCGTCGCCACTGCCTTTCTCATCATTGTTCATATTGTGCAAAGCGGTGCCAATCCGTTTTATGACCCTGGATGTGCCGATCTCATTGTCTCTCTGCTGGCGTTTGCTGCCGCAATTTTATTGCTGGATGGATTTGCGATGTTCCGTGAAGCGGCGATCAACTTTCACGCCCGTACCGATGTGTTGGAAGAGACAGCGGCGGTAATGACAAAGGCGATGGAAGAATCTGAGGCAGCGCGCCTGGAGGCCGAAAAATCGATCAAACTACGTGAGACATTTCTGGCGACCATGAGCCATGAATTGCGCACGCCTCTAAACGCCATCATCGGTTTTTCAGAAGTTATCAAAACAGATGCGTTGGGCGCCCGCGCGATGGACCAATATCGCTCATACGCAACAGACATTCATCAAAGCGGCGAGCATGTGCTGGGCCTCATTAATCAATTGCTCGACTATTCTCGCATCCAGTCAGGCGCCTTTGACTTAAAGATGGAGCCGGTCTGTCTTGGCAGCGTTGCCACTCAGGTTCATCGCATGATGACGCCGCTGGCCGATCAAAAAGGCTTAACGCTGAAAACCGATTGGTCGAAAGACGACACTTATTTTGTTGTCGCCGACCGCCAAGGGCTTGTGCAAATCGCTGTCAACCTGTTGGGCAATGCGGTCAAATTTACTGAGCCGGGCGGATCGATTACCTTAAAAATTGAGGGCTCTCAGACAGGGCAGTGGGTATTGAGCATCATCGATACTGGCCCAGGCATTCCCCCTGAAAAACTGGCTGACGTCAGAAAACCATTTGTACGTTTAGGCGACCCGGCCCTTGCGAGCCAAACAGGAACGGGTTTGGGCCTGGCCATTGTAAGTACTTTAACAGCGGCGATGGGGACAGTGTTTTCAATCGAGAGCAAACTTGGCCAGGGCACTGCTTGTGCGATTGCACTCGAATGTGTGCCAGCTGCGGAAGGTTTCAATAAAAATTAAAATCTTAGTAAACAGACTTTTACCAACAATTTGATTTTCCTAGATCGAACGTATGTAACGGCGACCGGTTAGCAAACATGTAATTCCCACAAGCTAAAAAAAGCTATGGGACAAGCCAAAACATATTCGCAACCACCACCCGACAGCCTGAACGCCAGTCGGAATGACAGCCTGAGCGACAAACACTTGTCGCATTCTGAAAACAATCGCTTCATCTTCTTGTCTGTGGCTGTTGTTAGTCTGATCGTCTGCATGGCGGCTGGATTTACGTTTTTTCACTTGTTGGCAACAGATCGCCTTACGGGCCCGTTCCAGATGGGCATTTCCGTTTTGATAGTGTTCTTTGGAATGTTCACACTGCTTGTTGTGGTGTCTCACGGTCGTTTGTTAAAGCATGTAGTCGCAGCCACCTTCTGCGCGGGCAGTCTCTATCTTTTTACGATCATCAATGCGGGACTGTTCTTACAAAACGACATATCGATTGCCGCACAACATGCCGCTTGGTTCATCCCCATTCAGGTTTGCGTCTTTACGACAATTGCAAGGCGAACAGCTGTGATCTTGTCATCTCTCCAGCTTGGTGTTTTGACAATCTCACTGGCAGCATATTTTGTTTCCTGGAACATCAATCCATTGGTTGCGGTTGAGACGGCATCCCTTGTTCAACTGGTGATCGCTCAAGCAGCTAGTTTGGTTCTTCTTGGAGGCCTGGCTGTCTTTCGCGAGGCCGCCATCGCACGTGGCGCGAAGGTGGAAGTATTGGAAGAAACCGCTGAAGTTTTGGCGGCCTCCGCCAAGGAGGCGGAGAGAGATCGCCAAAGAGCTTTGGATGCATTGTCGAAGGCGGAAGCGGCGACACGGTCACGCGAGGCGTTTCTGGCAACCATGAGCCACGAATTGCGCACACCGCTCAATGCCATCATTGGCTTTGCGCAAGTACTGGAAATGGGCATTGGCACCCAACCACCAACTGAAAAACAAAGGGATTATATGGTGGATATTCGTCAAAGCGGTGAGCACATGCTTTCGCTTATTACGCGTCTGTTGGAATTCTCCAGGCTGAACGCAGATGGTTTTGATATTACCTTTGCGGACCATTCGATCACCGCGACCGGCAATCAGGCATTGCGCATGGTCAGCGTTTTGGCTGAGGAAAAATCGATCAAACTTGAACAGGTCTGGCAGGTGCCTGAGNNGTTCGAGATTGAAACAGATGACCGGGCCGTTCTGCAGATACTCGTCAATCTACTATCCAATGCGATCAAGTTCACGCCNGTTGGCGGAACCGTTCAACTACAGATGTCATTCATCCGTGATGAAATGATTGAGATGACGGTGAGGGACACAGGGACAGGTATTCCCGCAGANATGTTGGAAACAATCTGTCAGCNATTTGTGCAAGTGGGCGACCCCCTGCGCGCCGAAGTGAGCGGCACTGGTTTGGGTCTTTCGATTGTGACCAAGCTTGTCGCCTCTCTCAGAGGTCAATTCAAAATCGAGAGTGACCTTGGCAAGGGAACGCGATGCCGCGTCCAATTGCCAATTCGTCAACCGCTATCCTTGGATGCGTCGACACAGAAAAGTGCCTAACCGAGGATCAGCCGACCGGCGCAGGGCTCACGCCAAACAGCCAAATGTGTGAAACAAATAAGCCACCGAAAACAAATAAAGCCGCAACGATGCGCCACCAGCCAAGTTCAGAAAGAGAGAAATNGGCCCGTCCTTGCATCAATGCGACAAATGGAATGTTAGATGAAGCGCTCGCGTAAGCGTTCCATTTTTCACCGAGTGCGCGTTTGCGTTTTGCATCAATAGAAAAAGTGCCAAGCAGGGAGACCAGAAAAAACGTGCCGAAAAAAACCTGGCTGGCACGGTCTCCATTTGCACCCAAATGAAAACCTGACCAGATCACCGCGCCCCACAAAAATGGATGCCGTGTGACGGCATGAATGCCTTTCACAAGGCTGGCTGGGTTGTCACTTTGTGCCACAGCAGTATCGCCGCCTGCACTACTAGGCCCAGGTGACGTGAGGCCTGCCACAGCAAAGAAGCTGGCGACAACCATAACGAGCCCACCGCTGTGTAGAAGCCCTAGAGGGGCCTGCCAATAGAGGACATTTTCAGCGCTATCCACNGTGGCATTATAGCTCATGGCCAGCCAGACAATCGCCCCTAGCGAGGTGAGCGAAAATAAAGCCATGTAGGCTTTTTCACTGATCGCGCTCACCAGCACGTCGCGAACGCGCGTCCCGGAAATCAGAATATGAATGCTAAAAAAGAGAACGGCTGCGGCAATAAGTTGGGTCATGTCTTCCTCCATCAAACTGAATGATCTCAGCCTAGTGAGGACATGGCCCTGCCGCTAGCATCTTTTCAGGGGGTGAGTTGCACAAGCTGTGTTCAGGAACGATCAGTGAGGAAGAGATTAGGCGGTGGTGTCGACAGAACCGCCCGTGTTTGGCGCACTCTCGGCTTTGGCAACACCAACACGTGCAGCGCGCAACAGGCGGTCCCCGATCATGTAGCCAATGTCCAGCACCTGTACGATAGAGCCACTTGGTTGGCCGGTGCCAGGCACCTCGAACAGGGCTTCATGCACGTTGGGGTCGAACTTTTCACCCGGTGTGGGGCTTACGGGCACGATGCCATTTTGTTCAAATGCGCCAAGAAGAGACCGTTCAGTCATCTCAATGCCTTCGACAATGGATTTCACAACCTCGTCGGAGCCGTCCTTCCGGTCATCTGGCACGGCATCAATCGCGCGGCGCATATTGTCGGCGACAGCAAGCACATCGCGGGCGAATTTGGTTGCGCCAAATTTTCCAGCGTCAATTTTTTCGCGTTCTGAGCGGCGGCGAATATTTTCCACTTCTGCGGCTGCGCGCAATAATTTGTCTTTTAGTTCCGCATTTTCAGCGACGAGAGCGGACATGGCGTCAGCGATTTTTTCTTCTTCGGTGCGGTCATCCGGAGCTTCTGCTTCTTCGCCCAAAGGGGCACCTTCGTCATTGGCAGCCGCGGCCTTCGCCAACAGCGCGTCGGCCTGCGCCTTCAGCTCTTGCGGGGTAGGGCGCCGGGTTTCTTCTTCGCCATTGTTCGGACTGTCTTGGTCGCTCATTACTCAATTCCTAAAGCACGGATCGTCAGATGTGGCGGCAAGGCCCCACGACACTCTGGCTCCGACAAAACTATTGCAGGAGAAATGGCCCGTCGCGCACTGGAAGTCAACCGTCAGCGTAACAAGCGGCCCACAACGCGGGCGGTATAGTCCACCATGGGGATAATACGAGCATAATTCAGGCGTGTCGGCCCGATGACCCCAAGAACCCCAACCACTCTGCGGCTTTCATCCATAAAGGGGCTGACAATGACGGAGGAGCCAGACAGTGCGAAGTGCTGGTTTTCTGATCCGATAAACAGGCGCACGCCCTCAGCTTCTTGAGCGAGACCAAGCAATTGCACCAGATCAGCCTTATTTTCCAACTCTTGGAACAAAAGCCGGATCCGCTCGAGATCCTCCATGGCGCTGACATCTTCCAGGAGACGCGACTGCCCACTGATAATCAGGGATCGTTGAAACGGATCTGAGATTTTCTTATCCGATTGTTCTTTTTGGTCACCAGACCAGACCGCCAGACCCGCTTCCACCACCTTCTGGGTGAGGTCAGAAAGTTCGGCTTTCCGGCTATCAATCTCTTCCTGGATGACCTGTCGGGTATCACCCATGGTGCGACCGCGAAGCCGTGCATTGAGAAAATTTGTGGCCTCAATCATGGCCGATGGGGTGAGCCCGCGCGGCACGTCGATCATGCGGTTTTCAACGGTTTCATCTTCCGACACCAACACAACCAGGGCGCGTCCATTGTCCACCGCAACAAATTCAATATGTTTCAGCGGCTGATCTATTTTTGGGGCCAGCACAAGTCCAGCGCAATGAGACAGACCGGAGAGCAATTGGCTGGCATCTTTCAAGACATCTTCAACACTGTTGGCTGTGTTGGAGCGCGCCACCTGGCTTTCAATGTTGCGGCGTTCATCAACGGTCAGGTCGCCCACTTCCAGCAGGCCATCCACGAACAGGCGAAGGCCAGCATCTGTTGGCAGGCGCCCGGCACTTGTGTGCGGCGCGGCCAGGAGCCCGAGCATTTCCAGATCCGACATCACATTGCGCACTGTGGCAGCAGACAGGGTGATGGGCAGGTTTTGCGACAAAAAGCGCGAGCCAACGGGCTCTCCGGTCTCGAGATAGGTTTCCACNACACGCCGCAATATCTCGCGTGAGCGTTCGTTTAAGTCTTTTACTGCCGGCATCAAAAACCCATCACGCAAGAAGGAGACAGGCCTTTATAGACCCTAACTCCCTGAAAACTGTAGGAAATCTGATTTTAAGGAGATCCCCATCCAAATTTAGGAAGCGTCCGGTCCATCGTCAATTGAGCCTAATGATTTTGCGAGCCCAAAGGTTTTGCAAGAAAAGTGATTTTGCCACAAAGCTGGACGGGGAACGNCTTCCCGNGCTATGACCGGAGCACCAAAANTGATCCCAATTGTAGCCCATTCCAAATAGAGGTTTCTCACTTGAGCATTACCCGCCCATCTGGCCGCGCGTTCCCTGAAATGCGCTCTGTTTCGTTCGAACCTGGCTTTTCGAAAAGCGCTGAAGGATCTTGCATGGTTCGTTTCGGCGATACCCATGTTTTGTGCACAGCCAGCCTCGAAGAGCGCGTGCCGCCTTGGTTGCGCGGTGGTGGAAAAGGTTGGGTAACAGCCGAATATGGCATGCTGCCCCGCTCCACCAATGACCGTATGCGCCGAGAAGCAACGGCTGGCAAACAGTCTGGCCGCACACAGGAAATTCAGCGCCTTATTGGCCGGTCCCTACGCGCTGTTGTGGACATGAAGGCGCTGGGCGAACGTCAAATCACAGTGGATTGTGATGTCATTCAGGCAGATGGCGGCACCCGCACCGCCTCAATCACAGGTGCATGGGTCGCCCTTCACCAGTGTTTTGAGTGGATGAAGACCCGCAACATGATCGACATCTCCCCCCTGACAGACCATATCGCGGCTATTTCTTGCGGTATTTATCAGGGCGAACCTGTGAGCGATCTTGATTATATCGAAGACAGCAATGCTGATACGGACGCTAATTTCGTGCTCACCGGCAAAGGGGGCATCGTTGAAATCCAGGGCACCGCTGAAAAGGAGCCATTTTCAGAAGAAAATTTCCTTGATCTGCTGAAGCTTGCCAAAGGCTCCTGTGCGGAACTGTTTGAGCTGCAGAAGCAGGCAGTTCGGTGACACCCCGCTCGCTCAAGGGCAAAAAACTTGTGGTCGCAAGTCATAATCCAGGCAAAGTGCGCGAGATCGCCGCACTAATGAGACCATTTGGTATCGAAACGGTGTCGGCGGGCGATCTCGGCCTGCCGGAACCTGAAGAAACCGGCCTGACGTTCCGCGCCAATGCAGAGCTGAAAGCTCGTGCGGCGGCCGAGGCATCGGGCTTGATCGCGCTGGCAGACGATAGTGGCTTGGCTGTTACGGCACTCAACGGTGACCCCGGCATTTATTCCGCACGGTGGGCCGGAGAGACCAAAGACTTCGGCCTGGCCATGCAAAAGGTGGAAGACGCCGTGCAGGCAAGCGGCAGTGCGGATCGTTCTGCGGCTTTTATGTGCGGCTTGGCGGTGGCCTGGCCAGACGGCCATGTGGATTATTATGAAGGCACGGTCAAAGGCCAGTTGGTCTGGCCACCAAGGGGCGAAAACGGCTTTGGCTATGATCCGGTTTTTGTGGCTGAAGGTGATGAAATCACCTTCGGGGAAATGGACCCGGACGCCAAGCACGCCATATCGCACCGGGCGGATGCTTTCAGGCAATTGACACATGCCCTCCTCAACAGCTGATCTAGCACCCGATGCCGGTTTTGGCATCTATGTGCATTGGCCGTTTTGTCAGTCCAAATGCCCTTACTGTGATTTCAATTCACACGTCGTGCGCGGTGTCGATCAGGCGCGGTACGCAAGCGCCTTGGTGCGTGAATTGGAACACATGGCGGATATGTGCGACCGCCAACACGTTACCAGTGTTTTTTTTGGCGGTGGAACACCCTCACTGATGGAACCCAAAACCGTTGAGACAATTCTCNGCGCCATTGATCGTCTTTGGGGTATTTCTCAAGGGACGGAAATCTCGCTAGAGGCCAATCCCACGAGCGTTGAGGCAGACAATTTTAAAGCCTACGCCAAGCTCGGCATCAACCGTGTGTCACTTGGTGTGCAAGGACTGAACGATGTGGATCTGAAATTTCTTGGGCGCCTCCACACGAGTGAAGAGGCGCTGCATGCCATTGAACTGGCGCGCAGCCATTTCCCGCGTCTCTCCTTTGACTTGATCTACGCCCGCCCCGGCCAGACGCTCCGGGCATGGGAAGCAGAGCTGAAACGCGCGATTGGTTTTGCGGTGGATCACCTCTCGCTTTATCAACTGACGATTGAAGAAGGCACGCCTTTTTTTGAATTGCATGGTCGCGGTGCGTTCGCGATCCCTGCAGAAGATGAGGCGACCGATCTTTATGAAGCCACACAGAACATTTGCGGTGGGGCTGGTTTGCCTGCCTATGAAGTATCGAACCACGCAAAGCCCGGCGCTGAATGTCGGCACAATCTGACCTATTGGCGCTACGGGGATTATTTAGGCGTGGGCCCAGGGGCCCACGGACGCTTGAGCGCGGCGGGCGGCAAGCTTGCGACTGTGACCGAACGCATGCCAACAAAATGGCTGGCACAAGTTGAGAAGGTGGGACACGGCCTTGTCGAACAAGAAAATGTTGCGCCTGAAAATACAGCCGAAGAAATGTTGATGATGGGGCTTCGCCTGAATGAAGGTGTTTCCTTAAAACGGTTTGAAATGCTCAGTAAGAAGAAGGTTGAGGCTGAGCGCTTGAGTTTTTTCACTGAGAAAAACCTGATCACCCAAAGCGGAGACCGGCTGTTCGCCACGCCCGCTGGCCGTCTGGTTTTAAACCACTTGCTTGGTGAACTGTTAGCTTAGGCTGCTGGAAAGTCAGGCTGATTTTCCGGTGCGGCGGCGATGAAGGCCGGGTGCGCATTGCACGTATCCACGATTGCAGCCAGGCGCGGGTAGGGGCTGAGATCTAGTCCAAGGTTTCGGTAATTCTCATACTGAGGCACCAAAAAGAGATCCGCGATACAAGGCTCTGTGCTGAAACAATAAGGCCCAGGAGTTCCCGCACGCTCGATCATTTCATTCAGTGCGTAAAGGCCCTTGTCGGCCCAGTTGATGTACCATTTGGCAACGGCCTTCTGGTCAAGCTCCAGCTCTTGTCCAAGATATTTGATCACCCGCATATTGTGGAGAGGGTGCATGCCCGCCGCCACCGTCATTGCAAAGCCACGCACATAGGCTTTGTCTTTCGGGTCTTTGGGATAAAGCGCAGGCTCTGGATGCAGCTCATCCAGAAAATCAATGATGGCCAGCGATTCCGTTAGAACCGTGCCCTCATGTTCGAGCGCGGGAATGAGGCGCATCGGATTTATTTTCCCATAGGCCTCGCTCAAATGTTCTTCAGCAGGGGGCGCAATATCAACGGATACATACTCGAAGGGAATGTTCTTGAGGTGAAGCGCAATGCGCACACGACGACCAGCAGAGTTCGCATGGGAGTTGTGAAGACGGTAGGTCATGAAAATCTGCCCCTATTCAAAATAGTCGCGTGAGCCTAACGCGGCACCGGGTGGGGTCAAGAGAACCACCACATGGTCAGATTGGCGATTGGCTTAGACGATTGATTGCCAATCAGAACATGGGTTGTGGCACAAAACTCGCAGGGGCTGGGTCGATAACACGAGGCCCATTGCGGCCAACTTCCAGAACAGCCAGCCCGCGTTCATTACGCCCGTCTGGCAGGAAGCGGAATATGCCATCAACACCGGCAAACCCATCCGGATTGCTCAAAACCTCGTCCGTGAAACGGTGTCCGGGCATGCGCGCGGCCAGTGCGGAGGCGAGGCTCGTAGCATCATAGCCAAGGCTGGCGATGCGCGGAGGTTGGCTGCCAAAGGCACGCGCGTAGCGGCCCTTAAAGGCATTGCTGGCATCATTTGGCGGTGCGGCATACCAAGCGCCCACAAGGCTGGGTTCGCGCCCAAGTGAGGCGTCATCCCATTGTCCCGTTCCTAAAAACCGAACCCTGCGCGGGTCAACATCGAAGTAAGGCAGCAGCGGCGCGACGGAGCGCAGCTCATTGCCACCCACGGGCACGAAGACGGCCTGGAAGGGAACATCACCGAATGTTTCAAACCCATCAAGGCGTGATAGAGCCGCGAGGCTTTCGGGGTCGCCAGCGTCTTTCAGGCGGCTCTTTTCTCGCGCTAGGGCGCGTTTGCGCGCATCGAAATTGGCCAAGCGTCTGGCAGGATCAAACATGCCTTCAGCAGAGCCCGGATAAGTTTCAATTGCATGCACTTGACCGGCACGCGCCGTTACAGCATTTGTGAACGCGCTCGCCATGCGGCGGCCATATTCATTTTGTGGCACCAGACCGGCAAACACATTGAGGCCCTGCAACATGGCATAATCAACAACGCGGGCGACATCCTGGTCAGGCAGGAAGGACAGCAGATAGACCCCATTGCCTGCGACATCCGTGTCGGTTGAAAAGGCGATGACCGGAATATTGCGTTCAGCCGCAATCGGGCGAACAGCACTTGCAGAGCCGGAGAAGAGAGGACCCAAAATCAGTTCCGCGCCTTCTTGCACGGCTTCACGTGCAGCACCTGCGGCACCTGATGGTGTGCCTCGGGTATCTTTAGGGATCAGAAGGACATCAGGATTGCCGAACTCAAAGAGCGCTAACTGTGCTGCGTTAAACAAGGCATTGGCAACAGAGCGAACAGAAGACTGTTGAGCACCGAGTGGCAACAGGATCGCAATGCGAACGGGTTCGCGTTCTCCCATATGGGGAGGACGCAGAAACAACTCAGCGTCCATCTGTNGTTCAACACCGGGTCGCGGGGTGACCTCGATAGGCGTTGTAGGGCCGCGCGGACTTCGCGGAGCATCCTGGCTAGAGGCACATGCGCTTAACAAGAGCGCTGCGACGAAAAGAACGGCAAGGTGTGCGGAATGTCCCAAACGGTAGGTCGACAAACTTCTTCCCCTCAAAGCAGTGGGCGATGAGATGAAAATCTCATGGCCGTGATAGTTCAGATCAAACGCGATTTATACTGGCAACTTATACAGAAATTACCGCCAAGAGCGGCGATTTTGTGGCAAGAGCACATGCCCCATAGACAAACAGGTGGCCTGCGCGGCACTTTGGCAACATGAAAAACACTCTGACACCCGGCCTTTATGTCATCGCCACGCCCATTGGCAATGCGCGCGACATAACATTGCGAGCCCTCGATGTGCTGAAAGCGGCTGATTTGGTCTTATGCGAAGACACGCGCGTAACCTCCAAACTCTGTACCATTCACGATATTCGAACGACCCTGCGGCCCTATCACGAGCATAATGCGGCAACTGAACGCCCCAAGGTGATCGCCAAGATCGAAG
>JGI24723J26617_10001083_pt1 | contig 24910 bp, 27 predicted proteins | sample Cruoilmetagenom6_FD_26617 | JGI IMG/M metagenome (IMG submission 26617)
AACCGCTGAACCGCTTTCTCCAGGGCAGCATCATAGCTGGCCGCGGCGCTTGAGGACATATACCCCATGTGGATCAGACGGTTGCGCAACGCGATAACCGCCTCGCCGGTTGCCCCTGGCTTATACTTGGCCGACGGCACATTCGCGCCCCAGCCACCGGCGCGGGTCACCCCCTCAAGCCGGATCTTTTCTTTCATCAGCGCAAGGTATTCGCGGCTGGCGGGTGGCAATGTGCGCATATAGGCGCGCGGATTGTTCGCCGCGCTCAGACCGGCCAGATAGTCAGCATTGTCACGATACGCCACTTTGCGCACCAGACCCTCATCAATCGAGGACGGGATCAACATGCCCTTTTGCACATCACGGGCATATTTCACGAAGGTCCGGCTAAGCGCGACCTCGATCATGCCCAGATCGCGGGTCGTGCGCACGTCGCGCATTGCGCCCATCAGTGCGTTTGCATCATAGCGCCCGCTCGACAGCCCGTGCAGTTCAACCCGATCCAGCGCCTGCATCAGGGCGGCGCGCCGCGCTTTGAACACATCGCCTTCGCCGGTCCAGAGGGGCTGATAATCATGGGTCCGGTAATATGCGGCGATCTGTTCATCGCCCGAGGCAGCTTCGGCCACGGCCTGTTTGAAGGCGGTGACCTGGGCCTGAGCCGGATTGCCCAACAGCATCACGGCCAGGCCAACAAGGGCCGCCAGGGTCCAAAGGCGGGTGGCGAAGGGTCTGTGATGCGGGGTTTTCATATGGGCGCGTCCTTGGAAACTGGAATAATGATAAGAAACTGGGGTAAAAACAAAGTGAATTTGCTAATTTCAGCATTTTGATGAAATGACTGCCCCTTGTCCATTCACAAATCTGACAACTACATATTGATTTTGGCGCTGATGCGTTGACGCATCGCCTGTTTTTTCGGCACCTGCCCCCGGGAATATGCGCAAAAAATCGCCTACAATCCTTAATATCTAAAACTTGCAAAAATCAAAACTTGGCTGACGAATCTGATTGTGCCATAAATTTCTGATCCGGGGATGGATAGGAGTGGCATGCGTAACATCGCATGCAGGCAGGAACAATAGCGTACGGGACGACGCAGTAATATGACAAATATGAACAAAACGACGGGCTTGACCCGGCGTGCCCTGCTGGGTGCGTTTGCGGCAACCACTTTGGTCGCCGCCCCAACTTTTTCCAAGGCAGCAGGTCTGATACGCGGCAGCGGCGACATTCGCCGTATCCGCATGTATTCCGGTCGCACGGGCGAACGGATTGACATGATATATTGGATCGACGGCAAATATATCAAAGACGCGGTCAAGGAAGTGAACTATTTCATGCGCGACTGGCGTTCTGATCAGGTCAAGGCAATTGACCTGCGCACACTGGACATCATGGCCGCCTCGCACAATCTGCTGGAGTCGAACGAACCTTACATGCTTTTGTCCGGTTACCGCAGCCCGTCCACCAATGCCATGCTGCGTCGCCGGTCACGCTCGGTTGCCAAGAATTCACTGCACATGCAGGGTCAGGCGGCTGATCTGCGCCTGTCTTCACGTTCGGTCGGTCAGGTGGCGCGCGCTGCAACGGCCTGTCATGCGGGCGGCGTCGGGCGATATTCGCGCTCGAATTTCACCCATATGGATTGTGGCGTTGTGCGTAACTGGGGCGGCTGAACTGGCCTGCTGAATTGGGCCAGAGAGAATTTGACTGGTTGAAAGCCTCTGCATTCCCCCGTGCAGGGGCTTTTGATTTGCCTGAAGCCCCGTTTGTCTGAAACCCTGGAAGTTGGGTAAAAACGTGACCATACTTGCAGGTCATGACTGATCCGGTATCTTCCATACGCAACCTTGGCCCAGCCTATGAAGCGGCCTGCGCGCGCGCCGGCATCCATTCAGCGCAATCATTGCGCGATCTTGGCCCCGACGTTGCCTATGCCGCGCTGTTGAAATCCGGCATGAAGCCACATTTTATTGGCTATTATGTACTGGTGATGGGATTGCAGGGCCGGCCCTGGAACGATTGCAAAGGGCAAGAAAAAGCGGCCTTTCGCATCAGGTTCGACACGATCAAGGCCGGTTCATTCGACAAGGGCCGCTCCGATTTCGAAGCGGCCCTTGATGCAATCGGTGTCATCGAAAAACGCTGACAGAAATTTCGAAACCTTGTTACCCGCCGAGGTTACCCGACAAGTTCAAGCCCCGAGAAGAAATAGGCGATTTCCACGGCGGCTGTTTCCGGCGCGTCCGATCCATGCACCGAGTTTTCGCCAACGCTTTCGGCGAAATCGGCGCGTACGGTGCCGGCCGCCGCGTCGGCCGGGTTGGTGGCCCCCATGATTTCACGGTTGCGGATGATGGCGTTTTCGCCTTCCAGCACCTGAACGACAACCGGTTCGGACGACATGAATTCGCACAGTTCGTCATAAAACGGGCGTTCCGCGTGAACCGCGTAAAACACACCGGCCTGTGCTTTGGTCAGATGAATGCGCTTTTGCGCGACAATGCGCAGCCCCGCTTCTTCGAACTTGGCATTGATTTTACCGGTCAGGTTCCGCCGGGTGGCGTCGGGTTTGATGATCGAAAATGTGCGCTCGAGGGTCATCAGGTGTTCTCCTGTTTTGGCGCATCGGCCCCATGCCTTCCGCGCCTGTGTATCGCGCGCCGCCTAACACGCGCCGCATNCCTTGGAAAGNCCCCGATTGACTGCTCGATTGACAGCCGCGCCGCGCTGCGCCACACCGCGCCCATGCTGCGAATTGATAACATTACATACGCTGTGGAAGGTCGCCCCCTGTTCGAGGCGGCCAGTGCCACGATCCCAACCGGTCACAAGGTAGGCCTGATTGGCCGCAATGGCACCGGGAAAACCACGCTGTTTCGCCTGATCAGGGGGGAACTGTCGCTGGAATCGGGCGATATTTCCCTGCCGGACCGCGCCCGAATCGGTGGTGTGGCCCAAGAGGCCCCGTCCTCGGAGGTTTCGCTGATCGACACAGTGCTCAGCGCCGATACCGAGCGCGGCGCCCTGCTGGCCGAGGCTGAAACCGCCACCGACCCGACCCGGATTGCCGATATCCAGACCCGCCTGACCGATATTGACGCCTGGTCCGCCGAAGCCCGCGCCGCCTCTATTCTCAAGGGGCTTGGCTTTGATGACGACGAACAGAAAAAACCCTGCTCCGATTTTTCCGGCGGCTGGCGCATGCGCGTGGCCCTGGCGGCGGTGCTGTTCACCCAGCCCGACCTTCTGCTGCTGGATGAGCCGACCAACTACCTAGATCTGGAAGGGGCGCTGTGGCTTGAGAATTATCTGGCGCGCTATCCTCATACCGTCATCATCATCAGCCACGACCGCGGTCTTTTGAACCGGGCCGTGGGGGCCATCCTGCATCTGGAAGACCGCAAGCTGACGTTTTATCAGGGCCCCTATGATCAATTCGCCCGCCGGCGCGCCGAAAAGCTGGCGCTGGCCGCCTCGATGGCCAAAAAGCAGGAGGCCCGGCGCGCGCATCTGCAATCCTATGTCGACCGGTTCCGCTATAGGGCCGACAAGGCGCGCCAGGCCCAGTCGCGGATCAAGGCGCTGTCAAAGATGCAGCCCATCTCGAACCCGCAAGAGGCCGCCCTGCGCGCCTTTACCTTTCCCGAACCCGAAGAAATGTCGCCACCGATCATCCATGTCGAAGGCGGCGTCACCGGTTATGGCGAAGTCGAGGTTCTGAAACGGCTGGATCTGCGCATTGATCAGGACGACCGCATCGCCCTGCTGGGCAAGAACGGACAGGGCAAATCGACGCTGGCCAAGCTGCTGTCGGACCGTTTGCCGCTGATGTCGGGGCGCATGACCCGGTCCTCCAAGCTGAGGATCGGGTTTTTCGCCCAGCATCAGGTCGACGAACTGTTCGTCGACGAAACCCCGCTGGAGCATCTGCGCCGGTTGCGCCCCACGGAAACCCCGGCCCGGCTGCGATCGCGGCTGGCGGGGTTCGGGTTGGGGCCGGCCCAGGCCGAGACCCTGGTGGGGCGGCTTTCGGGCGGGCAGAAGTCGCGGCTGTCGCTGTTGATTGCCACCATTGATGCGCCGCAATTGCTGATTCTCGACGAACCAACCAACCACCTTGACATCGAAAGCCGCGAAGCCCTGGTCGAGGCGCTGACCTCGTACAGCGGCGCGGTCATTCTGGTCAGCCACGACATGCACCTTCTGTCTTTGGTGGCGGATCGCCTGTGGCTGGTGTCGGACGGTACGGTCAAACCATACGAGGGCGATCTGGAAACCTATCGCGCGCTTTTGCTGGCCCGTGAAAAGCCCGCCCAGAAACCCGCCGCGGCCAAGCCAAAACGCCCGTCCCGCGATGCGTTGCAAGGTTTGCGCGCCGAGGTACGCAAGGGCGAGGCGCGGATTGAAAAGCTGAACGGGATGCGCGACAAGCTGTCGGTCAAACTGGCCGATCCGGCCCTTTATGAGGACACCCGAAAAGGCGAGGCCGAGGTCTGGCAGCGCAAATATGCCGAAGTGATGAATGGTCTGGACCGCGCCGAAACCCTGTGGATGAGCGCGCTTGAAAAACTGGAGGCAGCAGAGGCCCTGTAATGGATAACCTGTGATCGACACCACCTTCCTGATATCGGCCTTTGTCACCCTGCTGGTGATCATCGACCCGTTCGGGCTTACGCCGGTATTCGTGGCCCTGACCACCGGCATGTCCGCCCGCGCCCGCCGGGCCATTGCCTTTCGCGCCTGTGCCGTGGCAGCAGGTCTGCTGGCGCTGTTTGCAACGTTTGGCGAAACGGTGCTGGGGTTTGTCGGCATCTCGATGGCGGCGTTTCGCGTCGCCGGCGGGGCGCTTTTGTTCCTGACCGCGATGGACATGCTGTTTGAGCGGCGCACCAAACGGCGCGAAGGTCAGGCGGAAGACGAGGATGAGCGCCCCGACCCGTCGGTGTTCCCGCTGGCCATTCCGCTGGTGGCTGGCCCGGGGTCGATTGCCTCGGTGATCCTGCTCAGCGGGCAAAGGCCGGGACTTGAGGGGCTGGCCATGGTGATTGGCGTGATGCTGGCGGTGATGTGCCTGGTGTTGGCGATGTTTCTGGTCTCGGGCCTGTTGGAGCGTCTGTTGGGCAAGACCGGGATCAATGTGGTGACCCGGCTGCTGGGCATGTTGCTGGCGGCACTGGCGGTTCAGTTCATTCTGGATGGCTTGCGCGAGTTTGGCTTTGCGGCATAGGGTCAGGCCATGAATGACATGGATCTTGGCAGGTTGGCCTATCTGGGCCTGTTGGGCACGGTGCTGGTGGTCTGGTTTGTGGTACATAACCGCCAGTCCATGGGCAGACTGGCGCAACAGGCGGTTGCCTGGGGGCTGATCTTTCTGGGGGTGATTGCGGTCTATGGCCTGTGGGGCGACATTCGCCAGACCGTCCGGCCGCGTCAAAGCGTGGTCAGCGCGAACAACACCGTCGAAGTGCCGCGCGCGCCGGACGGGCATTATTACCTGACACTGATGGTCAATGATGTGCCGGTCGAATTTCTGGTCGATACCGGGGCCTCGATGGTGGTGCTGACCCAAAAAGACGCGGTACGCATCGGTCTGGAACCCGACGATCTGGCCTATGTCGGGCGGGCCGTGACGGCCAATGGCGAGGTGCGCACCGCGCCGGTTCGCCTGGACAGCGTTGCGTTGGGACCGATATCAGACCGCAATATCCGCGCCTGGGTCAACCAGGGCGAGATGTGGCAATCGCTTTTGGGCATGAGCTATCTGCAACGCTGGAGCAGGATCGAGATCACCGGTCGGGGGCTGTTGCTGACGCGGTGAGGTTCGGATTTTGCCCGCGTCAATTGCGCCGGGACGCCAGACAACCATTCGCCCCCTATCGTTCCGCCTTTTTCTCCCACCGCCCCGAGTCCTCGGACCAGTATTGCGCCGAACAACCCGTGTCCGTCAGCCTTTTCCACTGGTCGCGCGCGCCTTGCACCGCCTGCGGATCATTGCCGTCAAACAGAATGCAAACCCGCTCAAGTGCCGCCACCTCATCTGCCTCCACCTGCGCCCCGTCCACGGCCATCACGCAGGCCGGCGCATTGGCAGCCTCGGACTGACAGGTCAGCAGGATCGGCTGGTGTGCGTCATGCGCGCCGCCCGCAACCCCATGCGCCAGGAACCCGTCATCCGCCCCCAGCCACAGCTTTTCGTCCAGCCAGCCCATGCGCGCCGGATCGACCCCGCGCACGGCAACGCGCCATCCGGCGGCGCGCGCCTTGCCCAGCAGAACCGGTAAGGTTGCCTCAAGGCTTCCCCGTGTCAGATGATAGAAAAAGACCGCGCCCACCTGCCCTTACCCTGTTTCAAACATGTCCGCGACCAGCCGGTTCAGCGCCATGACNCCCCAGCCGGTCGCGCCTTTGGGCGCGTAATCGGTTTCCGCCTTGACCGANGCAACCCCGGCAATGTCCAGATGTATCCACGGCACGCCGTCCTGCACAAAGCGTTGCAGGAATTGCGCCGCNGTGATCGACCCGGCGGGGCGTCCGCCAATGTTCTTCATGTCGGCGATGCGCGATTTCAGCATGTCGTCATAGGCCTGACCCAATGGCATCCGCCAGGCGGCCTCGCCCTCGGCCCCGGCGGCCTTGAGGAAGGCGTTGCACAACCCATCATCATTGGAAAACACCCCGGCGTTTTCATGGCCAAGCCCGACGATGATCGCCCCGGTAAGGGTCGCCAGATCAATCATCCCGGCCGGCTTGAACCGCTCTTGCGCGTACCACATCACGTCGCACAGAACCAACCGGCCCTCGGCGTCGGTGTTGATCACCTCGACCGTATCGCCCTTCATGGTGCGGATCACATCGCCGGGGCGCGTGGCATTGCCCGATGGCATGTTCTCAACCAGACCGACCAGACCGACCACATTGGCCCTGGCCTTGCGCAGCGCCAGTGCGCGCATGGTGCCGGCCACCACGCCAGCCCCGCCCATATCCATGGTCATGTCTTCCATGCCACCCGCCGGTTTCAGGGAAATGCCGCCAGTGTCGAACACCACGCCCTTGCCGACCAGCGCCAGNGGCGCGTCGCCCTTGGCCCCGCCATTCCACTGCATCACCACCACCTTGGANGGGCTGTCACTGCCCTGCCCGACGCTCAGCAAGGTGCGCATNCCGAGCTTTTCAAGCTGNGCTTCGTCCAGNACCTCGACCTTCAGGCCAAGGCTTTTCATCTCGTCCAGACGATCGGCAAATTCCGTGGTGGTCAGCACATTGGCCGGCTCGTTGATCAGATCGCGGGTCATCATCACCCCGTCGGCCACCGCCAGCAGCGGGCCAAGGGCCTGACCCATCTCATCGGCGCGGNTATGNTGGATGGTGATGTCTCCGCTAACCTCATCCGCCTTGGTTTTATGGGCGTCAAAGCGATAATCGCGCAACACCAGCCCCAACGCCAGATCGGCGGCGCGGGTCATGTTGCCGGTCATCACCAACAGCGCCTTGTCGCCCTTGAGCTTGGCCAATGCCGCCCCGCCCTTGCGGGCCTCGACCACGCTTGCGCGCCGCTCAAGCACCAGCACATCCAGCGCCTCGGCCGCCATGCCGGTCGGCCACGCCAGCGAGATCACCTTGCCCGGTTTGGCCTTGGCAAAGGCCGCACTTTCGATCAACCGCACCAGCGCGCCTTTGGTCAGCCGGTTGGCCCGGCGCGCGCCCTGATCCAGCTTGCCGTCCGGCGTGACGATAACCGCCACCCGCCCGGTGGCCGTGGCGATGGTTTCGATATCGGTGGGTTGAAAAGTGATGGGGGTTGGCCGGCTCATGATCGCGCTCCTGAATTGGTTAATGCCCCGAGAGGTAGCGCGGGCGGGCGCAATTGACCAGATAGCAGTTTTCCCCGCCCATCAATTGCCCTAATATGACAGCCAAACAAATCAGCAGTCGCGCAGGCCGTTTCTTGAGGGGGGATCGCAGTGTCACGATACGACAGATACGTCCTGTCGCAATACCTGCTGTTCTTCGGCTTTTTCGCGCTGATTCTGGTGGCGGTATTCTGGATCAACCGGGCGGTTGTGCTGTTTGACCGGTTGATCGGCGATGGCCAGTCGGCGATGGTGTTCCTTGAATTCACCGCCCTGACCCTGCCCAATCTGATCCGCATGGTGCTGCCGATGGCGGCGTTTGCCTCGGCGCTTTGGGTCACCAACCGGCTGAACAACGACAGCGAGCTGACGGTGATGCAGGCCACCGGCTCCAGCCCCTGGCGACTGGCGCGCCCGGCGCTGGCGTTCGGGCTTATCACCGCCGCGATGATGAGCCTGCTGACCCATGTGCTGTTGCCGGCCTCGATCAGCCAACTGGCGCTTCGCGAAGTCGAGGTGGCGCGCAATGTCACCGCCCGCCTGCTGAGCGAAGGCACGTTCCTGCACCCGGCACCCGGCGTGACGTTCTATATCCGCAAGATCGACCCGGACGGCACGCTGAACGATGTGTTCCTGTCGGACCGGCGCGACCCAGAGAAAACCACCATCTATACCGGGTCGCGTGCCTTTCTGGTGCGCGACGAGGACCGCGCCAATCTGATCATGGTCGATGGGCTGGCGCAGCGGCTGGACCGGCAGAACCGCGCGTTATCAACCACGGTATTTGCAGATTTTTCTTATGATATCAGCACATTGATAGAATCTGAAACCGGTCGCGCGCGCAATATCCGCGCCATCCCAACGCTGGAATTGCTGCGCCACTCGGGGGAAATCGCCAAAAACGAACGCTATAGCGCCGGACAGCTTGGCGAGGAATTGCACCTGCGGTTTGCCCGGGCGCTGGTCTGTATCGCGGTGACGCTGATCGGGTTTTCAACGCTGCTTTTGGGCGGCTATTCACGCTTTGGCGTCTGGCGGCAGGCGCTGCTGGCGTTTGTGTTGCTGATCTTCCTCGAAGTACTGCGCGGCGTGGTGTCTGAGCCGGCGATTGAAAACCCCGGTCTCTGGCCGCTTTTGTACCTGCCGACGCTGGTCGGCATCGCCATTGCCGCCCTGTTTCTGAAAATCGCCTCGCGCCCGCTTTGGGTACTGTTCAGACGGGTACCAAAAAGCCCGAAAGTGGGGCGTGCATGATTCTGGATTTCTATTTCGCGCGCCGCTTTGCCACAAATTTTCTGTTGATCGGCGCGGTGTTTCTGACACTGATCCTGCTGATCGACCTGATCGAACAGCTGCGCCGGTTTGAAGGCGTCGATGTCAGNTTTGGTCAGCTGTTCCGCCTGACCCTGCTGAATGCCCCCGCCGCCATCAGCGAAATCCTGCCGCTGTTGATGATCCTGTCGACCATCATGCTGTTTGTCGGGCTGGCGCGCTCAAGCGAACTGGTGGTGACGCGGGCCACCGGGCGCTCGGGTATCCGGGCGCTTGCCGGGCCGCTGGCGGTGGCGGCACTGATCGGCGGGCTGGCGGTCAGCACCCTGAACCCGATCGTCGCGGCCACTTCGAACCGCTACCAGCAACTGGCCGACACCTATCGCACCGGCGGCCCGGCGGCCCTGTCTCTGAGTGGCGAAGGTCTGTGGCTGCGTCAGGGCAGCCCACGCGGCCAGTCGGTCATACACGCCACCGGCTACAGTGACGAACCACTGACCCTTTACGGCGTGACCATCCTGACCTATGCGGCCGGCGGCGGCCCGGTGCGCCGGATCATGGCGCAGAACGCGCGGCTGGACGGCGACGATTGGGTTCTGGCCAACGTCAAGGTCTGGCCGCTGATCGCCGGTCTGAACCCGGAAACCAGCGCCGATGAGCACGAAACCCTGCGCCTGCCCACCACACTGACCCAGGAACGTATCCGCGATTCCGTCGGCAGCGCCACCGGCATTTCGATCTATGACCTGCCCGCAACCATCCGCGAACTGGCGCAGGCGGGTTTTTCCACCAAACGCCACGAAGTCTGGTTTCAGGCCGAACTGGCCCGCCCGCTGTTTCTGATGGCCATGGTGCTGGTGGGGGCGGCCTTTACCATGCGCCACGCGCGGTTTGGTGGCACCGGCGTGGCGGTTCTGGCCTCGGTTATGTTGGGCTTCACCCTGTATTTCATCCGTAATTTCGCACAGATCCTGGGCGAGAACGGGCAGATCCCCGTCGCCATGGCCGCCTGGGCACCGCCGGTGGCGGCGACGCTGTTGATGATGGGCTTGCTGCTGCATGCCGAGGACGGATGATGGCGCGCGCCGGCCTCATATCCGTGCTGGGTGCGCTGATTCTGTTGCTGGCTAGCGCACTGGCGCAGGCCCAGACGGCACCACCTGGCACCGGCAAGGATGGCCCGGCCCTTCTGGTGGCGGACCGGGTGTTCATCACCGCCGAGCGGCAATTGATCGCCGAAGGCAATGTCGAGGCGTTCCAGGGCGATATCCGCCTGCGGGCCAGCCGCATTACCTTCGACCGGGCCAGCGGCAAACTAAGCATCGAGGGACCGATCCGCATTGATCAGGGCGACACAACCACGGTGCTTGCCTCATCGGCCGAGATGGACAAAGGGTTGCAGAATGGCATCCTGGTTGGCGCGCGTCTGGTGCTGGACCAGCAACTGCAACTGGCAGGATTGCAGATGACACGGGTCGGCGGGCGTTATACGCAACTTTACAAAACCTCTGTAACCTCTTGCCACGTATGTGAAAATGGCAAACCACCCCTGTGGCAGATCCGGGCGCGCAAGGTGATCCACGACCAGCTTGAGCGCCAGCTTTACTTTGAGGATGCACAGTTCCGCGTTCTTGATGTGCCGATCTTCTACCTGCCGGCCATGCGCCTGCCCGACCCGACGCTGGAACGCGCCACCGGGTTTCTGATCCCNTCGGTGCGCACCACGACGCAGCTGGGCACCGGCCTGAGGCTGCCGTATTTCATTCGTCTGGGCGATCACCGGGATCTGACCCTGTCGCCCTATGTCTCATCCAAGACCCGCACGCTGGGCCTGCGCTATCGGCAGGCGTTCCGGGCTGGCGGAATCGAGATCGAGGGGGCCTTCACCCGTGATGACCTGATGCCAGGCGAAGATCGCGGCTATGTGTTTGCCACCGGGTTTTTCGACCTGCCGCGCGATTTCAACCTGAATTTCGACCTCAAGGGCGTGTCGGATAACGCCTATCTGGTGGATTACGGCCTGCCCGATCTGGACCGGTTGCAAAGTGAGATATCGCTGAACCGGATCAAACGCGACACGTTGTTCCGGGTTGGGCTGATCCATTACAAATCGCTGCGTGATAGCGAAAATGAGGCGCTGATCCCTTCGCAGGTGGCGGACGCGCATTTCCAGCAGCGGTATTTCCCGGCCGGAATCGGCGGCGAGGTGCGGGTCGGGCTGAATCTTCATGGGCACCGGCGCACATCCTCGCTGGATGTGGTGGGGCGTGACATTGCCAGCGCCACCGCCGACATCGACTGGCGGCGCAGCTGGACTTTCGCGCGCGGGCTGCGNGCGGATTGGCAGATGGGGTTTTCGGCGGACAGTTTCGAGGTTCACGACGACAGCAACTATGACCCGCACGAGGCAATCTATACGCCGCGCATGGGCCTGACCCTGCGCCTGCCGATGATCCGGACCATGGCCAGCGGCGCGACGCATTTCCTGGAACCGGTGATGCAGCTTGGCTGGAGTGACGTGCATGGCGGCGATGTGCCCAACGACCAAAGCGGCTTTGTCGAGTTCGATCAGGGCAACCTGCTGTCGCTGTCGCGCTTTCCGGCAAATGACCGGCGCGAGGACGGACTCAGGATGGTTTACGGGCTGAACTGGGCGCGCCATGCGCCGTCGGGCTGGCAGGCATCGGCCACCATCGGGCAGGTATTGCGCGACACGGCGGACCCGGATTTCACCATAAGTTCGGGCCTGTCGGGCACCTCGTCGAACATATTGCTGGCCGGGCAGGTGAAGCTGGAAAAGGGACTGGCGCTGAGCGCGCGCGGGTTGCTGGACGATTCGTTCGGATTTTCCAAAGCCGAGCTGCGCGGTGACTGGGACCACAAGCGCGTTGATCTTTCCAGCAGCTATCTGTGGCTGATGGCCGACGCCGCCGAGGGACGCCCCGATGCTGTCTCGGAAATCTGGTTCGACGGCACCTACGAAATGACCCCCCGCTGGACCGCCGGGGCCAACCTGCGCTATGATATCTCCGACGCGCGCGCCACCACGGCGGGCATCGGATTTGTCTACAGAAATGAATGCGTGACGGTCGATCTTTCGCTGAACCGGCGCTATACCTCATCAACAAGTGTTGAGCCTTCGACCGATTTCGGCTTTACCATCGCACTGAACGGCTTTGCGGTCGAAAGTGGATCAAAAGAATACAGGCGAACATGCAGCTCCAAATCCTGACCCGAATGACATCCTTCCTGAAATCCGCCCTGCGGGTGGCATCCGCCTTGCCGGTGGCAGTGGTGGCAGCGGCGCTGATCAGTGCCGGACCGGGGCAGGCCCAGGGCCTGTTCTCGCCGGCCATTCTGGTCAATAACAGCGCAATCACCCATTTCGAACTTGAACAACGCGCCCAGTTCATGCGTCTGCTGCGCGCGCCCGGCGACCCGGACAAGCTGGCCCGCGACGCGCTGATTCAGGACCGGCTCAAGCAACAGGCGCTGGCGATTGCCGGGATCGAGATCGGCCCGGAAGAGATCGAGGCCGGAATCGAGGAATTCGCCGCGCGCACCAATCTGCCGCCTGACGAATTCATCAAAGCGCTGGAAGAAGGTGGCGTTTCGCGCGAAACCCTGCGCGATTTTGTCGAGATCGGCATTTTATGGCGTGAATATATCAGTGCGCGCTATCTGTCCCAGGCCCGCCCCACCTCGGAGGAGATCGACCGCGCGCTTGGCCGGGCCGGCAGCGGCGGGGTTCGGGTTCTGTTGTCGGAAATCATCATACCCGTCACCCCCCAGACCCTGGCCCAGGCCGAGGTACTGGCCGCGCAGATTTCCCAAACCAGTGGTTCGGACGCCTTTGCCGCATCGGCGGCGCAGTATTCTGCCTCCGAGACCCGGACCAATGGCGGCAAGATGGACTGGATCGCGCTCAATAAACTGCCGGCGGGGCTGCGCCCGGTCCTTCTGGCGCTGACACCGGGGGAAAATACAGCACCCATATCGCTGCCCAATGCCGTGGCGATCTTTCAGATGCGCGGGATTCAGGAAACCTCGGCCCCTGCGGCAAGTTATGCGTCGATTGATTATGCCACCTATTACATCGCCGGGGGCCGCACCCCCGAGGCCCTGGCGACGGCCCAAGCGGTGCGCAACCAGGTGGATACCTGCGATGATCTTTACGGGGTAGCCCAGGGTCAACCGGCCGAGGTGCTTGAGCGTCACAGCAAGAAGCCCGGCGAAATTCCACGCGACATCGCCCTGGAACTGGCCAAGCTGGACCAGGGGGAAATATCCACCACGCTAACCACCAAAAGCGGCCAGACCCTTGTTTTGCTAATGATGTGCGGGCGCACCACGTCGCAGGCACAGGATGCTTCACGCGAGGAAATCGCCCAGGCGCTGACTTCGCAACGGCTTGAAGTTCTGTCGGGAAGTCTGTTGGATCAGCTTGAGGCGGACGCGCTGATCGTCGAAAAATGACCGCGCCCGTCGCGCTTTGCTGTGGCGAGCCGGCCGGGATCGGCCCCGAGATTGCCGCGCGGGCCTGGCGGGAACTGGGCCAGACCTGCCCGTTTGTCTGGATCGGCGATCCACGCCATTTGCCCGATGGGACGCCAGTTGCCGAAGTCGACGATCTGACACAGGTCGCAGGTGCCAGTGCGCACGCCCTGCCCGTTCTGCGCCATGATTTTGCTGCGCCATCGCGCCCCGGCGCGCCCGATCCGGCCAATGCGCGCGGAGTGATCGAAGTGATCGAACGCGGCGTGGCGCTGGTGCAGACGGGGGCGGCGCGCGCGCTTTGTACTGCGCCGATCAACAAGAAGGCACTGATCGACGGGGCCGGGTTTGCCTACCCCGGCCATACCGAGTTTCTGGCCGCCCTGGGTGGAATTGAACGCGCCGTGATGATGTTGGTCAGCCCACGGTTGCGGGTGGTGCCGGCGACGATCCACATTGCCCTGGCCGACGTGCCCCGGACATTGACGCCCGAATTGCTGCGCGAAACCATTGTGATTGTCGCTCAGGGGCTGAGGCAGCGTTTTGGCATAGCCCATCCGCGCATTGCGGTGGCCGGGCTGAACCCGCACGCCGGTGAAGGCGGGATGATGGGGCGCGAAGAACTGGACTGGATCGCGCCGCTATTGGTGTCGATGCAATCGGCTGACTACAAGCTGAGCGGGCCGCATCCGGGGGATACGCTGTTTCACGCCGCCGCAAGGGCGCAGTATGACGTGGCGATAGCCATGTATCACGATCAGGCGCTGATCCCGATCAAGACGCTGGATTTCGACCGGGGGGTGAATGTGACGCTGGGCCTGCCGTTTTTACGCACCTCGCCCGACCATGGCACGGCATTTGATATTGCCGGCAAGGGGCTGGCCGATCCGACCAGTCTGGTCGAGGCGTTGAAGCTGGCGAATAAGGCTGCGGTGCACCAGAAGAGTATTCAGGCCTCCGGCGGGGATATTTAAGAGACCAAAGATGATATGAGTGTGATTGATGATCTTCCGCCCCTGCGACAGGTGATTTCCGATCATGGGCTGTCGGCCAGGAAGGCGTTGGGGCAGAATTTTCTGCTGGATCTGAACCTGACGGCCAAGATTGCCAGGGTGGCGGGGGATTTGCAGGCGCATGATGTGCTGGAAATCGGGCCGGGGCCTGGTGGGCTGACACGCGGGTTGCTGGCGACCGGCGCGCGCCGGGTTCTGGCGGTGGAGAAGGATGCGCGCTGTATTCCCGCGCTGGAGCAGGTAGGCGCGGCCTATCCGGGGCGGCTTGAGGTATTGAATGGCGATGCTTTGGAGATTGACCCGCTGGATCATCTGACACCGCCCATAAGGGTGGTGGCGAACCTGCCCTATAATATCGGCACCGAGCTGTTGGTGCGCTGGCTGACACCGCCACAATGGCCGCCGTTCTGGCAAAGTCTGACGCTGATGTTTCAGCGCGAAGTGGCCGAGAGGATTGTCGCGGTTCCCGGCAGCAAGGCCTATGGACGTCTGGCGATATTGGCGCAGTGGCGCTGTGAGGCGCGAATCGCCATGTCGCTGCCGCCCGAAGCCTTTACGCCGCCGCCCAAAGTGTCGAGCGCGGTGGTGCATCTTGTCGCCCTGCCCGCTCCGAGGTTTCCGGCTGATGCGCAGATACTGTCACGGGTGGTGGCGATGGCGTTCAATCAACGCCGCAAGATGCTGCGGGCCGCCCTGAAAGGGCTGGCACCCGATATCGAGGACCGCCTGCTTGCCGCCGGCATTGCCCCGACCGAGCGCGCCGAGCAGGTGCCGCTGGAGGGGTTCTGCGCGCTGGCCCGGACGCTGAGCAGGTAAAAGCCGCTACTCGGCCGCTTCCGGTGTCTCGCCTTCGTTGCCGGATGACGGATCGGCGGTGGAAGCTTCCTGCGGGGTTTCCTGTGGTTTTGGCGCAGGCTTGCGGGTGCGAGGGCGGCGGTTGGATTTCCTGGGGGCATCTTCCGGTGTTTCCACCAGACCGTTATCCTCTTGCGCGGGCCTGCCGTCGTGATCGAGCAGATCCGGCTGAGGGGCCCCGCCGGGATCCTGTTGCGCAGCCGCAGGCGCGTTGGATTCACGTTCCTGACGCTCGGTCCGCTCGACGCGTTCACGGTCGCGTTCTGCCTGGCGGTCGCGGTTCTGGCGTTCCTGCTCTTCGCGGCGCGCATCCTGTTCGCGCTGTGCCTCGCTTAGCAGGCGGGTGTAATGTTCAGCGTGCTGCTGGAAATTCTCAACCGCCACACGGTCATTGCTCAGATGTGCATCACGCGCCAACTGNTTGTATTTGTCGATGATCTGCTGCGGTGTGCCGCGCACTTTGCCCTCGGGTCCGGAGCTGTCGAACACGCGGTTGACGACATTGCCGCCGCCGCCAGATTGACGNTTGCGATTCGACTTGGACCGCGAACGGGATTTGGATGATCTCATTTTACTAAACGTCAGCCTTGTTTAAATGTGTCGGTTGATCCGTTTCACGCCTCTTGCGNTTCTTATGTATCCGGATCTGTGACTTTTTGGGCTTGTTGTTGCGCGCGAGCCTTTGCAGAAGCTCTCACCTGCGTAACNNCNCTGAGTAAACACGTCCTGAGCCGCCAGACAAGGGCTTACGGGCAATTTCACAGTATTTTGCATGGATTTGGCGCAAATTGGCCGCAGTATTTGCCTCTATCTGGTCTGACATCAGTCCCGGACACCGACAATCACCCGCGCNCGNCCGTCCAGATCNGGCACAATGCGNAGACCGCTCAGNCCGGCCTGGGCCATCAACGCCATGACTGCCGCGCCCTGGGTCGGTCCGATTTCCAGCAAAAGACGCCCACCGGGGGCAAGGTGCGCCATCACCCCGTCGGCAATCCGCCGNTAGGCCCCCAACCCGTCACCGCCATCGCTCAGCGCCATTTCCGGTTCGTGTTCGCGCACCTCCCGCGACAGACCGGCCATTTCATTGCGCGCGATATAGGGCGGGTTGGACACGATCAGATCAAACTGGCCGCTGACATCGTCAAACCAGTCAGATTGAATGATCTGCGCGCGGCCTGCACCCGGTGCAACACCGCGTTGGCGCTGGCCTGAAGGCAGGCTGCCTCGCTCAGGTCAACTCCGGTGCCATGGGCTGTTGTGCGCTCGGCCAGAAGGGTCACCAGGATACAGCCGGAGCCGCAGCCAAGATCCAGCACCCTGGTATATGGTTCAGCCAGGGCGGCTTCGATCAAGATCTCGGTTTCTGGCCTGGGATCAAGAACTTCCCGGCTTATCTTAAAGCGCCTTCCGTAAAATTCACGCTCACCCAGCAAGTGCGAAACCGGCACGCGAATGGCGCGCAGGGCAATCAGCTGATCATAGCGTTCAGCAATATCCGGTGTCAGTTCCTCGGGCGCAATCAAGGTGACGCGCGCCGCGTCGATCCTTGCTGCGTGGGCCAGCAGGATGCGGGCATCGCGCCCCGGATCATCCACCCCGGCGGCGCGCAGACGGGCGGCAGCAGAGGCCATTGCCCGGGCGGCGGTCCTGGCCGGTTCGCGGGCCATCTCTATTGCCCCATCTCGGCCAGCTTGCGGGCCTGATCATCGGCGCTGAGCGCATCAATCACCTCGTCCAGATCGCCGGTCATCACCGCATCCAGCTTGTAAAGCGTCAGGTTGATCCGGTGATCGGTCATGCGCCCCTGCGGGAAATTGTAGGTGCGGATACGTTCCGAACGATCGCCGCTGCCCACCTGCGCGGCGCGATCAGCCGAACGTTCGCTGTCCACCCTCTGGCGTTCCTGATCATAGAGCCGGGTTTTCAACACGCCCATGGCAATCTCGCGGTTGCGATGCTGGGACTTTTCGGAAGATGTCACAACGATTCCACTGGGAATATGGGTAATGCGCACCGCCGAATCGGTGGTGTTCACGTGCTGCCCGCCGGCACCGGAACTGCGCATGGTGTCGATCCGCAAGTCATTGGCATCAATGCGAATATCCACATCCTCGGCCTCGGGCAACACCGCCACGGTAGCCGCCGAAGTATGGATGCGACCGCCGCTTTCGGTGGTCGGCACGCGCTGGACCCGGTGCACGCCGGATTCGTATTTCATCCGGGCAAACACGTTTTCGCCCTTGATATGCGCCACCACCTCTTTGATGCCGCCCAGCTCGGTCATCTGCTGTTCGATGATCTCGACCTTCCAGCCTCGGCTTTCGGCGTATCGCATATACATGCGCAGCAGGTCACCGGCAAACAACGCCGCCTCGTCGCCCCCGGTTCCGGGGCGGATTTCCAACATCGCCGGGCGGGCATCAGCCGCGTCGCGCGGCAGCAGCGACAGTTGCAGCGCGTGTTCCGCCAAAGGAATCTGCTCCTTCAGAAGCGGGATCTCTTCCTCGGCCAGTTCCTTCATGTCCGGATCGGCCAGCATCGCCTCGGCCTCTTGCAGATCGTCGTTCAGGCGGTGCCAGGCGGCGATCTGTTCGACCACCGGGCGCAGGTCGGAATATTCCTTGGCAAGGGTGGCAATATCCCCCGCCGCCGCGCTATCGGCCATCGCGGCCTCCAGGAACTGAAACCGCTGGGTGATCTGATAAAGGCGTTCTTCGGGGATCATGCCCGCGGTCATGTGACATCGTGAGGAATTGGTCAAGGGGCCAGATCGTGCTAAACTATCCTCATGCGAAAGTATGGAAGCAACCGCGAAAGGTGATGTCATGCGTTTTGTTCTTGCCCTTCTTGTTGTCCTGCCCGGCCCCCTGATGGCGGATGTCAAAGGCCCCGGAGGCAAGGTCATTGACTGTTATTGCACCGACCGCACCGGGTCGCGGGTCGAGTTGGGCCAGACCATCTGTTTGCAGGTGGACGGGCGCATGTTCATGGCGCAATGCCAGATGTCGCTGAACGTGCCGATGTGGCGCGAGGTACAAAAGGGCTGCCTGTCCTCACGGCTGCAAAGCGTCGATCCAGGCGCTGATGCGCGCCCGGTTCACACCGGTATCTGAGCGGCCAAAACGCAGTCTGGCATGGATTTTCAGCATATCGCCGTCCTGTTGCACGGTGGTGTAGTCAGGAAAGCCGAACACCTGACTACGGGTGACATAGGTGACCATGCCTGTTTCCACCGATCCGACCAGCACTTTGGTGCGCGCGGTGTTCAGGGCAATCTTGTTCAGCCTTGCCAGCCCGTCGGGACCGGTATTTGTTAATCGCTTAACCCCGGCCTGAAAGTCCTTGTTTTCATTGATTTGTGGCGCGACATGCCAACGCGCCGGGTCACTTGGGGCCAGCCTGACATACCCCATTGCCGCAATCAAACCGACCGGAACAACCCACAATACCATGACAGATCGCCTCATTTGTTTACCCCATCAGCGGGCGGTAACCCCTGGCAGCACGCACATCATCTCGTACAACAGATTGGCCCCGGTCAACCCTGTATTGCCCGACGGATCATAGGGCGGCGACACTTCGACCAGATCGCAACCGACAATGTTCACGCCCTTCAGCGCCCGGATCAGTTGCAGCGCCTGCTGCGTGGTCAGCCCGCCGATTTCCGGCGTGCCGGTGCCGGGCGCATAGGCTGGATCAAGCCCGTCGATATCAAAGGTGACATAGGTCGGCCGATCGCCGACATCTCGCCGGATTTCCGTGCCCAGATCGCTCAGGTCTCGGCCCCACAACTCATGCGCCGGGAAGTGCTGAAAGCCCCAGCCCTGTGCCTGGGTGAAATCATCCGCCCCATAGCCAGTGCCGCGCAAGCCGATCTGATAGGTCTTGTCGGGCTGGATCAACCCCTCTTCCCAGGCCCGACGAAACACCGTGCCGTGGGCCTCTTTTTCTCCGAACATCTCGTCATTGACATCGGCGTGGGCATCTACATGCACCAGCGCCACGGGTCCGTATTTGCGCGCCATGCTGCGCAGGATTGGCAGGGTGATCGAATGATCCCCGCCCATGGCCAGCGGTATGGTTTTCTGCGCGAGGATCGCATCGTAACTCTCGGAAATAATGCGCATACTGTCGGGCAGGGAAAACGTGTTTATCGCCAGATCGCCGATATCAGCCACCTGCAAACAGTCAAAAGGCGCCGCCCCCGTCGCCATGTTATAGGGCCGGATCATCGCGCTTTCGGCGCGGATCTGTTTCGGGCCAAACCGCGTGCCCGACCGCCACGAAGTGCCGATATCAACAGGAATGCCCAAAACGGCCACATCCAGCCCGTTAAGCGCGCTGGCCTGCGGCAGGCGCATGAAACTGCCCGGTCCGGAAAACCGCGCCAGATCATTGCCGCTGATCGGTTGGTTGAAACCACTCATGTTCGCATTCCCCAGCCCAGCAGGCAGATTATTTCCGTCGCCACATGCGCCCCGGCAATGGCTGTCGCTCCGGTTGTATCAAAGGGCGGCGACACTTCAACCACATCTCCGCCCTTGATGTTGATCCCGGCCAGATCGCGCAGCATGATCGCCACCTGTGCGCTGGTTAGCCCGCCCCAGACCGGCGTGCCCGTGCCCGGTGCATAGGCCGGGTCCAGCCCATCTATGTCAAAGCTCAGGTAGGTCGGATGATCGCCCAAAAATTCGCGAATTTTTGCCACCGCGGCCACCGGCCCGCTCTCGTGAACCTCACGCGCATCAATGATGTTGACGCCCAAAGTATCCTCGTTGCTGGTGCGAATTCCCCACCTGAACCGACCGGCCCGGGTCCACCAGCCCCATCTTCACCGCCTTGTAAAACATTGTCCCGTGATCCACCCGGTCCATATCGTCATCGGCCCATGTGTCGGTATGCGCATCGAACTGCAACAGCGACATTGGCCCGTATTTTTCCGCATAGGCCTGAAGAATCGGAAAACTGATGTAATGATCCCCGCCCAGCACAACCGACGCCGCACCCGCCTTCAGAATACCGCCAATATGCGCCTTCAACGCGGCGGGAAACGCCGGAATATTGGCATAATCAAACGCCAGATCGCCATAGTCCACGATCGCCAACTCACTTAGCGGATCATATGGCCAGCCATAAGGCGCATCCGGGGCCTGCAACGCGCTTGCTTCGCGGATCGCCCTTGGTCCCAGCCGTGTTCCGGGGCGATTGGTGACAGCCTGATCGAACGGCACGCCGGTGACGGCAATATCGACGCCGCGCAGGTCTTTGGTATAGCGCCGGCGCAAAAACGACGTCGCGCCACCAAAGGTGTTCTCATGCGTCAGGCCACGTAAATTTTCCCTCGTAAACGCCTGATCTACCTGATATTTTGCATCCTCCAGTGCCATTATACAAACTCCGCGATACGACCGGCGACCGGTAACTTTGATAAAGCCGATTGTTCCGGATGGCGCGCCGTGACGGCGATGCGGGTAACAACGGGCATGGGCTGGACTCCTTGGGCGACATTGGCGATTGATGCATCTGACACCGGAATGAAAGCCGCCGCAATGCAAGATGTCCCCTTGATTCATGATGCCGATGCCGGCATCGAGCGATTGCTCGAAATCATGCGCCGCCTGCGCGACCCGCAAACCGGCTGCCCGTGGGATATCGAACAGGATTTCGCCTCGATCGCGCCCTATACCATCGAAGAGGCCTACGAGGTCGCCGACGCAATCGAGCGCGGTTCCTGGGATGAACTGCAAGGTGAATTGGGCGATCTGCTGCTGCAAACCGTCTATCACACGCAGATGGGCGAGGAATCCGGGCATTTCAGTTTTCAATCGGTGGTACGGGCGATCAGCGACAAGATGGTGGCNCGCCATCCGCATGTGTTTGGNGATGCNNCNCGNGANAANTCCGCCGATCAGCAGACAAAGGACTGGGAGGCGATCAAGGCGGCAGAGCGCGCCGGCAAGGCGCAGGGCGGCGCACTGGACGGGGTTGCGGGCAACCTTCCGGCGCTGCTGCGGGCGGTGAAACTGCAAAAACGCGCGGCGCGGGTTGGGTTTGACTGGCCCGATACCNGCGGCGTGCTGGACAAGATCGTCGAAGAGGCGGGCGAACTGGCCGAGGCACGCGACCTGCGCGATCCGGACAGGATCGAGGATGAATTCGGCGATCTGATGTTTGTCATGGCCAATCTGGCGCGCCATCTTGGGGTCGANCCCGANGCGGCGCTGCGCCGTACCAACGCCAAGTTCATCCGCCGGTTCCAAGGAGTCGAATCGCGNCTGGCGGCCATGGGAAAAACCCCGCAGGACAGTGATCTGGCCGAAATGGATGCGNTGTGGGATGCTGTGAAAACCGATGAACGACAGGAGACGCCATGAGTGCGCGCAAAATCATCATCGACACCGATCCGGGGCAAGATGACGCCGTGGCGATCCTGCTGGCGCTGGCCAGCCCCGATGAGCTTGAGGTTCTGGGCATCACCGCCGTGGCCGGCAACGTGCCGCTGGCGCTGACGCAAAAGAACGCCCGGATCATTTGCGAACTGGCCGGACGGCGCGATATGGCGGTCTATGCCGGTTGCGATGCGCCGTTGCAGCGGGCTTTGGTGACGGCAGAGCATGTGCATGGCAAAACCGGGTTGGACGGGCCGGACCTGCCGGACCCGACCATGGCGCTGACGGATGGGCACGGGGTTGATTTCATTGTCGAAATCCTGCGCGCCCATGCCTCCGGGACGGTCACGCTGTGCCCGCTGGGACCACTGACCAATATCGCCGCCGCCTTTGTCAAAGCCCCCGACATCGTATCCCGCGTTCAGGAAATCGTGCTGATGGGTGGTGCTTATTTCGCCGTCGGCAACATCACCCCAACGGCGGAATTCAACATTTACGTCGACCCGCAAGCGGCTGATATCGTGTTTAAATCCGGCGCGCCTATCACCGTTGTACCGCTGGACGTCACCCATAAGGCGCTGGTGACAAAACCTCGCAACGATGCGTTTCGCGCGATTGGCACGCCGGTTGGCACCGCTGTGGCGCAAATGACCGATTTCTTCGAACGTTTCGACCGCGAGAAATACGCCAGCCCCGGCGCGCCGCTGCATGACCCCTGCGTCACCGCCTATCTGATCCGGCCCGATCTGTTCACCGGGCGATTTGTCAACGTCGAGATCGAAACAACATCGCCCCTGACCCTTGGCATGACCGTCGCCGACTGGTGGGGCGTCACCGACCGCGCGCCCAACGCCACCTTCCTGGGCGACGTGGACAGCGATGGGCTTTTCACCCTGCTGACCGAACGATTGGCCAGATTATGAGCGCCGCCCTGCACCTTGCCAAACCCGACGACCTGGACCGTCTTTGCGCCCTCGTCGCCGCCCTCCACACCGAACAGGGGCTGGAAAGCACCGATGAGGCGCGCCGCGCCGGGCTTGCGCCACTGCTTGAGGGAATTCCGCACGGGGCCGCCTATCTGATCGGCCCGGCCCGCGCGCCGATGGGCTATGTGATCATCAGTTTCGGCTGGTCGGTGGAATTCGGTGGTTTGGACGGCTTTATCGACGAGATTTACCTGCGCCCGGCGGTACGTGGGCGCGGCATTGCCTCTGAAACGTTGCTCAGCCTGCCCAAGGCGCTGGCTGGGGCCGGCATCACCGCGCTGCATCTTGAAGTGGACCGCGACAATGACCGTGCCAAACGCCTTTACGCCCGCGCCGGGTTCAAACCGCGCGAGCGATATATGCTGATGAGCAAGCGGCTGTAAGTTATTTCAGCACCGAAGTCCCGGCGTATTGCGCCACCTCGCCCAGGGCTTCTTCGATGCGGATCAACTGGTTGTATTTGGCCAGCCGGTCCGAGCGCGCCAGCGAGCCGGTCTTGATCTGCCCGCAGTTCGTCGCTACCGCCAGATCGGCAATGGTAGCATCCTCGGTTTCGCCCGAGCGGTGGCTCATCACATTGGTGAACCCGGCCCGATGAGCCATGTCGACCGCTTTAAGAGTCTCGGTCAAGGTGCCGATTTGATTGACTTTTACCAGCATAGAATTGGCGCATCCCTGCTCGATCCCCATGGCCAGCCGCGCCGGGTTGGTGACAAACAGATCATCACCCACCAGTTGCACCTTGTCCCCCAGCGCATCCGTCAGCGCCTTCCAGCCGGCCCAGTCATCCTCGGCCATGCCATCCTCGATCGAGATGATCGGATAGTCCGACGCCAGCGCCGCAAGATAGGCGACGTTTTCATCGGAACTCAGGGTTTTACCCTCGCCGGACATCACATATTTGCCGTCCCGGTAATATTCGGTCGCCGCACAATCCAGCGCCAGATAAATTTCCTCACCCGGCTTGTACCCGGCCTTTTCAACAGATTTCAGAATGAAATCAAGCGCGTCTCTGGCAGAGCTGATGTTGGGNGCAAAACCGCCTTCGTCGCCAATACCGGTCGAAAGCCCCGCCGCCGACAGTTCTTTCTTCAGGGTGTGGAACACTTCCGACCCCATGCGCACGGCGTCGCGAATGTTGTCGGCGCTGACCGGCATGATCATGAATTCCTGAATGTCGATCGGGTTGTCGGCGTGTTCGCCGCCATTGATGATGTTCATCATCGGCACCGGCAGCATCTGCGCGCTGGTGCCGCCGACATAGCGAAACAGCGGCTGGGTGGTGAAATCGGCCGCCGCCTTGGCCACCGCCAGCGATACGCCAAGGATCGCGTTGGCCCCCAGCCGGCCCTTGTTGTCAGTGCCGTCCAGTTCGATCATCACGCCGTCGATCGCCACCTGTTCGGTCGCGTCAAACCCGACCAGTTCCTCGGCGATCTCGCCGTTGACCGCCGCCACGGCCTCAAGCACGCCCTTGCCCAGATAGCGCGCCGTGTCGCCGTCGCGCTTTTCCACCGCCTCGTGCACCCCGGTCGAGGCCCCCGATGGCACCGCAGCGCGCCCCATTGTGCCGTCTTCAAGGATCACGTCCACCTCGACCGTGGGGTTGCCCCGGCTGTCAAGGATTTCGCGGGCGTGGATGTCGATGATGGTGCTCATGGGGATCTGTCCTGACTGGTTTTCTGCCCGCGTCATAACCGGGCCGGGCGGTAAGGAAAAGGGGCGGCGGTCCAAGGCACGAAAATCAGCCATGTTGCGATGGTTCTGATTTGGCGCGGTTTGCGCTGCCCCGCAAGCCTTGTTAGGCAGGGCGCATGTTTGAGAAGATTACCGGTAAGATATTCATCACATCACGTACTTTGGGCATTGGAGTTATCGGCGCGGCCTTGGCCTGGGTCGTGTCCGTCCCGGCGGCATTTCTGGTGGGACCGGCGCTGGCGGTGACCCTGACCAGCGTGGCGGGCGTCCGGATGGAGGTCGACAGCCGGGTGCGCGATATCTGTCTGGCGGTGCTGGGGCTNGGCATCGGCGCGGGGTTCACC
>JGI24723J26617_10001084_pt1 | contig 24900 bp, 18 predicted proteins | sample Cruoilmetagenom6_FD_26617 | JGI IMG/M metagenome (IMG submission 26617)
GTGTCCCTGCAATGCTCAAATCCCCCCTAGCCCCCCTTTTTCAAAGGGGGGAAATGCGAAGTCATCGCACGAATCAGGTCTAATGGATTATCTGGGATCAAAGCGACGGCTGATTTTTACCTGCTTTGTCCAGCCTGCCTCAATTTCACTTTACATCATGTCTGCTTTATTAGTGTATAAGCCTGGTATCGTTCTAATCGGGGGGTGTAGATATCAGCTTCAACATATTGACCGGCTTAGTACACAATGAAATAATTTGCCAAAAGCTCAGCAACTCTAAACTATCGCCTGGTGAAAATCTGCTATCACACTGTTAATCATGTAAGAGCGGGCGTGCATCAGGCATAACCCACCGCATGGATATCGATACACATTGTTTAACGGTGCTCCATAAATAGCGAATAATTTTTTACTGTGTCAATCATTCATCCAGCTTTCTGGACAATGAATTGCCTGACTTTGTTGCCCCCTTTATATGAAGAAAATAATTTCTTCATTATCGTCAGTGATTATCTCAAGCCAGACATCCGTTTTGAGCATGGGATGAACAAGCAGCAAAAATGAGCGATGATGACCTCGCCTTGGAGTTTAACAATATAAGATGAAAGCTTTATATTCATCTATAAGGCAAGAAGGAGGAGATACTTACCAAGCCAATCGATTCAGGGAAAAATCAAGCTACCCAAATTCAACATCTTTTGTTCAGATTCTTTTGTGCCTTGGAAAATACTGCACTAATTTAGAGACAGCTATGCCAAATTTACTTTGCCCCTTGCACTTCTTTACAGCACTCATCTTAAGTCTGCTACTTGCCAATCCCGCCGCTGCGGCTGAACCTGAACCTGAGTGGCTGTACGCGATAAATCCGGGCGATACCTTGACCAGCATTGCGGCAGACTATTTGGCCAATCCCAACGACTGGCTTCAACTCCAAAAAATTAATTTCGTGACTCAACCTAGGCGGCTCATACCTGGAACCATGCTGCGCTTGCCAGTGGCCTTACTGAAGCGTGAAGCTGCCATCGCTGAAGTCATTCATATCCAGGGCAAGGTCACGCATACTCCAAAAAATAAACGCCCTCAAAATCTTGTCGCAGGTACACGATTGGAGGTGGGCGACATGATCGAAACCAGTGCTGACGCTAATGTGTCTATGCGTTTTGTGGACGGCTCACGCCTTCTGCTCACCCAGAACACGCAAGTGAGCCTGGTGGAAATGATTCTCTTTGGCAAAACCGGCATGGCCAATACGGTTATCGAGTTGAATCGCGGCAGTCTGGACACGCGCGTAGCGAAACAGCAGAAACCTTCCGCACGCTATGAAATCAAGTCACGCGCGCTCAACCTGGCTGTGCGCGGAACCGACTTTCGCGCCCATGTGAGCGACACCGATCCCGTCTCACGCAGCGAAGTGCTCGACGGCACCGTGCAGGCCAGCGGCACTAGCGGCAAGCCAGTTGCCGTCTCGGCCGGTTTCGGCACGATAGCCGTGCTGGGGGAGCCACCCCGTGCCCCGCAAGCGCTATTGCCGGCACCTGATTTGAGCTTGGTACCGAACGTGTTGCAACGTGTTCCGCTGCACTTCGAATGGTCCGCCGCAGTGGGTGCCGAACGCTACCATGCACAGGTGTTCGAGAATCGTTCATTCGAGCGACTACTTCTGGATGGCGTATTTCAGGGCAACGCCGCGAATTGGTCTGACTTGCCGGATGGCCGCTATGTGCTGCGCGTGAGATCGATCGACAGCAACGGTCTGGAAGGCGCAAATGCAGACCGGGAATTCATACTTAATGCACACCCGCCCCCCCCTTTTATCAGCACGCCACAAGACGGTCAGAAAGTCTTCGGCTCTCAGGCAACGTTGCGCTGGAGTGCCTCTGACACAGCTCAGTCCTACCACGTGCAATTGGCTGCGAAACCGGATTTCTCCGAGCTGCTGGTCGATTCGCCGAAACAGGTGAGCAACGAATACGTGGTATCACTCGCACCGGGGCAATACTACTGGCGTATTGCCTCTGTCGCTGCGGAACAGGATCAAGGTCCTTTCAGCGATGTGCAATCCTTCACGCAACACAAGACCCCTCCGGCCCCTCCTTCTATCAGCGCGCCACAAGACGGTCAGAAAGTCTATGGCTCTCAGGCAACGTTAAGTTGGAGCGCCTCTGACACAGCTCAGTCCTATCACCTGCAATTAGCTGCGAAACCGGATTTCTCCGAATTGCTGGTCGATTTGCCGGAGCAGATGAACAATGAATATGAAGTGTCACTCGCACCGGGGCAATATTACTGGCGTATTGCCTCTGTCGCTGCGGAACAAGATCAAGGTCCTTTCAGCGATGTGCAATCCTTCATCCAGCGCAAGATTCCCGAAGGCCCGCAACTAGAGCCGCCTCAGGTGGATGATAAGAAACTGCTGTTGCATTGGCCCAGTGGCGAAGCAGGTGAAAAATTTCAGATTCAAGTGGCACACGATCCTGACTTTGCCCAACCGATCGTAAACTATGTGGTGAATACAAATCAGAGCCAGATCGAAAATCTTCAGCCCGGCCCATACTATCTACGCGTCAAAACCATCAATGCCGATGGTTTTGCTGGCCCTTTCGGGCCTGTGCAACAAATAGAAGTACCACCGACCAAAACCTACTGGTGGCTACTTTTACTGCTCGTGCCATTAGCTTTATAAATAGCTCTTACCATGTCTATCCGAGCTGCCAAATTTATCCATACCTTGTGGATTCCGCTGACAGCCTTGGCATTAACGTGGGCGCTGAGTTTTACCTCGCTGTATCAGCAGCTGGATGTGTGGTCTTTAGATAAACAGACTCGCTTGGCTGCGCAGCAGCATTTCTTTCAGGATGCGCTGGTCATCGATATCGACGATGATTCCCTGCGCGCCATGAAACCGTATTTCGGGTCTTGGCCTTACAAACGCGACACCTTTGCTCTGCTCCTTGATTATCTTGGCGAGAAGGGCGCGCGTGCCGTGGTGTTCGATATCCTCTTTGTCGATCAGCGGGGAAATGATGGGCAACTACGGGAAGCGATTGCACGCAATCCAAATGTGGCACTTGCCGCGTCAATGCTCAATAAAACTGAGGGCGAAGAACAGACGCTCACCAATCTGCACGGTTTAACTTGGGATGTTCCGTCTGGATTGCCGTCTCTCTCCTGGCCAGCAATCCAATTGCCGCTGGCGTCATTTACCCAACCTGCGCCTGGCTATGCAGGTATCGGCGTGGCGTCCGTGCAGGCGGATCTAGATGGCATACTGCGTCGCTTACCTCTATTTCACCGTTTTGGCGCCCAGATTGTCCCAAGCTTGCCTCTAGCTGCACATTTTGCCGGGGCACCACACCCACCGGTAAGTTTCTACCCGAGTGGCATGCAAGTCGGCACCTTTAACTGGCCTACAGACAAGGAGGGTGCCGTCCATCTCTTCTACCCGAGCAATCCGAACTCTGTGCTGTCCATGCCCTTCTCACATATCGCGATGGCAATGTTGGGGTCGCCCGGCCAGGAGTTGGCTCCAGCCATGTTTCGCGGTAAAACTGTTTTCATCGGCAGCACCGCTTTCTTTACTGACCGAATTCACACCCCTGTGGGTGAATTAAATGGTCTTTACGTCCTGGCCATCACCCATCAATCCCTGGCGCAAAATCTTGTGCTCATTCCACCCCGCTGGTACTGGACAGTGGGGTTACTGCTCATCGCACTCGTCCCTGCACTACTGTTGATATGGCAACCCCGTCGGTCTGCACTTACCGGTACGGCAATTGGCATCGGTGCGGCACTGATTGTTTATATAATCCATCTAAGCTTGCTCCACTGGTTAAAACAGGAAAGCTCTTTGCTGCTGCCTCTGATGGTGGTGCTGTTCACCAATATGCTGGAAACCATGCGTTCACTTCGCCATCTGAATAATGAGCAGAATGCAAAAATACACATCCTTGCCAATGTCGACCCACTTACACGGCTGCCCAATTGCTTCGCCCTGCACGCATTGATCACACATACCATCGAAGGCACGCACATGAATAAAAGCAGCTTTGCCATTCTGCTGCTCGATCTTGACGACTTCAATACTATCAACGATACCCTTGGCCCAGAAACGGGAGATCAAATATTATTGGACGTAACCGCCCGCTTGAAATCGAACGTTCGAACCAACGATATCGTTGCCCGACTGGGCGGCGATAAATTTTGTATTGTCATACATGGTGGGGAAACTGCTTCAACCGTGCTCTGTGCAGAAAAAATACTTAGTGCACTCGCACAGCCCTTTCACCTTGCGGGCCAGGCGTTGCACATCACTTCCAGCATCGGCATCAGCCTGTATCCTGATGATGGCCATGATGTCGCCTCGCTTCTGAAAAATGCGGGGGCTGCCATGTATTATGCCAAGACTCAGGCCCGCAACAACTACTGTCAGTTCACACCGGATCTGAGTCAGGGTGCCATGGATCGGCTGCTGCTGGAGAATCAGTTGCACCAGGCACTGGCACGGAATGAATTTGTGCTGTTCTATCAACCTCAGATTAACGTGGCGTCTGGACGCATGATTGCTGTAGAAGCATTGGTGCGCTGGAATCATCCTGAACACGGCCTGCTTTTTCCCGACTCGTTCATCCCTATGGCGGAAAGTTCCGGTCTGATCCTGCCCTTGGGAGAATGGGTGTTGCGCACCGCTTGTCGGCAAATGCAGGTATGGCATGCGGCAGGGCTTATGCACATCAATCGCATGGCAATCAACCTATCGGCTCGCCAATTCGAGCAACCCGCATTGCCAGCACTCGTGGCAAGCGTTCTCAAAGAAACCCAACTCGATGCGACTCACTTGGAGCTGGAAATCACCGAGTCTGCTGCAATGAAAAATCCTCAACGCAGCATAGAAATTCTCAACACGCTCAGAAGCATGGGCATCACCCTGTCACTGGATGACTTTGGCACCGGCCATTCATCTTTGTCTTACCTCAAATTATTCCCGATCACCAGTCTGAAAATTGACAAATCATTCGTACGTGATATTGAAACCGACCACCTCGACGCGGAAATCTGCGCCTCGACCATCGGTCTCGCCCATAAACTTGGTCTGAATGTAGTGGCCGAGGGCGTAGAGAATGAAGGGCAACTCCTCTTCCTGCGCAATATCAATTGTGGCGATGCGCAAGGTTACCTTTTCAGCCGACCACTCTCAGCTACAGATTTGGAGAGCTTCAAACTGGTGTAGTGAGCAAAATAGAGATTTACAGTGCTTTATCCAAGGCACATCTTGAGGAAGAGGTCTGCCTTTTAAGCGCGATTGGATATATGAAAGAGCGAGGTTGAATTTCAGGGATCTTTCTAGCTGTTATCATAGGATTCGGCTCTAACCAGCATATTTTGTTAGTTGGGTTACACCTAATGGCACAATACAAGAAAAATCTGCGCTTCGTAAAATCCACAACCACTTCTACTGCATATAAGGAGCATGTATGAACCTCAATACCAAGGCAGTGGCTCCGTTTATTGTAGGAGCTATCCTGATAGCCACACTTGCTTTTATCTTCAAGGACAATCTCGCTCCTGCAGTGCAGTGTAATGATGGTATACGCAAACCTATTACTATCGATAGTTTCACCACCAAATATTGGGCTTACTCTGCCAAGTTTGAAGCCAACATTGCGGAAAATGGAAAATTATTTGGAAAACTGGACCCGACGCAACTTCAAGCTGTATCTGATGCCTCGCAGCAGGCGAACGAGTTCAGGGAATTCGTAGTGGCTGGGTTTAATCGCTGCGCAATAACGAAGCTGCAATACAGCGAATTCGGTAGCCGTTTTCAACAGCTGGACAACTTGTCGCGGCAGATCGACAATCTCGCTGCTGTTCTGAACCCGACCGACAAAGACAAAGCCGGGCTCAGCCAGCTGATTGGCGAATATGTCGCGTTTAGCCAGCAGCTAGCGGAGAATTCCAAGAACCAGTAGATAGTCTCCGGCCGGACACTCATCGACAGCGCACCCGCCTATTTCATCCCGGATAATCCATTAGGCAATTTAACCAGCCTCCCCCCTTTAAAAAGGGGGAGAGCTTGCGAGGGGGCAAAGGGGGATTTTTGTGTCCCTGCAATGCTCAAATCCCCCCTAGCCCCCCTTTTTCAAAAGGGGGAATGCGAAGTCATCGCACGAATCAGGTCTAATGGATTATCTGGGTTCATGTCTATTGGTCTTGTAGCGAAGTTGGGTTGCATGAAATAGTTCAACATTTCACCTTTTGCTAACCGTTGCAGGTACTCGGCCTTAATGAGCTCCCAGCGCAGTGGATAAATTTTGTATCATTTTTCATGGGTGAGGAGTATATAGTTAATTATTGAAATCTCGATTGGCTGGTCAACAGACTATGGATGTTACTGCATCCCTCACGCCCGACTGCGGTTAGTTAAAATTGCACATTATTCTTAAATTTACCTACGAAGTAACTTTTGAAAATGCAGAATTTCATACCTGAAGGAGGAGATTGCCATGCATAAAAAAACAATATCTTTGCTTGCCGCTTTAGCGATAAGCATGACACCGGCTGCAACATCAAGCGTTGCGAATGCTCAGGGTAAGCCGATGTCGAACCAATTCTGGTGGCCAGAAAAACTGGACCTCAAACCGCTTCGCCAGCATGCGGCTGAGTCTAATCCAATGGGCACCGAGTACAACTACGCTAAGGAGTTTAAGACACTCGATCTTAAGGCCGTAAAGAATGACATTGAGAAGTTGATGACTACGTCACAGGCATGGTGGCCAGCAGACTATGGTCACTATGGACCATTTTTTATTCGGATGGCTTGGCACAGCGCAGGCACTTACCGCGTAGCTGACGGGCGCGGCGGTGCTGGTGGCGGCCAACAGCGATTCGAGCCGCTTAACAGCTGGCCTGACAATGTTAGCCTAGACAAGGCGCGGCGACTGCTTTGGCCGATCAAGCAGAAATACGGTCGGAAAATTTCTTGGGCGGACCTGATGACCCTTTCCGGGAATGTGGCATTGGAATCCATGGGCTTCAAGACCTTCGGCTTTGCCGGCGGGCGTGAGGACGATTGGGAGCCTGATCTGGTCAACTGGGGGCCTGAAACCAAGTTTCTCGTAGATGAGCGTCATAGTGGCGATAGAAAATTGGAAAATCCTCTTGCCGCTGTTCAGATGGGACTAATCTATGTGAATCCGGAAGGGCCAAACGGCAACCCGGATCCGCTCGCGGCAGCTCGAGACATTCGCGAGACGTTTGGTCGCATGGCAATGAACGATGAAGAGACCGTTGCACTTATTGCCGGTGGGCATACGTTCGGCAAAGCCCATGGTGCCTACAACCCGTCCCAGTGCCTGGGTCCCGAGCCCGCAGCTGCCGGCATTGAGCAACAAGGCTTCGGCTGGGAAAACAAATGTGGCAGCGGCCATGGTAGCGACACCATCAGCAGCGGTTTGGAAGGCGCCTGGTCCGCCAACCCGATTGCCTGGACTACACAGTATTTAGGTAACCTGTTCGCTTTTGATTGGGTGCAGACAAAGAGCCCCGCAGGTGCGATCCAGTGGGTTCCCGATAATAATAATGGATCAAACATCGTGCCGGATGCTCACGATCCGTCAAAGCGGCATGCTCCTATCATGTTCACGACGGACCTTTCGCTTAAGTTCGACCCAAGTTATCGTAAGATTGCCAAGCGCTTCCACGAGAACCCAAAGGAATTCGAACACGCCTTTTCCAAGGCATGGTTTAAGTTGACGCACCGCGACATGGGCTCGCGCGCACTTTACCTTGGCTCTGAAGTTCCCGACGAGCTATTGCTGTGGCAAGATCCGGTTCCGGCTGTCGATCATGACCTGATTAATGCAGAGGATATTGCTAAGCTGAAGTCTCAGGTCCTTGTCTCGGGGTTAAGTATTTCCGAACTTGCCAGAACCGCTTGGGCGTCTGCCGCTAGCTTCCGCGGCACCGACAAGCGCGGCGGAGCTAACGGGGCACGCATTCGCCTCGAACCGCAGAAAAACTGGGAGGTCAATAACCCGGATGAACTGGCGAAGGTGTTGAAGCGTCTGGAGGGTATTCAAAATGATTTTAACCGTGCGCAATCGGGCGGTAAGAAGGTATCACTCGCTGATCTGATTGTTCTGGGCGGAGCCGCAGCCATTGAGCAAGCCGCAAAGAAGACTGGTCATAACGTACAGGTTCCTTTCACGCCGGGACGCACAGATGCATCGCAAGTTCAGACCGATGTACATTCTTTTACTGTGCTTGAACCGACCACAGACGGATTTCGAAACTACTTCAATGCGGATAACAGTAGATCACTGGTAGAAATGCTGGTTGTTCGGGCGAGCCTCCTTACCCTGACTGTTCCTGAAATGACCGTTTTAGTAGGCGGCATGCGGGCCCTGAATGCAAATACCGGACAATCTGCACATGGTGTATTCACCGATCGGCCCGGGACGTTGAGCAATGACTTCTTCGTTAACCTGTTGGATATGTCTACGAAATGGGCGAAGTCATCCAAATCCGAGGGAGTTTACGAGGGGCGTGATCGCGGGACGGGGACGCTCAAATGGACGGCCACCTCCGTCGACCTTATTTTCGGGTCAAACTCCGAGCTTCGCGCTGTAGCAGAAGTCTATGCAGCTGACGATGCCAAAGAGAAGTTTGTGCGAGATTTTGTTGAAGCGTGGACTAAGGTGATGACCCTCGACCGCTCTAAACTGTAATTTCGGCGGCAAAAGGGGTTCGAAAGCTCATGGAATAAATAAAGGGACGCTACTTTTTTAAATGCGATTGGATACACGAAAGAGAATTCGTGGCCATACTTCACGAAAAGGGTAGCCCCCTCTTTTCTCTTTCGTTGTAGAAATTGCCATCGTTCATTCATCGTGGTCGTTATTTCTCTTTGCATAAGTACGCGTCATCAATCTGAGTGTACCCATCTGGTCTTTGAAGTTCTGGCAACCGCTGCACATAACCACATGCAGCTTTAATAAAACTCGCTCGGTGATTGAGAGGGATCGTTCTTGCGCCTCGGACAACAGACGCGTAACGTTACGGCAATTAATCATTTCGTTCTCCTTGCAGATACCATTTGTTTTCGATGCACTCGCGCAAGCGTAGTCGCGAGCGGTGCAACAGCACATGCAAATTGCTGGTAGTTAAATTCATGGTGGCACAAATCTCGTCGGCATCAAGCTCGAGAAATTCGCGCATCATGAATGCCCTCCCCTGCTTGGGCGGCAAGCGTTCCAGGCATGCTTCAAACATGCTCCAGAAATGATTTTCGCGCAGGGATGCTTCGGGGTTGCCCCATGCTGCAGGCCGTTCATCCTTATGCCAGAATCCTTTCCGGTCGAACAATTCGGAAAACGCCTCATCTTCATCTTCCTCGCGCAATAAGCTGCTGACATTCACCGCCCGCTGCTTGTATCGCAGCGTATCCGCGATCTTGTTCTTCAAAATAGCAAATATCCAAGTCTTGAGTGCGGCGCGTCCACCGAATGAAGATGCGTTCTTCAACGCGCCGATCAATGCTTCCTGTACCGCATCTTCGGCCAAGTTATTGTCTCCAAGCTGAAGCGTGGCGAACTTGACCATTTGTCTGCGTATATCTTCCAGAAAAGGCGCATCAACAAGCAGATCTTCAGTCTGCTTGGTGTCTTCTTTTTGGTTTCGATTGGTAGTCATTATTTCCTTAGCTCGATCTCGTTCTTCGCCGCGCTGTAGCTTGCCACACAATACGGCACCAGGTAATTCAATATCAGTTGAAACCACGAGATCGTAACGCCATGCAGCATATTTCCCCCCTGATTTACCAGATTCAGCAGGCTGCCGACCACAAGCGAAATCTTGAGTGCGTTGATTACGATATGCCGCGACATGGCGACTTTGAAAAAAGTGGTCATGCTGTCATTCCTTGTATTCGTTATCCAAAGCGCCATACTTGCGCATGAAGCGGCGATCGATCCAGTTCTTCCAACGCCACACCCAATGGCCTTGGGCGCTGAATGCACCCCAGGATGCAATGGCGTGTTTCGGGCCGGTCGCCAGCAAATACAAGGATTTGTTGCGCGGACGATAGCTTTCAAGCGCGTGCCCGTTGATGGCCGCAATCAGATTGTGCGCTAATACCGGCCCGGCAAATACCGCGTGTACACCGGAATGCGCAAGCTGAATGTCACTGCGCATACACACGTCTCCAGCGGCCAATACATTGGGGTGGGAGGTGCTTCGGTGGTGCGCATCTACAAGGACGTAGCCCTTTTCATCCAGCGCAAGATCGGAGTCGCGCAGCCAAGCGGGCGGACGCGCACCGGTCGCCGCTATGATGCAATCTGCAGCCAGGGATCGCCCGTTGGAAAGCGCGACCCCATCCGAGCTGCCCACTGCTTGCGCCTGAACCAGCGTGATGCCGCGCTGCTCCAACAGCGCACGGGCGCGATGCTTCACTGCTTTCGCATGACCTGGCAAGATACCGCTCTCTGAAGCGACCAACGCTACTGTAGCTTGCTTGCATCGCTGCGTGGCAAAAGCATGTTGCGCGGCAAATGCCAGTTCGACACCAGCCGCACCGCCGCCGACCACCACGAGCTGGTAATGATCCTGTTGCGATGCAGTGCTGAGTATGGTCGGCCAGCGTCGTACAAAATCAGCCAGCGGTTTGATCGGCAGCAGACGCTCTCCTGCCGCTTCCAGCAATGATAAATCGGTCTCGCTACCGACGTCGAGCGACAAGCCATCGTAATCAAGATGCATGCCATTTGAGAGCAAGACTCGGCGTTGTTTTGCATTTATTTCAATGAGCTGGGAAAATATCAGGCGTATCCCGGCGGATTTTGCCAACGGCCGCAGATCGATTTGGCAATCCGACAGGCTGTAATGTCCGGCTATCCATCCCGGCAACATGCCGGAATAGATTTGGTAAGGGCTGGGGGTAATCAGCACCGCATCAATGCCCAAAGGTTTTTGGGCAAGCGCTTTAAGCACGCTGAGTTGCGCGTGCCCACCGCCTGCCATAATCAAACAATACATTGCAACGCCTTGCTCAACGGAAAAGGTGCTCAAGGTTACGCATTAGCGGGATCATGCTGGTCATGGCATTTATTATCAAATTTGTCACGCCTGTATTGTCGTGCATTGAGTACCATTCCTTACAGTGTCGGGCGTAAGAATTTAGTTTAAACCCAGATAATCCATTAGACATGATTCGCGCGATGACTTCGCATCCCCCCCTTTGAAAAAGGGGGGCTAGGGGGGATTTGCGCATTGCAGGGACACAAACCCCCCCCCCTAATCCCCACTTTTAAAAGGGGAGGCTGGTTAAATTGCCTAATGTATTATCCGGGTTTAACCATATAAATGCCCCAGAAAGAGCTGAGGCTTTACCGATGATCACGCATCCAAGGCGAGGGATCGTGCAGAGGTTACACAGCGGCGCGCGTGACCACACAAGCACGAAATGAGCCTCGAAATGTTAGTTGTTGATATATGCAAAAAAACTCTAAGGGCACCTCTAAAATTTCAACTTTGCGAGCAGCCGCTTTGCGGCTTGCCTGCTTACTCAGTTTCGTCACAATACGGCGCTGATCAAATATTTATCTATTACATATCAATTATATGCCGCGCTCAAATTTTTTAATCGTGCCTTGACTTGCCTAGCAGCCTGTAGGACTTGAATTTTTAGAGGTGCCCATAAGATGTCACTTATATTTGCGAAATTGCCCAACGACAATGCCAAAAATTTCCAGATCGCCTTTGGGACGAATAGTGGGATACGCTGGATTGGCGGGGATCAGAATGAATTGCCCCTTCTCCTGGCCCAGGGTTTTAAGGGTAAAGTCGTTATCCACGATGGCGATGACCATATCGCCCACATTCGCTGCGGTGCGTTTCTCTACTATCACGGTATCGCCTGGCATGATGCCAGCATCAATCATTGAATCGCCCTTGACTGTCACCAGTACAGTGCTGGAAGGGTGACTAACCAGATACTCATCAATACTGAGGGTGTCATGGCTCATATCCCCTGCCGGACTGGGAAATCCCGCACGTACACTGTCAAAGATGGGGCGTTCGAAGAAACGTTTGCCTGGCTTGAGACGTTTTTCAGGTGTTGCCTCAAGGAAACCTGCCAACTTCAATCTGGCCACCAGAGCGGCCACAGGCGATTTCGATTTAAATCCCATTAACAACATGATAGTAGAGTATGGCGGCAATACGCCATTGTCAGCATAATAGTCCTGAAGCTTGGCAAGGTAGTTAGCATTATTTTCCATAGAAAATCATTCTATGGAACGATCGTTCCAATGTCAATTCTTTCATGAGTTATGCCATGCTCGTTCAGATGAAGCTCGGTATCTACCGCGCTTTTTACCATATTGCCTGGCTAAATAACGCCAGGGATAAAGCGGTATTTAACTTTCTGGCAGTATTGATCGTAGGTATCGTCCACGCTGCGCAGATGATCTTCCTCGGTCAGCGCACGCATATAGTAAATAACTGACCAACCAAACATGGAACCAAAGGTCATTAAAATAGCCGTAAATGAAGTCTGCAGGGCCAAGATTAACGCCGGTCCCAGACCAATCCACCAAGCCAGGTTTTTGCAAACATATGCTGGATGGCGAATAAAGCGATACGGTCCGTGCGCAATAATGCCGCGATGGGTGAGGTTGCTGGCTTTAAAATTGAGCGCAATGGATGCTGATGTATAGATCGCCATCAGTCCCAGCAACAATGTATTGGCAGCCACGTGGAATACTGGATGACCGAACTGCGGAAAATCGGCGGAGTACCCGCCGCCGAAGACCATGACGGTCATGCCATTAAACGGGGGATAGCAGGCGAGCGCCACCCCCCAGCCAAGCAGGGTAGGGTCGACCGAGCGGATTTCGTTCTTGAGTGACGGCAGCTCGACCAGATAGCCAAGGGTAAAGAAAAACACGTCCAGGAACAGGATCACCTTGAAGGCGAACCAGAACCCGTGGGCATTGAACAACTCCAGCCACTCGGTCCCGGGTTGATCCCACCGTGTCATCAGCTCACTGCCATGGGTCAGAATCAGTGCGGTATGGTTAAACAGCCAGATCACCATCAGGGGGGCGAAAAAGGCTTTCAGCAGCACGCTCAGCAGCCCCAGACGTTCGTCGGCCGGCAGTTGCCCCCGCCAGGCGGCTTGCGGCGAAGCGGCCAGCCGCTTCAGCGCAAGCAGGCAAAGAATGGATTTGGAGATTCGAGGCGACGGCTCGAACAGATACAACAACGCCAGCAGCAGCATATAGCCGATGGTTGCGGCCAGCAGCACCTGCCAGCAGAAATATTCCTGGCCGAAAAGGATCGTGCGCTCCGAGAAATAGCGCTGAAAGTACGGGACACTGGCATAGAAGACGCCAATCGCCGCAATCAGCAGCATCGAGGCCGAGAGATTTTTCAGCCGCTGGATGTGTGGGGAAGATTCGCTGACAGTCACAGACTCTAGACTCTAAGGTGAATACCTATGGCCATGCAAACCGAACAGGCATGAAAAAAACGCGCACAGCGCGCTTTTTTCGACTGGTTGGCGCTTAATTCTGCAGGCGACGGCGACGCTGACGCATCAGCAGGGCTTGCCCCACCAGGCCGATGGCCAGCAGACCCAACACACCCGGTTCTGGAATCGTCTGGCCGCTAGTGCCGCTGGAACCGCCGCTGGAACTGGTGCTTGTCACAATTTTCAGGCTGTCCTGACCGTTGGCACCGGTGCGCTGCATCCGAAGAATTGAGTCATCGCCAATGCTTGCGAGTGACCACGGATTGGGATTGGTAACATTGAGAATCAGCGTCGCAATATCGGGTACCACATTGCTAAAATTCGTAGCCACGCCTGAATTGTAGATTCCGCCATTAATGCCATTGGTTGTTGTGAACGCAACGTCAAATACAGTATTACCTGGCGTAATATTGTTATTTACATTGAGACCCACCGTCCAACCTGAAATAGCATTGTTGTTTCCATCCTTAAAACTTACTACAGAAGCTGCGCTGATATCAGTAGTAACATTGAAAACAATCCCTGTAATCGCGCCATTCCAACTGCTCGAGGTATTGTCGAACGTAAGCCTTAGTTGATTCAATCCCGATTCATCGTCATATGTAACGATGCCACCCTCCACTCCATCGACGAAGGTTTGGGAAATGAGGGTTGCGTTGGCAACGCCGGAGCCAGCCAAGGCCAAGGCGGCCGCCACGAGGGAAAGACGCAGGGCTTTTCCGCAAACCATTTTTATTATTGTCTTCATGTTTATCTCCTAGAGAGTTGTATGGAATTTATCTTTAGCACTTACCGCCAATCAAAAGCAAACTTCATGCCAGAAATTTATAACCACATGAAATAAAGTTTAACGACATGAATATATTGAGTAATTAATTAATCAAATAATTATTTGTATAGCACTCAAAAACAAGGCTGTAAACAATCTCGACAATAAAATCTCCCTGAAGGGTGCCTGAAACCTGCAAAGGCTCCGCAAGATTTATCCTAGATAACGGCAGTTGACCGCTCTCAACCTTCCGGAATGCCCTATGAATACCGGCTTTCTTGGCTACGCGAGCCAGGGGTCACGAGCCCGCTAAAAAATTGAAAACATCAGGTGTACAGTTTTTCGACAAAGAGGGGTAAACGAGTCAGAGCCGAATACCACTAAGTTAAGATGCTTTAGCATAGCTAAAACAATAACTTAAGATAGTATTTGCGCATGTTTCACAATAGCTCGGTAGGTTGGGCTGAATGAAATGAATCCCAACCTCACAGGGGGCGGATGAAACGATGCGTTACCAACGTGCCGATGCAGCAGGGAGGCACAGACTTCTTCATTGTTAATCTGGCTGAACGGCGCTCCGACGTATTGGTGCGGCATATTGATAACTTGCGTGCGCCGAAAAAAAGGTGAAAGACGCGCATCCGTTTGTTAATCTGGCAATGGTGGTGCTACAGAACACCTGCACGCGATGTAGTGCTTGCCACCGGGCGATACTGACTGTCCGCTGCGCTGGTCGCTTATCGATGCCGAGTTCGCGACAGCGGGCAAAAGGCTAGCAAATTCGTGCCAGCCGCCAAGCCAGCTTGTCGAGCTTATTAGCAAAGAACAGCTTATCTTCGTAGCATTCATCAATGTAAAAAATTTCGACAAAAAAAGCGCCCCGAAGGGCGCCTGAACTGTCCGTAAAAATTTTGCTATCTATTTATAAACCGTTACGGTCTTACTGGTTGTGTTATTCGCAGCATCATATACTTGCACAGTTGCAATATGCGCACCTTTGGCTATCCTGCGGACATTCCAGTTGTAGCGCAAAGAGCTGCCATGAGCGACAGCGACTTCCTTGCCGTCAATGGCCAGGGTGATTTTGGCGACACTCTGGTTGTCGGTAGCCGATACTTGCACAGTCTGCTTCTTGGAGACTGTCATGCCATCCGCCAAGTTGAAACTGCTGATTACGGGGGCAACGGTATCACTGCCGACGGTTACTGAGACGGTGGGTGAAACGCCCGCGTTACCTGCCGCGTCATAGGCATAGGCGACCAGGGTGTAAGCACCGTCCATGACGGTTGATGTATCCCAGGCAAATGCAAAGGGCGCATTGTCGTCAGTGGCAAACTTTTGGCCGTTAACATACAGCTCGACACTGGTTACGCCTACATTGTCGGAATAATTTACATCGACCGGAACACTACCAGACACCCTGCTGCCTACCGGCGATGTAATGAGAATAGCCGGTGCAAGGGTATCCAGGCTAGTTTTAATTATCGATTGAGCAGCTGCCACGGCTTTGGCTGAATCAACCCGACCTGCGCCATAATAAATATCGTAACCTGCTGTGCCCAGATCAACTGCGGTGCCTTTGAGAATCTGGTCAATCTCAACAGGGCTCAGCCTGTTGTTGGCCGAGATCATCAGGGCAGCTGTTGCTGCCACTATCGGGCTCGACAAGGAGGTGCCCGAAACATTGCCATAGCCGCCGCCGCGAAGAGTGGTGTAGATGCTGAGACCAGGTGCTGAAATATCCACATAAGAACCATAGCTGGACCAGCTAGTACGCTGGTCGCTGCTGTTGGTGGCAGCTACGCTCAAAAGCGAATCGTTTGCAGCAACATTTTCAAGCACGCCGCTGTTACCCGCCGAGACCATTACCACGCCGCCTTTGTTGCGCATATATTGCGCCGCAGACTGCACGGTGGAGCTACCCGATGCGCCATAGCTTATGTTCGCCACCTTGGCACCATGATCAGCTGCCCAATTAATGCCTTGCGCGATGGTGCTAAAGTACCCAAAACCATCAGGTCCGGTTATCCGCACCGGCATAATTTTGGCTCCCCAGGCGACGCCTGCGCTGCCTTTGCCATTGTTGGCCACCATCGCTGCCGAACCGGCAACCAAGGTGCCATGACCTTGCACGTCGCTGGTATCGGCATTGTTGTCATACATGTTCCAGCCGGGAACCATGTTGGAAGCAAGATCGGGATGGGTACCATCCACCCCGCTATCCAGAATGGCAATGATCACACCGCTGCCATTGGCATTGTCCCAAGCGGTGGGAGTCTGAATTTTTGGCAGTGCCCAACTACTGCTGTAAGAAGGATCAGACACGGTTGCATCAGGCGAGAGCAACATGTCCAACTCGACGGATTTCAGTCTGTGGTCTTTTTTCAGCATGCGCATAACCTCCACTTCGTCGGCACCTTCTGGCAGTTCGACTATATGGGCATTGAGCTTTTTGATGTGGACTCGGGATTTGCCCTTGTGGGGCTTCAATACATTGTCAAACTCACCAGGGGCCAAACCAGCGCGTGGCGCAATTAATAAACGGCCTTTTGCCCAACCGACAAAAGGTTGGGCGTGGGCGTTGGCAGGTACGGCATCTTGTGCAATTACCAGCCCCTTTCCCTGGGCCGAGGCAGATGGGGCAGCATGGCTCAAACTGGCACATCCTGCCAAAATGGCAGCCAAGAGAAGCGAACGTGCGAAACTGGGCGTAGCGCCCGAATAATCGCGATGCTTGTTATCAGAAAATTGAACTGGAAATTGATGTTGGCGTGGCATGTCAGACTCCTTAAATTATATTAATGGTCTGCTGATCAAGCAAATGAACACGTCAAGAATTTAAAGCCTGAGTATTCTGGTAACCCCGCTATCTTTTCCAAGACCGGAAGCTTTGCGTCCTCACCTCGCGATGGGTTTGCCTTTTTCAGCTAACTAAAAGATCGACAATATTTTGGGAAACTTTAGGGTAGCAATTAAGAAAGCACCATAAAATTTCCCAGGGATATATTCATCAATGATGAATGAATAATGGCTACCCCGATATTAAGGATTGATTAAGTAGATCAGGGCGTAAAGGAACAGACTAAACTTTTTTACAGGACAAGCGTCTTCCTGAGCTTGAAGGGTGCAAGCTCAAACAATTACCTTGAGGGCATCTCTAAAATCCAATTTTGCGAGCAGCCGCTTATCGGCTTGCCTGCTTACCCACCCCGTTTCGTCACAATACGGCGTTACTCGAAAAAATATAATTTATATATCAACCATATGCAGAAATATAATTTTTTACTCGTGCCTTGTCTTGCTTAGAAACTTGAGTTTTTAGAGGCACCCTTGATAGCATCACCGGCATAGAAATTTAGTCAACCTTCAGAATTCCTGGCGTTCATTTGTCAAACCGGCAGTTATGTTCCTTCGAAAATTATTCTTTTAATAATGTTGGCAAATATGTCCGTGCTCGCACATTAAGCAATATACATGCCATCTATTTCAAATGCACATCTAAACAACAGGTAGGATATTAATATTGGTATTTTGACTATGGATGGCCAATTACAAAAGCTATCAAGTGTCGCTCTTTGACGACAGCATTGCCTTTGATTTGTTTAATTTATTGAATAAACGATGAAATTTTTGTCGTTTATATAGAGTCATCTCGCGTATCACCGTGATGAACGGTTATAGGGCACCGCTAAAAGTTCAATTTTGAGAGCAACCTGCTCACCCCGTTTCGTCACAATACGGCGTTACTCGAAAAAATATCGCTTGCATCTCAACTATATGCCGCGCTTAATTTTTTTACTCGCGCCTTGTCTTGCCTGGGAACGGGGTAAGCAGGCAAGCTGCGAAGCGGCTGCTCGCAAACTTGAATTTTTAGAGGCATCATAAAGCCAGAACATCAGGGATATTCTTTGAAATTACGTCGTGTTACTTATTATGTTTTTTCATCCACTCACTGGCCCGTCGCTGAGCTTCGGCAATTTGAGCTGGCGTCATAAATGATTCCACAATCCCCAGACCACTACCTATATCTGCGTCATCACCCAGGCCAGAAATATTGTTGACCCATTCACCCGCAACCTTGAACCACTTGCCGCCTGCGCCAGCAATATTGAACCATTTATGTGCTTCGATGTAGTCTTGGGGAACGCCCAAACCCATGTCGTACATAACTCCAAGATTGTTTTGGGCCTCCACATCGCCCTGTTCTGCAGCCTTGTTCCACCAAAAAACTGCTTGATCAGTATCTTGTGGAACGCCTATGCCGTTGTCATACATGAACCCCATTTTAAATTGCGCGTGTACGACGCCCTGCTCTGCAGCCTTGCCATACCAGAGCACAGCTTGCTCGTCATCCTGAACAATCCCGTTGCCCTCTTCACACATAACGCCCATTTTGTATTGGGCCTGCGCAACCCCCTGCTCTGCGGCCTTGCTAAACCACGACAAAGCCTGTTTGTAGTCCTGCGTAACGCCCTGACCTTTTTCGTACATAATGCCTAGTGTGTATTGTGCTAATGCATCTCCTTTCTCTACAGCCTTGTTATACCAATGTACGGCCTGCTCATAGTCTTGTTCAACGCCCTGCCCTTTGTAATACATAACGCCCAAGTTGAATTGAGCCTCTGCAAAACCCTGGTCTGCGACCTTACGATACCAATGCATAGCCTGTTTATAGTCTTTTTTAATCCCTTGACCATCGGCATACATACCCGCCAGATAAAATTGCGCTTCCACATGACCATGCTCCGCCGCTTTCTTTAATGATGCAGCAGCATTGATATAGTCCTTGCGGTCGATAAATTTCATCCCATCCTCATAATCCTTAACAAAAGCTTGAGGTGTCAGTGCTGCCATGAAATCACCCTTTCTATTGATAGTTGCATATTTTTTCTCCTGGAATTCAAGTTGTAGCAAAATGAACAATCACAATGTATTGTAGCGCACCTTTCTTCCTGACGATTATGGCTCTATTATGCAATTTTTCAACTTTGCGTTCGGTCATTTGCGAATCCTGCGAATCAAGATGCAATATCCCGAATGCCTTGCGCTGCACATCTTCAAAACATAGGAGCATCAGTTGAGCGTTAATTATGATGAGTCATCTTTTAAGGTTCTGCGAGGGCTGGAGCCCGTGCGCCAACGTCCTGGTATGTATACGACACTGGACAATCCCAATCACATTGTCACCGAAGTGGTCGATAACGCCTGCGATGAGGCCTTGGCCGGATTCGCCAAAAATATCACCGTAACAGCATTTGCTGATGGTTCCGTGTCCATTCAGGACGATGGCAGAGGAATCCCCGTTGGCATCCATCCTGAGGAAGGGGTTTCGGTCGTCGAGGTGGCATTTACCGTGTTGCACTCCGGAGGCAAGTTCGACAAAGATGCCGGTGGCGCATACAAGTTTTCAGGAGGGTTACACGGTGTCGGCGTGGCGGTAACCAACGCCCTTTCAACGGCTGTTGAAATCATCGTGCAGCGCGATGGCGGCGAGTACAGCATACGCTTCGACAATGGGGTGGCGCTGAAACCACTGTTCAAACAGGGCGATTGCCCAAAGCGCAAGACCGGCACCACCGTAAGGGTGTGGCCAGACGCCAGGTATTTCGATGCGCCCACTATCAATATGGTGCAGCTGGAGCGTGTCCTGCGTTCAAAAGCGGTATTGCTATCAGGCGTAAATGTTACTTTTAGTATCGAAAGTACCGGCGAAACCAAATCTTGGACTTACCCTGACGGCCTGCGCGGCTATCTTACCGAGGCATTGTCTTCTCAGGCAGAAGATAGCATGCTTGCCGCACCCATTTTTTCAGGAGAACGGTTTATCCCAAAGGGCGGGGACGATAACTTCGCTGAGGGCGAAGGCGCGTCATGGGCCGTTGCCTGGACTGAAGAAGGTGCCATCACCAGAGAGTCCTACGTGAACCTGATTCCAACCTGGTCTGGAGGAACACATGATTCCGGTTTGCGTGACGGCGTGTTCAACGCCGTTAAGAGCTTCATTGAACTGCACGGCATGATGCCGAAAGGGGTAAAGCTGACCTCTGACGATGTGTTCAACCGCGTCAGTTTCGCTCTATCCACAAAGGTACTCGACCCTTCATTCCAAGGGCAGACAAAAGAAAAACTGATATCGCGCAACGCATTGAAACTGGTATCGACGATGGTCAGTGACCCGCTCTTGCTGTGGCTGAACGAAAATATTGCGTATGGCAAGCGCATAGCAGAAATTTCAATCAAGCAGGCGCAGAGCCGAATGAAATCGGCACAAAAAGTGGAGAAAAAGAAAGGCTCCTCTCTGGCCGTGCTGCCAGGCAAGCTCACCGATGCGGCAGATTTCAATCCAGAGCGGAACGAACTATTTCTTGTTGAGGGGGATTCCGCTGGCGGATCTGCCAAGCAGGGGCGCAATAAAGAGTTTCAGGCTATCCTTCCTTTGCGCGGAAAAGTGCTCAACACTTTCGAGGTCGACCGTAACAGGCTGTTCGCCAATGCGGAAGTACATGACATTGCCGTGGCGATCGGGGTGGACCCACACGGCATGAATGATAAAGTTGACCTGTCTGGCTTGCGCTACAAAGGCATCTACATTATGTCCGACGCCGACGTGGACGGCTCCCATATTACAACCTTGCTATTAACGATGTTTTTCCGGCATTTTCCGCGAGTAGTCGAGAATGGAAATATCTTCCTCGCACAGCCGCCCCTGTTCCGCGTTGATGTTCCTGCTCAAGGCAAAAAGCCAATGCGCAAGATATACGCATTGAATGAAGGCGAGCTTGTGTCGATAGAGGATCATTTGAGAAAAGACAAAATACGCGAAGGGGCTTGGTCAACCTCACGCTTTAAAGGACTGGGCGAGATGAATCCTGATCAACTGTGGGATACAACCATGAACCCAGATACGCGGCGAGCGCTATGTGTTGAGCTGGACAACGCTTCGTTTGCAGCTACGGAGAAAGTCATGACCATGCTCATGGCTAAACAAGAGTCAGGCTCAAGGAGAGCCTGGCTCGAATATCACGGGAATGAAGTAAATGTCGATGTCTGATCTTAAACAAACCCAACTATTTAACAGTGCTGATGAAGAACAGCGATTGGGTAAAATAAATATCACGGACGAACAACATATCGCTGAACCTGTTGCGACCAATGGCGGCGGCGGAAATATTCGTCAGTTCGCTCCGCTCCCCCCATTGCCCGATGGTGATTCTGTGCCACTTGCACAGTATGCCGAGCGTGCCTATTTGGAATACGCCGTTTCGGTCGTCAAGGGTCGTGCCCTGCCGGACGTATGCGACGGTCAAAAGCCTGTTCAAAGACGTATTCTTTACGCTATGCGTGAAATGGGGTTGGCTCACAATAGCAATTACGTTAAATCTGCGCGCGTCGTGGGTGAAGTTCTGGGTAAATTCCATCCGCACGGCGATTCATCTGCTTATGAGGCGATGGTGCGTTTGGCTCAAAGCTTTTCCCTGCGTTACCCGCTGGTCGATGGTCAAGGAAACTTCGGCTCACGCGATGGCGACAACGCGGCGGCAATGCGCTACACGGAAACTCGCCTGACACCCATCGCAGATCTGCTGCTATCCGAGCTGAACATGGGTACAGTCGACATGAAAACCAACTATGACGGCCATTTCCAAGAGCCAGCCATGCTGCCTGCACGACTGCCCATGGTGCTGCTCAACGGCGCATCCGGTATCGCCGTGGGCATGGCTACTGAAATACCTTCACACAACCTGCGAGAAGTCGGTATGGCGGCCGCGCTGTGCGTCAAAAACCCGGATTGCTCTGAGGAAGAACTGCTAGCCTCGATTACCGGCCCGGATTTGCCAAGCGGGGGACAAATTATTTCCTCCGCACAAGACATAAAAGAATGCTACAGAACCGGGCGCGGCTCGCTGAAGATGCGCGCCCGATGGCGAATTGAGGACATGGCACGTGGCCAGTGGCGTGTGGCTATCTACGAACTACCGCATGGTATTTCCACCAAGAAAGTATTGGAGGAAATCGAAGAGTTGACGACTCCAAAGATCAAGGCCAACAAGAAAGCTTTGACACAGGAGCAGGCGCAAAACAAGCAACTTCTGTTATCTGTGCTGGACAGGGTGGCCGACGAGTCAGACAAAGACCATGCAGTTCGCCTGGTGTTCGAACCAAAATCGAGCCGGCAATCAGTTGATGACCTGATGACCATACTGTTGGCGCACACCAGTCTTGAAAGCTCTCTTCAGCTCAACATGGTGATGATTGGCATCGACGGGCGGCCGAAGCAAAAGCCTATCACCGAAATCATCCGTGAGTGGGCACAGTTCCGCGTGGCCACGGTACGCCGCCGGTGTGAACATCGACTTGGCCAGGTCAATGATCGTATCCACATTCTGGATGGGCGCATGACGGTCTATCTCAATCTGGATGAAGTGATCGCCCTGATCCGTTCATCTGATGAGCCTAAAGCGGCACTGATAGCTCGATTCACGCTGTCCGAACGGCAAGCCGATGACATTCTTGAAATCAGGCTGCGCCAATTGGCCAAGATGGAAGGCATCAAGATCGAGCGCGAGCTACAACAGTTGAAGCGCGATAGCGAGGAGCTGAACAAACTTCTTGGTTCTGACTTGTTAATGCATAAACTTGTAGCAAAAGAGATCAATGAAGATATAAAGACTTTCGGTGACGACCGCCGCACGCTCATCAAGCAGGCCGAGCGCGTCACGCTGACCACTCAGATCGTAGACGAGCCAATAACGGTGATAATTTCCAAGAAGTATTGGGGGCGAACACGACAGGGGCATGGTCTCGATCTGTCTGGCGTTTCCTTTAAGGATGGCGATGAATTGCGCGGCATCTTCGAGTGCCGCACAACCGATCATTGCGTTGTGATTAGCAGCAACGGCAGGGTGTGCAGCATCCCAGTGCATCAACTTCCGTCCGGTCGTGGTGAAGGCGTGCCACTGAACTCGTTAATCGACATGGCATCTGGCGCAGCAATCGTTCATGTATTGTGTGGTGCTGCCGAACAAAACGTATTTTTGTCCACTTCTGCCGGTTACGGTTTCACTTGCACAATCGGGAATATGCTTGGACGCAACAAGGCTGGAAAGCAATTCATCAATATTGCCGATGCGCAAATTCTTCCTCCCGCTATGTTCACCCCATCTGAACAATCGCTGGTCATCGCATCAAGCCGTTCGGGTCGGTTGCTTGCTTTCGCTCTGAGTGAAATGAAACAGCTTTCAGGTGGTGGCAAGGGGGTCGTAGTAATGGGTATCGCGGATGGCGATGAGTTGGCTGCAGCAATCATAGTGGCCAGGCCAAAGGTCACTGTCATTACCAGTAACGGGAACCGCGAGCAGTCTATTCATCTATCAGATACTGATCTGCTAACTCATTTTGGCAAACGAGCCAGAATGGGCAAGGCGCTTCAGATGAAGGTAAAGTCATCTGTGGTTTTGCTGAAGCCATAGAAAGTTGAATTTTTAGAGGCGCGCTCTTTAACCCGGATAATCCATTAGTCAATTTAACCAGCCTCCCCCCCTTTGAAAAAGGGGGATTAAGGGGGATTTTTGTGTCCCTGCAATGCTCAAATCCCCCCTAGCCCCCCTTTTTCAAAGGGGGGCATGCGAAGTCATCGCACGAATCAGGTCTAATGGATTATCTGGGTTAAATCTGAGCTATCCGCCAAATTTAACATTAATACCCGTAAAGAATAAAATATCGTTTTTCTTGAGTGGGGCTGTTACAAAACCGTCATATCGATCTTGCAACGTCACACTCAAACTCAACGTTTTGTTCAAGGCCACCAGCAGGCTAGCGTTAAACGTGGCACGGTTTCCTGTGTTGTTTAAACTACTGTTTATCACCAGACGTTGCGAAAAGCTGACAGTTTCACTCAGTTTGTTGGTTGACTCTTCACCGAACAGCACCTCTGCTGCATTGAGGCTGGTTCTCAACTGATTATTGATAATTATTCCAGGGCCGCTGTATTTGTCGGATTTATAGCTAAACCCGCTAAAGATATCAAATTGATGATCTTCCGTCTTTATCAGATGGTAACCCAGGCCACCACTGACTACACTGCGCAAGGCCAAAAGTTTAATTTGGTCATGGTTTAAATTAAGCCCGCCAAAGCCGAACACAAGTGACGAAATATTATGGTCATAGCGAGTGCTGGCAGCCCACTGGTTGGCTGTAGTAGAGGTAATTCCATTGCTTTCAGAACGACTTCCAAGAATCTGGCTATTGAGTGTCAACTTGTTGACCGGTGTCACGCGTGCGGCATCAGCTGTAAGATTAATACTGCTACTACGAGTATTGCCAGAAGAAATTGACAAAGCTGCCCCACCACTTCCTCGCCATTTACCATCTCGTTTCACATTGTCTGCCAGCGCGTTTCCCCAGGCTCCAATGATTGCCAGAAGCAGTAGTGCTGCACATACCTTCATACTTTGTCTCCATTTATTATATTAAGCGTTAAATTCATCCCGGATAATCCATCCGGCAATTTAACCAGCCTCCCCCTTTGAAAAAGGGGGATTAAGGGGGATTTTTGTGTCCCTGCAATGCTCAAATCCCCCCTAGCCCCCCTTTTTCAAAGGGG
>JGI24723J26617_10001085_pt1 | contig 24890 bp, 23 predicted proteins | sample Cruoilmetagenom6_FD_26617 | JGI IMG/M metagenome (IMG submission 26617)
CCGACCTGGTATCTGGGTAAACACTGGGTCGCCTATTGGAACATGTATGAATACCCCGCGATTCTGCCACCCTTTGCGTTGGGTGCCGAAGACCTTTGGTGGATCAACGCCGATAAGGCCGCCGGCCTGAAATCTTCTGGCGCGCTGAGGTAGGGCGCGTTTATGGGAGCCTATATTCTAAGACGCCTGTTGCTGGTGATCCCCACGTTGCTGGGCATCATGGTCATCAACTTTGCGCTGGTGCAATTCGTACCCGGCGGCCCGGTCGAACAGATGATCGCCGAGTTGCAGGGCGGGGGCGATGTGTTCGAGGGCATCGCCGGAACCGGTGCCGACATAGAATTGCAGACCACCGGCGTACATGACCGATACGTCGGCGCGCGCGGCTTGCCGCCGGAATTCATCGAGGAGCTGGAACGTCAGTTCGGGCTGGACAAGCCCCCCTTGGAACGGTTCCTGAACATGATGTGGAATTATATGCGGTTGGATTTCGGAGAAAGCTATTTTCGCAAGATCGGCGTGCTGGAACTGGTGATGGAAAAGCTGCCGGTGTCGATCACCCTGGGGTTTTGGTCGACGATCATCGCCTATGCCATTTCCATTCCGCTGGGCATCCGCAAGGCGGTGCATGACGGGTCGGCCTTTGACACCTGGACCAGCGGCGTGATCATCATCGGCTATGCCATTCCCGGTTTTCTGTTCGCCATCCTGTTGCTGGTGCTGTTCGCTGGCGGGTCATACTGGCAGATATTCCCGCTGCGCGGCCTGACATCCGACAACTGGGATCAACTTGGCCCGTTTGCCAAAATTGCCGACTATTTCTGGCATGTGGCGCTGCCGGTTCTTGCGACAACCATCGCCGCTTTTGCCACGCTGACGCTGCTGACCAAGAACAGCTTTCTTGACGAAATCAAGAAACACTATGTCATGACCGCGCGCGCCAAGGGCCTGTCGGAACGCAAAGTGCTGTATGGTCATGTGTTCCGCAACGCCATGCTGATCGTCATCGCCGGCTTTCCAACCCTGTTCGTTTCCGTGTTCTTTGGCGGGTCGATCATCATCGAGACGATCTTTTCGCTCGACGGCATAGGCCGGTTGGGGTTCGAGGCGGCGGTCGGGCGTGATTATCCGGTGATGTTTGGTACGTTGTTCGTGTTCGGTCTGGTCGGTCTGGTGGTCGGCATCATGTCGGACATCATGTATGTTCTGGTTGACCCGCGCATCGACTTTGAAAAGAGGGAAGGCTGATTGGCCCGTATGCTGAAGTTGTCCCCCCTTAACGCGCGCCGCTGGCGCAATTTCCGCCGCAACGGGCGGGCCTTCTGGTCGCTGTGGATATTCACGGTGATCTTTGGCGTATCGCTGTTTGCCGAACTGATTGCCAACGACAAACCGATTCTCGTGTCCTATCGTGGTGAAATCTTTGCGCCGATCATCAAATTCTATCCCGAAACCGCCTTTGGAGGCGATTTCCAGACCGAAGCGATCTATCGCGATCCCGAGGTCGAATGTCTGATCGTTTCGGGTGGGCTTGAAACCTGTTTCGACGACCCTGAAGGGATTATCGAACAGACCCAGACTGGCGTGGTTGATGGCGAGGAAATCCACAAAGGCTGGACCCTCTGGCCGCCGATCCCCTATTCGTACAACACCACAGTGGACCGCCCCGGGGCTGCGCCCTTGCCGCCCAACGCGCAGAACTGGCTGGGCACGGATGATACCAAACGCGATGTATTGGCGCGGGTGATCTACGGCTTTCGTCTGTCCATCCTGTTCACCCTGATCGTCACCACCGTCGCCAGCTTGGTCGGCATCTTGTCCGGTGCCTTGCAGGGCTATTACGGCGGGGTGGTGGATCTGGTGTTCCAGCGTTTCATCGAGATATGGGGGAATACGCCGCAATTATACGTCATCATCATTCTGTTTTCGATTCTACCGCGTAGCTTCTGGCTGCTGGTGGCGATCAGCATCGTCTTTGGCTGGACCGCCCTCGTCGGTGTTGTGCGCGCCGAATTCCTGCGCGCGCGCAACCTGGAATATGTACGTGCGGCCAAGGCGCTGGGCGTGGGTAACATGACGATCATGTTCCGCCACATGTTGCCCAATGCGATGGTGGCAACACTGACCATGCTGCCATTTATCGTCACTGGCACCATTTCGACCCTCGCCGGGCTTGATTTCCTTGGCTTCGGCCTGCCGTCAACTGCACCTTCACTGGGCGAACTGACCCTGCAGGCCAAGCAGAACCTGCAAGCGCCGTGGCTGGCGTTCACCGCGTTTTTCACCTTTGCCATCATGCTGTCGCTGCTGGTGTTCATCTTCGAGGGCGTACGCGACGCGTTCGACCCCAGAAAGACATTCCAATGACGCAAACCCGAGGTTTGACTTCATGAGCGCGCTGTTGCAGGTCGAGAACCTGAGCGTGTCGTTCACCCAAGACGGCAAGACGACGATGGCGGTGCGCGGTGTGTCCTTCACCGTCGACCGGGGCGAAACCGTCGCCCTAGTGGGGGAATCGGGGTCCGGCAAATCGGTCACCGCGCTTTCAACCGTATCGCTGCTGGGCGATAGCGCGACGGTCGAGGGGTCGATCACCTATGACGGTCAGCAGATGATAGGCGCGGATGCGGCGACGCTGCACAAGGTGCGCGGCAACGATATCAGCTTCATTTTTCAAGAGCCNATGACCTCGCTCAACCCGCTGCACACGATCGAAAAGCAACTGAGTGAATCGCTGGCGCTGCATCAGGGGTTGGCCGGAGGGGACGCGCGCGCGCGTATTCTGGAGCTTTTGCAGAAAGTCGGCATTCGCGATGCCGAATCGCGGCTTGATGCTTATCCACACCAGTTGTCGGGCGGGCAAAGGCAGCGGGTGATGATTGCCATGGCGCTGGCCAACAAACCCGATGTGCTTATCGCGGATGAGCCGACCACGGCGCTTGACGTGACCATACAGGCNCAGATCCTCGATCTGCTGGCCGATCTGAAAAAGACCGAGGATATGGGGCTGTTGTTCATCACCCATGACCTTGGGATCGTGCGCAGGGTGGCGGACAAGGTCTGTGTCATGAAGGACGGAGAGATCGTCGAGGCGGGCCGAACGGTCGAACTGTTCGACAATCCTCAGCATCCCTATACGCAAAAGTTGCTGGCGGCCGAGCCATCGGGAGAGCCGGACAAGGTTGCTGCGGACGCCAAAGAGATTGTCAGGACAAAAAACCTGAAAATCTGGTTCCCGATCCAGCGGGGGTTCCTGAAACGCACGGTTGGTCATGTAAAAGCGGTCAATGATGCGACGCTGATGGTTCATGCGGGCGAGACCGTGGGGATCGTCGGCGAATCTGGGTCGGGCAAGACCACGCTGGCGCTGGCGATCATGCGTTTGATCGCGTCCGAGGGGGGCATAACCTATGCCGGTCAGGATGTGCGAAAATGGTCTACACGCGAATTGCGCCGCCTGCGTAAGGACATGCAGATCGTGTTTCAGGATCCTTACGGCTCGCTGTCCCCGCGCATGACCTGCGCCCAGATCATCGGCGAAGGACTGGCCATTCACAAGGTTGACCCAAGTCGCGACTCAGTTGAGTTGGTGCGCGAGGTGATGCTGGAAACCGGCCTTGATCCAGAGGCGATGGATCGCTATCCGCACGAGTTTTCCGGTGGCCAGCGCCAGCGCATCGCCATTGCCCGGGCCATGGTGCTGCGGCCAAAATTGCTGGTGCTGGACGAACCGACTTCGGCTTTGGATATGACCGTACAGGTGCAGATCGTTGATCTGCTGCGCGATCTGCAACGCCGGCACGGGCTGGCCTATCTGTTTATCTCACACGATCTTAAGGTCGTGCGCGCCATGTCGCACAAGGTGATGGTGATGAAACAGGGCGATGTGATCGAATCCGGCACGGCGCGGGATTTGTTCGAAAACCCGCAGACCGAATACACCCGCGCATTGATTGCGGCGGCGGGGTAGGGCACGAAATCCCGTCAATGAGGGGATCGGGTTGCGCTTCCACCGTGAATGCGCAAAGCGCTGAATTTTCGTTTCTGTATTCGTCCTGAACCTGTTCGCACGAAACCGACTATTCAAAGATGGGTCAAATAGCCGAGCTGTGGCCAGCCTTGCTTAGATCATAGGCGTCAAAGCTGCGAGCAATTATCCGGGTCAGGGCGCGCGCGTCCACCGGGATGGTCAATGCGTCTTTGGTGATGGTCAGAATACCCGGAAAGGCGTTGTTGGCCTGTTCGAACATCTGGGTGATCTGTGCCTGACTGACCCCAAAACGTTGCCGTATCTCGCCCGCGTCAATACGGAAATCGCACATCAAAGCCTCAATCAGACGGGCGCGCAGGGTGTCTTCACCCTTGAACCGGTGTCCGCGCGATGTCGAAAACTGTCCGTTGCGGATTGCCTTTGTGTGGGCTGAGGTTGCCGGGGCGTTCTGGGCATATCCCTGCGGAAACCGCGAAATGGATGATGCCCCCACGCCGATCAGAACATCGGATGTGTCATCCGTATAACCCTGGAAATTCCGGCGCAGTGTGCCGCCCTTCTGGGCGAGTGTCAGCCCATCGGACTGGGTCGCGAAATGGTCAATGCCGATCTCGGCGTAATTGTCCCACAAGAAAAGCTTGCGTGCGGTTTCAAACAATTCCAGCCGCTCTTGCGGTGTTGGCAACGCCTCGGACGGAATCAGTTGCTGGCGTTTGGCCATCCACGGCACATGCGCGTAGCCATAAAGCGCCACCCGGTCAGGGCTGAGCGACAACAGCTTTTGCACACTTTCGGTCATGCGCGCGCGGGTCTGGTGCGGCAGGCCAAACAGGATATCGGCATTCAGGCTGGCGATCCCACGGGCGCGGATCATCTCGACCGCTTCACGGGTCACGTCATAGCCCTGAATGCGGCCAATAGTCTGTTGAATTTCCGGGTCGAAATCCTGAACACCGATCGAGGCGCGGGTCATTCCGGCACCAGCCAACGCGTCCAGTCGGGCCTCGTCTATTTCGTTCGGGTCAATCTCGACTGAAAATTCAGAGCCCTGCGCAAAGGGAGTGATTTCGGCGATGGTGCCGGCCAGTTCCTGCATCATCGACGGGGTCAGCAGGGTCGGCGTGCCTCCGCCCCAGTGCAGCCGCGACAGGGTGATACCTTCGGGCAGGCGCGCGGCCAACAAGCTGAGTTCAGCTTTGAGCACCTCAAGGTAGGCCATGACAGGAGCATCGGATTGGGTGCCTTGGGTGCGACAGGCGCAAAACCAGCACAGGTTGCGGCAAAACGGCACGTGAATATAAAGTGAAACAGAACTATTTGGCGCAATCCCGCCTATCCAGTCTGAATAAATATCAGCCCCCACATCATTACTGAAGTGGGGTGCGGTCGGGTAGCTTGTATAGCGCGGAACCTTGGCGTCAAAAAGTCCTAGCCTAGCCAATTGTGATTTGGTCGTCATTTGGCTAGAGTTATCCTTGTCGATTCCAACTCTCTTTGACTCAGATCAATTGGGCCACATATGAACGTGACAACAGCATCGGTTGCGCCCAACTGCGGCGATTGCCCTATTCGCCACCGTGCCGTCTGTGCGCGATGTGAAGCGGACGAACTCGTGGAACTGGATAAGATCAAGTATTATCGCAGTTTTGAGGCCGGTCAGACGATCATCTGGTCCGGCGACAATATGGAGTTTGTTGGCAGCGTCGTGTCCGGTATTGCCACCCTGACCCAGACCATGGAGGACGGACGCACGCAGATGGTAGGTCTGTTGCTGCCGTCGGATTTTGTTGGTCGTCCGGGCCGCGATGGCGCAGCATATGACGTGGTGGCAACCACTAACCTTGTCATGTGCTGTTTCCGCAAGAAGCCGTTTGAAAAGATGATGGTCGAAACTCCACATATTGCCCAACGCCTGTTGCAGATGACGCTGGACGAGTTGGACGCCGCCCGCGAATGGATGCTGGTTCTGGGCCGGAAAACGGCGCGCGAAAAGATCGCCAGCCTGCTGTCAATCATTGCCCGTCGCGATGCCTCGCTTACGCCCAAAGGTCCGGTTGGTCCGATGGTCTTTGATCTACCCCTGACCCGCGAAGCGATGGCCGACTATCTAGGCTTGACGCTGGAGACGGTCAGTCGCCAGATTTCGGCGCTGAAAAAGGATGGGGTGATACATCTGGAAGGCAAGCGGCATGTGACGGTCCCCGACATGGGTCGGTTGATGGAAGAGGCCGGTGACGATGCCGATGGTGGTTATCTGGTCTGATTGAGGTCAGCCGGAGATTCAAAAATGCTTGGCAAACAGCCTTCATCGCAATGTCGAAACTCTTGGTCTCCACCGAACTTGCGTCGGAATAGAACCCCAGGTTTTGCAATTCTTATTTGCCCATAACCCGCGCAACTTTTTTGTGAGGAGAATGCAGGAGCTGACCATGCCACACTTGTCCAAACGCCTCTGGGTGCCGTCTCATTGTGAAGCCCTCGTACAGTCCATCGCCGCCCGTACCGCATGGGACTCCACGATCCGGACTGCCGACCGAATCAGTGCGTTGATTGACCAGAACCGCCAGATACACGATTCCGAGTGCTTCAACCTGAACCCGGCAACCAACGTGATGAACCCGGCGGCCGAAGCGGTGCTGTCGGCTGGTCTCGGTAGCCGCCCGTCGCTGGGTTATCCTGGCGACAAGTATGAAATGGGGCTGGAAGCGATTGAAGAGATCGAGGTGATCACAGCCGAACTGGCTGCTCAGGTGTTCAGCGCGCGGTACGCTGAAATCCGGGTTGGCTCTGGTGCGTTGGCAAATCTCTACGGTTTCATGGCGTTGACCTTGCCAGGGGATGCGATAATTGCACCGCCGGCCGCTATCGGTGGGCATGTCACGCATCACAGCGACGGTTGCGCCGGGCTGTACGGGTTGCAGACCCATCAGGCTCCGGTGGACGCGGATGGCTATACCCTTGATCTGGATCGGCTGTCCGATCTTGCCAGGCAGGTAAGGCCAAAGTTGATCACAGTCGGCGGCAGCCTGAACCTTTTTCCACATCCGGTGCGTGAGGTACGCGCCATTGCTGACGAAGTTGGTGCGAAGGTGCTTTTTGACGCGGCCCATCAATGCGGCATCATCGCCGGTGGGGTCTGGGCCAATCCGCTGGATGAGGGCGCGCATATGATGACGATGAGCACCTATAAAAGCCTCGGAGGGCCTGCTGGCGGACTGATTGTCACCAACGAAGCCGATATTGCGCAGCGTCTGGACACAATTGCTTTTCCGGGCATGACGGCTAACTTTGATGCGGCGAAATCAGCGGCGCTGGCGCTTACTCTTTTGGACTGGATTGAGTTTGGCCCAGCTTATGCCGGCGAAATGGTCAGGCTGGCAAAGGCCCTGGCTGCGGAACTGACAGATTTGGGCCTGCCGGTTTTTGCCGCAGATCATGGTGCCACGGCATCGCATCAGTTTGCAATTGAGGCCGCAGAGTTCAGAGGCGGGCAGGCTGCGTCAAAAACCTTACGCAAGGCCGGGTTCCTGGCTAGCGGGATCGGATTGCCGATTGATCCGGTTGACGGGGACATGAACGGGCTGCGCATTGGCACTCCGGAACTGGTGCGCCGGGGCGTGACTCCGGCAGATGCGCCCCGTCTGGCCGCGCTGATTGCCGAAGGGCTGCGGGCCAACGACCCAACCAGGGTGGCTCAGCGAACGGCTGCAATGCGGGCCGGGTTCCAGGGGATGCACTTTGTGCGCCAATAGCCGAGAATACTACCGCATCAACGACAGGGTGTTCTGGCAAGGATGCCGATAAGGCAAAAGAGCGGCGCTAGTGCGCCATGAACACAAGCACCTCGGCCTTCTCCAGCATGTTTCGGGTGGCACCGCCCAGAATTGCCTCGCGGAACCGCGAATGGCCATAGGCCCCCATCACGATCATGTCGGAATTGGAATCGACAGCGTGACGGTTCAGAACATCCGACACCCTTGGCATTGTCTTGCTTAGCACGTCAATTTCGCAGCGTACGCCGTGGCGCGCCAGCATCTGAGACAGCAATCCACCGGGGTCCGAGCGTTCCGGTCCGTGGGTGGGCGGGTCGATGACGACAATGCGCACCTGATCGGCGGCTTTCAGGAATGGCAAAGCCTGCCGGATCGCAGTCATAGATTCGACGCTTTCGTTCCACGCGACCATTACTGTTTTCGGTTGTCCCTGAGGTTTGAATTTGTCGGGAACCACCAAAACCGGGGCGTGCCCTTCGAACAAGGCCGCCTCGATCACCGGCTCCACCTCAGAACCGCGCCCTGTTCCGTAAGGACGGGGCAGTACTACCAAATCCGAGAACCGTGACCGGTACGCCACATGCCGCCCCAGGTCAGCGATCTGCGCGACCCCCTCTTCAGCGGCCCAACGCACCCCGGATCGCCCCAGAACAGTGTTGGCCATTTCCAGGATTTCCGCAGCCTCTTCGTGGGCTCGTGTCAAAGTTTCCTGCAAAACCATTGCATTAGCGCCGGCGTAGTAATACCCGGTCTGTGTTCGGTCGACCCCCAGGCACAGGGCTTCGGCATGGGCGTCCTGGGCTTCTGCCAACGCGATAAGTTGTTGCAACGGCGCATCGGCGATCTTTGAGTCTGTGAGAACAGTCAGGAGCGACTTATAAGACATTTGGACCTCGTGAATTCTAACGTATTATAACCGCAATCAATGCGGTCGCATGAGTGCTTTGATGCCTGCCACACAAATGATGGGCGTATCTTGATGCAGATCAAGGCGGCAAAGTTGCCAGTTTTGCATTAAGCGCAAGAGTCTGAATATATCCGGCGCGGCACAAGAATCGCGCGGGGACATGGTAAAGGGACCAAAAATGTCAAACTACATCAAGCTTATCGTGCTTGGTTTGATCGCATTGTTCGCAATGATGGCGATCAACTATGCGCGTGATACTGCGTATATGGTGCATGCCATCATTGTGATGCTTGCATCTGCCGGGCTGTTTATCTGGACCCTGCGCCGAACAGGTGGCCCTGTGGTTGCTGGATCGGTCGCCAATGAATATGCCGATGGTGTGGTTCGCGCGGGAGTCATTGCAACGTCTTTCTGGGGTGTTGTCGGGTTTCTGGTCGGGGTTGTTATCGCCTTTCAACTGGCTTTTCCGGAACTCAATTTCGAGTTCCTGCAAGGTTACGGCAATTTCGGACGCCTTCGACCGCTGCATACGTCGGCGGTGATTTTCGCGTTTGGCGGAAATGCCCTTATTGCCACCTCCTTTTATGTTGTTCAGCGCACCTCGGCCGCACGGCTTTGGGGCGGCAACCTTTCCTGGTTCGTATTCTGGGGCTATCAGTTGTTCATCGTTCTGGCCGCAACTGGATACGTTCTGGGTTCGACCCAGTCCAAGGAATACGCGGAACCCGAGTGGCACGTGGATCTGTGGCTGACAGTTGTCTGGCTGGCCTATCTGGCGGTGTTCCTTGGCACTCTGATCAAACGGAAAGAGCCGCATATCTACGTGGCCAACTGGTTCTACCTGTCCTTCATCGTCACTGTTGCGATGCTGCACGTGTTCAACAACCTGTCGATTCCGGTTTCGATCTGGGGGTCAAAGTCGGTTCAGGTTTTCTCGGGCGTGCAGGATGCCATGGTGCAATGGTGGTATGGCCACAATGCCGTGGGCTTTTTCCTGACTTCGGGGTTCCTGGGGATGATGTACTATTTCATCCCGAAACAGGCCGAACGTCCGGTATTCAGTTATAAGCTGTCGATCATCCACTTCTGGGCGCTGATCTTTCTTTATATCTGGGCTGGTCCGCACCATNTGCATTACACCGCTTTGCCTGANTGGGCGTCGACCCTTGGCATGGTGTTCTCGATCGTGCTGTGGATGCCCAGNTGGGGCGGCATGATCAACGGCCTGATGACCCTTTCAGGGGCCTGGGACAAGCTNAGGACAGATCCGGTGATCCGCATGATGGTGATCTCGGTCGGCTTTTACGGCATGTCCACCTTCGAGGGNCCGATGATGTCGATCCGCGCGGTGAACTCTCTGTCGCATTACACTGACTGGACCATCGGTCACGTGCATTCCGGTGCTTTGGGCTGGAACGGAATGATCACCTTTGGGGCGCTCTATTATCTGGTGCCGGTACTGTGGAAACGCGAGCGGCTTTATTCGCTGTCGCTGGTCAGCTGGCACTTCTGGCTCGCCACGATCGGTATCGTTCTCTATGCGGCGTCGATGTGGGTGACCGGTATCATGGAAGGCCTGATGTGGCGCGAAGTGGACGCCAACGGCTTCCTCGTGAATTCGTTCGCCGACACCGTTGCCGCGAAACTACCAATGTATGTGGTGCGCGGACTGGGTGGGCTGATGTTCCTCTCGGGTGCCATTATCATGTGCTACAATCTGTGGATGACCGTTCGGCGGGCACCGGCCAAAGAGGCCAGCCTGACCGTCGCGGTCCCGGCTGAATAAGGAGGGCTGAAAAAATGGCTATCTTAGACAAGCATAAGATCATTGAAACCAATGCCACCTTGTTGCTGATTCTCAGTTTTCTGGTTGTGACCATCGGCGGTCTGGTGCAGATCACCCCGCTGTTCTGGCTGGAAAACACCATNGAGAAGGTCGACGGCATGCGGCCCTATTCACCGCTGGAGCTGACCGGACGTGACATCTACATCCGNGAGGGATGTTATGTCTGCCACAGTCAGATGATCCGCCCCATGCGCGACGAAGTTGAACGCTATGGGCATTACTCACTGGCAGCGGAATCGATGTATGACCATCCGTTCCAGTGGGGCTCCAAGCGCACCGGGCCTGATCTGGCACGGGTTGGCGGGCGTTATTCGGACGAATGGCACATCGACCATCTGCGCGACCCTCAGTCCGTGGTTCCGGAATCAGTGATGCCGAAATACGCCTTTCTTGAGGACAAGCTGATCGAACCTACCTACATGGCGGAATTGATGGGAACCCACCGTCTTGTCGGTGTGCCTTATGACGATGCCATGATCGAAAACGCTGCCGCCGATTTCCTGGCCCAGGGCGATCCGGACAGCGACTATGACGCCATGCAGGAACGTTATCCGGGTGCGCAGGTGCGGAATTTCGACGGGCAGCCGGGCATTTCCGAGGCCGATGCGCTGGTCGCTTATCTTCAAGTGTTGGGCACGTTGGTCGACTTCTCGACCTTCACGCCGGACGCGAGCCGCTAGGGAGAGGAAAATGGAAGAATACACTTTCCTGCGCCAGCTCGCAGACAGCTGGATGTTGCTGGCGCTGTTCGCGTTCTTTGTCGGGGTCGTTCTTTGGGTGCTTCGCCCCGGAAGCTCTGAGCAATATCGCGATACCGCCAACATTCCGTTTCGACATGACGACAAACCCGCCACATCCAAGGAGGCAGGGCAATGAGCAAACAACCCGAAAAACAAAAGGGCGATCCGGATACCACCGGCCACGTCTGGGACGGCATTGAAGAGTTCAACAATCCGCTGCCACGCTGGTGGGTCTGGACCCTGTACGTCTGCATTTTCTGGGCTGTTGCCTATACAATCGCCTACCCGGCCTGGCCGATGATCAAAGGCGCGACACCCGGACTTCTGGGTTGGTCCACACGGGCCAACGTGGCGGCCGATATTGCCGCAGTCGAAGAGGCCAACGCAGCAATCAACGCACGTTTGGCCTCGGCCGAACTGACCGAGATTGCCGCGGATGCGGAATTGAACAGCTTTGCAGTCTCCTCGGGCAATGCGGTATTCAAAACCTGGTGCGCACAGTGCCACGGTTCGGGCGCGGCAGGGGCCAAGGGCTATCCCAACCTGCTGGATGACAGCTGGCTGTGGGGCGGTGATATCGAGGCGATCCACACTACGATCTCGCATGGTATCCGTAACGAAGAGGATGACGATGCCCGGTATTCCGAGATGCCCGCGTTTGGCCGCGATGAGTTGCTGGAAGTTGCCGAGATTGAACAGGTCGTCAATTTTGTCATGTCGCTGTCGGGCGAGGCACAGGATACGTCTCTGGTTGCGGCAGGCGCGGTGGTCTTTGAAGACAATTGCTCGTCCTGCCACATGGAAGACGGCACGGGTGACCGCGAACAGGGGGCACCAGACCTGACGGATGCCATCTGGCTTTACGGCGGCGACTACGCCACGCTGAGCGAAACCGTTACCAATGCCCGCTATGGCGTCATGCCCAACTGGAATACCCGCCTGAGCGAAGCACAGGTTCGGGCCGTGGCTTTGTATGTTCACCAGTTGGGCGGTGGTGAGTAACGGTGCATGAAGACACTTTCGGGCCGCTATTGGTAGCCCGGAGGCTAGGCGTCGGCTTTTCGATCTGTTCGCGCGTTTCCTGAAAAGCCGACGCCAATTTGAACCAATTGACGTCAAGATCACTCGGTCCGTCCGCCGAAATCCGGCAAGCGGGCCGTGTTCCTGATATATCTGCCAAAACAGGTTTGGCACCAGCTGAACGCGGAAATGGCGAAAAGATATTTTTGCAATGTGCTTTTTTGACCCATATCAAAGTCCGCATGTGTTGTATCTGTGACAACGGGCCAGATCCTGCCAATCAACCCGGAGTGATTCCGTGAGCGAAACCGATCCTTCCCCTAGCCTTTACGCTTCCAGGGAGCCCGTTTTTCCCAAACGAGTGTCTGGCAATTTCCGAAATCTCAAATGGATCTTGCTGGCTGCGATGCTGGGCGTCTATTACCTGTTGCCATGGATCCGCTGGGATCGTGGCCCCAACCTGCCGGATCAGGCGGTGCTGCTGGATCTGGCCAACCGCCGGTTCTATTTTTTCTGGATCGAGATTTGGCCGCACGAATTCTACTTTGTGGCCGGCCTGCTGATCATGGCCGGACTGGGCCTGTTCCTGTTCACCTCGGCTCTGGGCCGGGTGTGGTGTGGCTATGCCTGCCCGCAAACCGTGTGGACCGATCTTTTCATTCTGGTGGAACGCTGGGTAGAGGGTGACCGAAACGCGAGATTGCGACTGCACCGCCAGAAAAAGCTGGATTTCCGCAAGGTCCGCCTGCGGCTGACCAAATGGGTTGTTTGGCTGCTGATCGGGCTGGCCACTGGCGGGGCCTGGGTGTTCTATTTTGCCGATGCGCCGNCGCTGTTGGTCGATATGGTCACCGGGAACGCGCATCCGGCGGCCTATATCACCGTGGCGTTGCTGACTTTTTTCACTTTCTTCTTTGGCGGTATCGCGCGCGANCAGATCTGCATCTATGCCTGCCCCTGGCCGCGTATTCAGGCGGCGATGATGGACGAGGAAACCCTGACCGTCGGCTACCGTGAGTGGCGCGGAGAGCCACGCAAGCATTCGGATGAGGTTAAATCAGGCGCGCCGCAGGGGGACTGCATCGACTGCATGGCCTGTGTTAATGTCTGCCCCATGGGCATCGACATCCGCGACGGTCAGCAACTGGAATGCATCACCTGTGCTTTGTGCATCGACGCCTGCGACGAAATAATGGACAAGATCGGTAAGCCGCGCGGGTTGATCGACTATCTGGCGTTGGGCGACGAAGAGGCCGAACGCGCAGGCCGACAGCCTCGGAAAATCTGGGCGCATATCCTGCGTCCACGCACAATGATGTATACGGCTTTGTGGTCGCTGGTAGGTATTGGGCTGGTGTTTGCCCTGTTCATCCGCTCTGATATCGAAATGACCGTGGCACCAATCCGCAATCCGACCTTTGTTACCTTGTCTGATGGCTCGATCCGCAACACCTATGATGTGCGCCTGCGCAACAAAAACGGCGAAGAGCGCCCGTTCCGCCTGACGGTCAAGGGCGACCCGACCTTGCGCGTCCAACTGGAAGGTACACCTTATGACACTGTACCGGTTCCGGCTGACACGGCTTTGTTGCAAAGGGTATATGTTATCTCGCCACCTGACTCTGTCGTCTCCCGGACCAAAGCGACGAGTTTCCGAATTTGGGTCGAAGACCTGAGCAACGGAGAACGGGCGCACAAGGACACGACATTCAATGGCAAGGGGAACTGAGGGATGAAAGAGCGTGAATTCACCGGTCGACACGCCGCCATGGTGTTTGTGGGGGCCTTCGCGGTTATCATCGGCGTGAATATCGCACTGGCGGTCAGCGCCGTGCGGACCTTTCCGGGGCTGGAGGTCGGCAACTCTTACGTTGCCTCTCAGCAGTTTGACGAACGCCGCACCGCACAGGAAGCGCTGGGCTGGACCGTCAGGGCCACTGCGCGCGGCGGGTTGGTGATCCTGACGATCACCGATGCGTCAGGGGCTCCGGTCAGGGTTAGCGACCTCAACGCCACGCTGGGCCGGGCGACTCATGTCAAGGATGATATGCAGCCGGATTTCCGGTTTGACGGCACCGCCTATGTTGCGCCGGTTGAACTGGGTCCGGGCAACTGGAATATCCGCATGGTNGCACGGGCCGGCGATGGNACNGAATTTGTCCAACGCGTTATCCTGCATGTGCAAGGCTGATATTGATGAACGCCCATCCGTCCTCTCCCTCGATTGCAGTTTGCCCCGGTTGCATCGCCGCGCCGAATACCGCAGCGCAGGAAGAAGAGGTAAAGGATGCGCAGATTGCACTGTCGCTGCCGACTATTCACTGTCAGGGCTGTATTTCGGCGGTTGAGAGGGGGCTGAACGCCCATCCCGGTGTTCATAATGCAAGGGTTAACCTAACGCTGAAACGGGCGATGATCGAGGCCGGGCCGGACATGAATGCCGCCGACCTGATCCCGGTTCTTGCGCGTCTGGGCTATGAGGCGCACGAGTTGGACCCAGCAGCGCTGACCGTGACCGGCGCTGACAAGGCAGGGCGTGATTTGCTGATGCGGCTGGCTGTGGCGGGTTTTGCCATGATGAACGTGATGCTGTTGTCGGTGTCTGTCTGGTCCGGGGCGACGGACGCTACCCGTGATATGTTCCACTGGATTTCGGCGGGCATCGCAATTCCGGCTATCGCATTTTCGGCGCAACCGTTTTTCCGCAACGCCTGGAGCGCGCTGTCGGTGGGGCGGTTGAACATGGACGTGCCAATCACGCTGGCCATCGTGCTGGCACTGGTCACATCGGTCTGGGAAACCGTCCTTTCCGGCGAACACGCCTATTTTGACGCGGCACTGGCGCTGACATTCTTCTTGCTTGCGGGGCGCTATCTTGATTTTCGCACCCGCGCCATCGCCCGGTCCGCCGCTTCGGAATTGGCCGCGTTGGAAGTGCCACGCGCCATCAGGATGGTGAACGGGGCGGAACAAGAGGTGGCGGTGGCAGAATTGTCCGTCGGCGATCTCGTGCTGGTGCGCCCCGGTGGCCGGATGCCGGTTGACGCAGAGATCATTTCGGGCCGATCCGAGCTCGACCGGTCGCTGCTGACCGGTGAGACATTGCCTGTGTTTGCCGAACCGGGCCTTGCCGTCAGCGCCGGCGAGGTCAACCTGACCGGCCCGCTGACCATTCGTGCCACGGCTGTCGGTCAGGACACATCTTTGCATCGCATGGCCGACCTGGTGGCCATCGCCGAGTCGGGCCGCTCGCGTTATACTTCGTTGGCGGACAAGGCCGCGCGGTTGTACGCGCCAGGGGTGCATATCCTGTCTGCGCTTAGTTTCGTGGGCTGGTATCTGTGGTCGGGCGATGTGCGCGTGGCGCTGAATATCGCTGCGGCGGTACTGATCATCACCTGTCCCTGCGCGCTGGGGCTGGCGGTGCCCGCGGTTACCACGGCGGCATCCGGTCGGCTGTTCCGGCGCGGTATGCTGATCAAGCACGCTACGGCGCTGGAGCGTCTGGCTGAAGTGGATACAGTCGTGTTCGACAAGACTGGAACACTGACGGCAGGCACGCCCGAGTTGACCAATCCGGGCGACTTTTCGCAGCACGATCTGGGGATCGCGCTGGCGCTGGCACAGGCGACGTCGCATCCGTTGTCTGTTTCCCTGACAAAGGCCACTTTGGCGCAAGGCATCAAACCGGGCGATGTTTCCGCCATCACCGAGCGGCCGGGCTATGGCACCGAGGGCCAGTACCAAGGCCAGCAGGTTCGGCTGGGCCGCGCCGCCTGGGTCGGGGCGGATCAGGATACACAAACGGCAGTATGGTTGGCGATTGGCGATGCTGTCCCGCGCGCCTTTCACTTTACCGATGCACTGCGCCCCGGTGCCGCCGATGCCGTAAAGGCATTGCAGCAGGCGGGCAAATCGGTGTTGCTGATATCGGGTGATACCACCGGCGCAGTCGAGACATTGGCAAAACGATTGGGCATTGCAGATTGGGTGTCCGAGGCGTTGCCAGATGACAAAGTCGCGCGGATCAAACACCTTGGCGATCAGGGTCACAAGGTTCTGATGGTGGGGGACGGGCTGAATGATACGGCGGCTTTAAGCGCCGCACATGTGTCCATATCGCCCGCCTCGGCGCTGGATGCGGCACGGGTGGCTTCTGACATTGTGCTGTTGGGGCAGGATCTGACACCCATTGCCGAGGCCTGCGATACCGCCCGGCGGGCCACAAGGCGTATCCGCGAGAACTTTCGTATCGCCACGGTTTACAATCTGATTGCGGTGCCACTGGCGGTTGCCGGTCTGGCAACGCCGCTAATTGCTGCCTTGGCCATGTCGGCCTCGTCGATTACCGTGTCGCTGAATGCACTGCGGCTGAGGTGAGCACATGCAGGTTCTGACATATCTGATTCCGATTTCCCTGACGCTGGGCGCGGTGGGTCTGGTGGCCTTCATCTATACGGTCAGGTCGAACCAGTATGACGACCCCGAAGGCGATAGCCGCCGCATCCTGTCGGACGAATGGGACGATCACCCCAAGCCTTAGCCTGGCCCCTAAGACGGCCCGATGGTCGAACAGTCCACGTTGCGGGCCTGCAGACGGCGACAGGCCAGATCAGCCGTTTCGCGTGTCATACCCATGAAGTTGGCGTCAAACCCGCGTGGAGTCTGGAGCACTTTGCGCAGGCTTCCATCCAGCGTGGCCATCTCTGCAAGCGCTGTGCGCAACAGGACTTTTTCAGCCTGATAACGGGTGTTGAACTGACCCACGTTGATCCCCCAATAATGACCACCAGAAGTGGACAAACGGGAAACCACCTCTTGCTGAGGTTCGGATATGACCGGGGCTTCTGCCCTTGCCAGCACCAGGTTTTCAGGTCGTGCGGCGGGGCGCTGAGCAGAGGCTTCAGATGTCGGTACCGTGGTGCTATCGCCAGTAGGTTTTCTGGGAGCCAGCGCCTCTGTTACTGCGGCCTCTGCCACTGCCGCTGAAATGCCGGCCTGAAGTTTGGTCTGATCCGATTCAACCGTGGCCGATGCCATCAGAACCATCGCGTTTGACGGACGTAACCTGGGTCTCAGACTTTTTGCGACGGCACCCGCCACAACCGCCAAATTGGGTACAGCGGTCGTTCCGGGGCCGGCATAATCGGGACGGGCGGGTCTGCGCAGGGGCGCACTGGAGGGAGAGCGGCGAAAGCCAAGGTCGAGCAATTCAGCCACCCTGGCATTGCGCGAGGCGCTGGATTTTCCGCCGAAAACCGTGGCGATCACCCGTTCGTTGCCGCGATGCGCCGAAGCCACAAGGTTGAACCCCGCCGCGCGGGTATAGCCGGTCTTGATCCCGTCCGCCCCCCGATACGCGGCCAACAGGCGCCGGTTGGTGTGGTTCACCATTTTCACCCCGGCATTGGCGGTGCGGCGCGAGAACAGGTTGTAATACTGCGGAAAGTCATAAATTAAATGCCGCCCCAGATTGGTCATGTCGCGCGCCGTGGACATATGCCCGGTTTCGGTCAGTCCGTGGGCGTTCTTGAACGTGGTCCGGCTCATCCCCAGGGCTTTGGCTGTGCGGGTCATACGTCGGGCAAAAGCCGCTTCGGAGCCGCTGATCGCTTCGCCGATTGCCGTTGCGGCGTCATTCGCTGATTTGACGGCTGCTGCCCGGATCAGATAGCGAAAGGCAATACGCTGACCGCTTTTCAACCCCAGCTTCGAGGGCGGTTCGGACGCGGCATGACTGGAAATCCGAACTTGGGTATCCAAGGTGATTTCTCCGTTTTTCACGGCTTCGAACGCAATATAAAGCGTCATCATTTTGGTCAGGGACGCCGGGTGCAGCCGGGTGTCTGCATTGCGTGAATGCAGCACTTCGCCGGTGCGGGCGTCAACGACCATCGCAGCGTAAGGCGCGGCCGCCGCACTAAGCGGCACCAATACACATAGCCAAATTGCCGTTAGAATATACAGCCCTAAACGGGCCGGCCGGATACGCCGAACCTGCATGATATTGCCTTTGTCTGCCTCGTGCCGCCGGTTTTCCGGCTGGCCTAATTATTGTGTCAAAACCTAGCATATCGAATTTTCAAAATAAACCCGCAGCTTGCAGGCTGTTGTTCATTTCCCACAGGCAGGGTTCTCAATATATGGGGGCTGATGATCCGACCGCCCCAACACCTTTGATTGTGTCAGAAATGAGGCACAGCCGGGTGCAGTTTTCTGGTATCAAGAACTGATCGTCCGGATCCGGGGTTAACTGATTTGCGACAACAGCGCAGCCAGTCCGCCCAGGTTTTCCAGGCTGCGATAGCGCGGCGAACCGTGCGGTGGCTCGGCGTGTTCGATTTCCCAGACCAGCCCATGTGGCACATAAACGCCCCAACCGCCGGCTTCGATCATCGGCACCACGTCCGAGCGCATCGAATTGCCCACCATCAACGCCCGCCCGGCACCATCGCCGTGCCGGTCGAATATCGTGGCGTAGATAGCCGGGGTCTTGTCCGACACGATCTCGACCCCATCAAACAGGTCGCCCAGCCCCGATTGCGCCAGCTTGCGCTCCTGATCCAGCAGATCGCCCTTGGTGACAAGCACCACGCGATGGGTGTCCGCCGCCGCCTCGACCGCCGATCGGGCGTGCGGCAACAGGTCGATCGGACTGGCCAGCATTTCCCGGCCTGCCTCCATCAGTTCGCCAATCACCCGCGCCGGCACTTTTTCGTCAGTCACTTCGATGGCCGTTTCGATCATCGACAGAATGAAGCCCTTGATGCCAAACCCATAGTGGCCCAGATTGCGCCGCTCGGCGGCCAGTAACTGTTCGGCCAGATGATCGGGGTCGGCGTGGTCCGCCAGCAGAGCGGCGAACCTGTCTTGCGTTATGCGAAAGAACCGCTCGTTATGCCAAAGCGTGTCATCCGCATCGAACCCGATTGTCGTTACTTTGTCCGCCATATCGCCCTCTGGCACCCACTTGCCCTTTTCGAATCCTGCGGACACGCTATATAATCGCCAGCACCCTGACCAGAATTTGAACCGGACAAACGCACGTGAACCTGATGATGCCCATAATGATGGCCGAAAATCCCGGTGATGATGGCGATGCCTCGGTCCTGATCGAGACACGGCCCCGGACCAAGCGCCCACCACTTTATAAGGTCTTGCTTCTGAATGACGATTTTACACCGATGGAATTCGTTGTGCTTGTGCTGGAACGGTTTTTTGGCATGACCCACGCCGAGGCGTTCGAGATCATGCTGACCGTGCACAAAAAGGGCGTTGCCGTGGTTGGCGTTTTCAGTCACGAGATTGCCGAAACCAAAGTCGGGCAGGTCATGGATTTTGCGCAACGTCATCAACACCCGCTTCAGTGTACGATGGAAAAGGAAGAATAAGCCCCTTGTCCCCCCGTTTGACGCTGGCCCTTTCATCGGGCGATCTGGTTTTGTCCGACGCTGGCAGCTTGTCGGTGCTATTGCCGACGCCTGAAAGTGATCTGCATGCTTTGCCACAGTCCCGCGTGCAGGTGGTGCAAGGGTTCCGGCCGTATTTCGATCATTTCCAGAACGCGGGGTATGATTGTGTGACAGATAGCGACGCGGCTTGCGTTGCTGCCGTGGTGTGTCTGCCCCGCGCCAAGGCGCAGGCGCGCGCAATGGTGCATGCCGCCTGCACGCGCAGCGACGGGCTGGTGATTGTAGATGGTGTCAAAACCGATGGCATTGACAGTATTTACAAGGATGTACGCAAACGGGTCTCGATCCGCGGACAGATAACCAAGGCCCATGGGCGGATATTCTGGTTTGATGCCGGAGAGGATGATTTCGCCGACTGGCAGGCCCCGCAAGGTCAGCTTGCCGATGGGTATCACACCGCGCCGGGGGTGTTCTCGGCCGATGCGATTGATCCGGCGTCAAAGCTGTTGGTGGGGGCTTTGCCAAACCGGTTGGGGCGGCATGTTGTCGATCTTGGGGCAGGGTGGGGCTATCTTGCGGGCGAGGTGCTGAAGGGTGACGCCAAAATCGAAACGCTTGATTTGGTCGAGGCTGACCACACGGCACTGGCCTGCGCCCAGGCCAATGTCACGGACTCGCGCGCGCGGTTTCACTGGTCGGATGCGTTGGCTTGGGAAGCACTGGGGCCAGTGGATGCGGTGGTGATGAACCCGCCGTTTCACACAGGGCGGGCCAGCGATCCGGCGCTGGGGCGCGGCTTCATTGCCACGGCGGCGCGTATTCTGGCACCTGCAGGCGTGCTGTGGATGGTCGCCAACCGCCATTTACCTTATGAGGCCGCGATGAGGGAACAATTTGGCGATGTGCAGGATATTGCCGGTGACACACGGTTCAAGGTACTGCGGGCCGCGCGCCCCGTACACAATCACAAGGGTCGCGCCCAACCGGCACGTACGCGCCGCTCTCGCACCAATCGCTGAAGTAAGCTAGGCTGCGCCGCAGCTGTTAAGGAGACTGTTCATGTCTTTTTCCATTGCCGGAAAGACGGCCATCGTAACCGGTGCCGCAAACGGAATTGGCCTGGCAATTGCAAGGCAATTCGCCGAACACGGGGCCAATGTCATGTTCGCGGATATGGATGAAAAGCGTCTTGCGGCTGAGTTGGCGGACAAATCCGAAGATGGGAACATGCGGTGTTTCGCCGGGGATTTGCGGGAAAAGCTGACCGTTGCCAACCTGCTGTCGGCGACGCTTGATGCGTTCGATCAGGTGGACATTCTGGTAAATGCCGCGCGGCAGGTTATCCCGTCGGATCCTCTGGAGGCTGACGACGGTTCGGTGATCGACATGCTGAACCAGAACCTGATACCGGCTCTGCGCCTGTCGCAACAAGTCGCCAAGCGGATGATCAAACAGTCTGACGGGCAAGAGGACAAACAGGCCGGGTCGATCATCAACCTCAGTTCGATCACCGCGCGCCGGGCACATCCGGAACTGTTGGCCTATTCCGTCAGTTCGGCGGCGCTGGATCAGATGACCCGTTCGCTTGCCGTGACGCTGGCACCGCACCGGATCAGGGTGAATGCCGTGGCCATGGGCTCGGTGATGAGTGCTTCGCTGAAAGAGGTGCTGAAGGAAAACCGCGATTATCGTCAGGAAATCGAGGAGCATACGCCGCTGGGGCGCATCGCCCCGCCGACCGATCTGGCCGATACGGTGCAGTTTCTGGCCTCGGAAGGGTCCGGGTTCATGACCGGTCAGGTTCTGACTCTTGATGGCGGCCGTACCTTGATCGACCCGGTTTCAGTCCCCGCGCATTAAGGCCTTTCAATCCGCCCCTGGTTCGAAGCACCAAGAGGAACAGTCATGTCTGCATCGTATGAAACCGAGAAGGCCCGCGCCNCGGCGTGGTTCCGTCAGTTGCGNGATCAGATCGTTGCGGCGTTCGAGGGGCTGGAAGACAGCCACACCAGCGGCCCAATGTCGGATGCCCCGGCGGGGCGGTTTGACGTCACAAAGACAAAACGCGATTCCGATGATGGAAAGGATGCCGGCGGCGGATTGATGAGCGTCATGCGCGGTGGGCGCGTGTTTGAAAAGGTCGGCGTCAATGTCTCGGAAGTTTACGGTGTGCTGGGCGAGGGGGCGCAGGCGGCGATGGCCGCGCGCAAGGGTTTGCCCGGCATGAAGGACGACCCGAGGTTCTGGGCTTCTGGGATCAGTCTTGTGGCGCATATGCAGAACCCGCTTGTGCCGGCGGTGCATATGAACACCCGTATGTTCTGGACCCCGCATGCCTGGTGGTTTGGTGGTGGTTCGGACTTGAACCCCTGTATCGAATACGCCGGGGATACGGCGCATTTTCACAGCGTTCAAAAAGCCCACCTGGATCCGCATGGGGCAGCGCATTATCCGAAGTTCAAGGAATGGGCGGACCGCTATTTTTATATCCCCCACCGAAACCGCGCGCGCGGGGTCGGCGGCATATTCATGGATGATCATTGCACCGGTGACTGGCAGGGTGATTTTGCCCTGACGCAGGACATCGGCCGCGCCTTTCTGCCGGCCTTTGTGCCGTTGGTTGAAAAGCGCCGGGGAACTGAATGGTCGGAGGCGGACAAGGATGCTCAGTTAGTGCATCGCGGGTTATACGCCGAATACAATCTGGTTTATGACCGGGGCACCAAATTCGGGCTGGAAACCGGGCATGACGCCGATGCGGTGTTGATGAGCCTGCCGCCCATGGCGAAATGGGTCTGAGGCAGGGACAGGATTTCCGGGCTATTGCTCCAACGCGGCCTTGACGATCCCGTCCAGCAGGCTTTGCACCTGTTGCATCGCCCCATCGGGAAACTGACGATAGCCGACGATAGTCTGGCCCGGTTTGTCCGCCAGTTCCGCGATAAAGATGTCGTAGGGGCAAAAGACGATGTTCATCACGTCCGCCTCCATCACCGCACGCGAGACCTTGGCCGAGCAAAAGCTGTAGACCTCCGCATGGGTGAACAACACCACGTCCGAGCCGATGTCGGCGCGGGTGCGTTCAAGCATTTCACCCACATGGCTGATATGGTCGACCACAAGACCGGCATCCAGAATGGCGCTTTCGATGCCAAAGGCTACGTCGNCAAAGCTTTGGTCCGTGGCATATGTCACCATGTCCTGCGCCGCCGCGATCTGAGCAGAGCAGGCCAAAGTCGCGGCCAGCATAATGTGTTTCATTGTGTGTCCTCCCGATTTGACGTCACGTGGCCTTGCAAGGATCGCCAATCCCCCGCAGTCTTGGCGGCAGTTAACTTCTCTCTCGTAGAGCCACGTCAATTATATCGGAGATTTCGCATGGATATTGCAATGAACATTCTTTTGCTGCTGGCGCTGACCTTTGTCGCGGTGATCGGCATCAGCGCGTTGATTGTCCTTGCCCTGTTCATCATTGACCGCACCCAGACCGGCGATGCGGTCCGTCGTAACTATCCGGTGATCGGCCGGTTTCGGCACCTGTTCACCGAATTGGGAGAGTTCTTTCGCCAGTATTTCTTTGCCATGGACCGCGAGGAACTGCCATTCAACCGCGCCCAAAGGGATTGGGTCGGACATGCGGCGGCGGGTGATGGCAATACGATTGCCTTTGGCTCGACCCGCAATCTGAACGTGCCGGGCACGCCGATATTCGTGAACGCGCCGTTTCCACCGCTGAACAATCAATATGCCAGCACCGAACCAATGCAGATCGGGCCGGGTGCGCGCACGCCTTACCTGGCACCGTCTTTCTTCAACATTTCCGCGATGAGCTTTGGCGCGCTGTCCCGCCCCGCTGTCGAGGCGCTTAGCCGGGGGGCGAATAAGGCCGGGGTGTGGATGAATACCGGAGAGGGCGGGTTAAGCCCGTATCATCTGGTGGGCGGGTGCGATGTGGTATTTCAGATCGGCACGGCGAAATACGGAGTGCGCGACGCGGATGGCAACATGAGCGATGACAAGCTGCGTGAGATCGCAGCGCACCCGGAGGTGCGGATGTTCGAGATCAAGCTGGCGCAGGGGGCCAAGCCCGGCAAGGGCGGCATCCTGCCCGCCGAAAAGGTTACGAACGAGATTGCCGCCATTCGCGGCATACCTGCCGGCCAGGCCAGCCTGTCGCCCAACCGGCACCGCGAGGTGAGCAATTTTGAAGAGCTGATGGATATGGTCTGCCATGTGCGCGAGGTGACCGGCAAGCCGGTTGGCGTCAAAACCGTGGTTGGCTCGGAACAGGTGTTCCGTGATTTCTTTGACGTGATCGTGGCGCGCGGCGCGGATTGCGCACCGGATTTCATCACGCTGGACGGGGGCGAGGGCGGGACCGGGGCCGCGCCGATGCCGTTGATTGATCTGGTCGGCATGTCGGTGCGCGAGGCCTTGCCGATGGTGGCCAACATCCGCGACGAACATGGGCTGAAGGAACGGATCCGCCTGATTGCCAGCGGCAAGCTGGTCAACCCGGGCGATGTCGCCTGGGCGCTGGCCGCAGGGGCGGACTTTGTTACCTCGGCGCGCGGGTTCATGTTCAGCCTGGGCTGTATTCAGGCGCTGAAGTGCAACAAGAACACCTGTCCCACCGGCATCACCACCCATGACCCGCGGTTTCAGAAAGGGCTGGTGGCGGACCGCAAGTACACCCGAGTCGCGCGGTATGCGAAGGAAATCATTCACGAGGTGGAAACCATTGCCCATTCTGTCGGGGTGCCTGAACCGCGCCTGATGCGGCGTCGCCATGTGCGGATTGTTCAGGGCAGTGGACGCAGCCTACCGATGAACGAAATTCTGCCAAGTTACAGTCCGGTCGCTGAATCGTGACACGAAAATGTTTGGAACAGAGGCCATCAAAGACTAATTTCCAAGGCACACCAAACAGGAGAACTTGATGGCCCACCGCTGGAACAATGATCTGACCACCGCCGACGTGACACCTTATGCCGCCTTCATGAACCGCCGCCAGCTGATGGCCGGGATCGCGGGTGTGGGGCTAAGCTCAATCGCCGNGCCGCTGTTGGCCGCAGAGGAAGAGTTGAAACAAAACTCGTGGGAAGAAATCACCAGCTATAACAATTTCTATGAATTCGGCACCGGCAAGGAAGACCCGGCCCAGAATGCCGGCACCCTGACCACCGATCCGTGGAACGTCA